>ERZ772877.1183-NODE-1183-length-13125-cov-2.90252_pt1 | contig 13125 bp, 27 predicted proteins | sample MGYA00580583_ERZ772877 | MGnify/ENA primary metagenome ERZ772877 (study PRJEB29015, sample SAMEA2737661) | human gut metagenome | biome: human gut; feature: human-associated habitat; material: faeces | place: China | collected 2012 ... | reverse complement strand
GTGGAATCTCAGCAGACGGATGCCCACCCATAGTTAAAACAGGTACAGAGCAGTGGGATATAGATATATATTATATAGCTCCCATATATAGGGATAAAAGGTTATATATAGACCAGAAAAGGAGATATACAGATATGGCTAATAAAGATAATAATTACACCATAGACAATTTTGTTATAGAGCTGGATACAGATGATAAAGAGCAATCAGAAAGAGAGTATATAGAGTTTATTACTGCTACTATCATGACTATCTGTAATGACTTTATATCTCGTCATCCCAAGATTAACCTATGTTCATCCCAAGGTTTAACAGAGCTGTTAAAAGATGTAAGACGTAAATATAAGGCTGATATTGATAATATTAAGGAGTTAAATATACTCTGGGATATCTATACTGTTATCTGCTGCACATGTAGGATTAAACCAACTTTGATGCGATATTGTATTATGATTGGTATTCATCCTGATACCATGAATAGCTGGGATAGGGGCGAATATAGCGGCAGAGTAGCCTCTGGACACTCCGAATCGGCGCAAAAATGGAAAGCTGAATGTGAGTCAAGCTTGTATGATGAGGTCATCCAGACCGGTAACATTGGTTGCATGTTTGCCCTAAAAGCCAACTATGGATACCGTGATAATATTCAGATTATCCAGACCGATGGGAGGTCAGATAGGCCAGAATTCAGCCGGGACGAGATACTGACCAGGGTAAAAGCAACGGAATCTCTGCCTGGCTCCGTCGATGAGTTGCCAGATTAATACTATGAGTTATCTGATAATTCAATGGATTTGCACGGAGGAGAGCATGGATTATAAGCGATTGTACTAATCACACAATATAGTCCCCTTTTCTTTGTGCAGAATCCCGGGTGAATTATTCGTGAAATTGATATTTAGCGAATAGTTGAAATGATTAGGGACGGAAGGCACCCTTGAAATAGCAATATGCATAGTTTTTGAATCGAAATTTGTGCAGTATTTCAGCCAATCAACCGTCATATGCAAATGGGGCGGGAGGGGGTCTGTAGGAAGCCGCTGGCGGCGCTAGTTAGTCCCTTTAATTCCGAAAAAATAAAAAAGGCCTTCCAGCCAGGAGGATACCCACATGGGATATAACCAAGAACAGTATATCTGTAAGACAGAGGGATTCAGCACAAGAGGATTTCCCAAATACAATGAAGATGATAACAAGATGGTAAGAGTAAACCATGGAGATATAGTTTCGTCAGATTCAAAAGGTTATCTGTGGAAAGATGGAATCTGTATCTGCCATAAAGAAAGCATTGTAGGGAAATACCACTTCAAAATTTTTCAAAAAAATAAAAAAGGCTTTCTTGAAAGGACAGTGCCATGAGGATATTCAATAAAAAGATATTGTTTGCGAAGCGAAAGAGATTTACATTTCTGGTTTCGATAGCAGACTTTTCTTCACAGGAATGTTATGAGATATATTTCCAGTTTTCGTTGACAGACCCATGGTGGCTTCCAAAGTATGAACCGGAATTTGGAAAAAGTAAAATCCCATTGTATGGCTGGTTGTTTTTCTACTTCGGGCGTAGAAGCATTGGTGTTCTGATTCCGTCTGAAAATGGGAGCGAACCGATAGCAAAGAAACCGATTTATGATAATAACGGTTGTCTTTGGAGGCTTTATACGTTTCCTGGTGCTGAAATGGCAAAGGATTTCAGAGACATATCCAAAAAGTACAGGAGAACCGTTTCGGTAAAATGCGAAGATGGAAATTATACAGTCGTGAATATCATCAGGAGAAAACGGATTTTTGGTTTTTAATTTATCAAGTAGAAAAGGAGCGCTATATGGGCGAGAAGCGTAAATACACAATCTATGCAGTTGATTTCGACGGAACATTATGTGAAAGTGTATACCCTGGAATCGGCGCACCGAATCTGGTACTTATTGAGCATTTGAAAAAGCGCCGTAGGCAGGGCAATAAAATCATTCTCTGGACTTGCCGTGAAGGAGAGCGGCTTCTAGTGGCGGTTGACTGGTGCAGGGAACATGGACTGGCATTCGATGCGGTTAACGAGAATCTACCAGAGATGATTGAGTGGCATGGGAATGACTGCCGGAAGATTTTTGCAGATGTGTATATCGACGATAAATCGGTAAATAAGCCGAAGTATCATGTGCCATACAGGGAGGCGTAATCATGTTAGATTTAGCGATTAATAACGCAGAAGAGCTGCAGAAGTGTTTCAGGTCAATATGGTTCCACGATAAATATAAATTCTGGAATTTCACGAGTTATTACGAAGATATGGAGATTACTGATTCCACTTGGAGCAAACATCAATTTGTTTCGCTGGATTCATCCGGCGAGGTAATCGGATACATAGGCTATGAAATAAATAGGTCAAGTGGTGTCGTGGATGGATTGAACATTATAAACTTTACGGACAATAAAGCAACATTCGGAATGGATGCAGGACAGGCTCTTCGGGATATTTTTGAGAAGTTCCATTTCAGGAAACTGGTATTCGTTGTTATCATCGGCAATACGATTGAGAAAACCTATGACTGGATGATTGCGCGCTATGGAGGTCGTAGCATCCAGAGACGGCAGGTGAAGTTGATTGACGGTCAGTTCTATGACGTTAAAATGTATGAGATTTTATTAGATGATTTTTCGGGAGGAAACGGGCATGTGCGGAAAATGCGAATATCGACGGTACATAGATGGTGAGTGGGTCTGCAACAACGAGGATAGCGAGAACTACGGCCTGGAGGTCGGTTTTGACGCGAGGAGAAAGGCGAGTAGGTGTTGGATATGACTATGAAAGAATTTGCTCGGATACTTAATGGCAGAGAATATGATTGCTGTATGTTTACGAAGCAGGAAATCCAACAGGCAAAAGATAAGGGGTGGGTCATTATTACCGGCGCTTCCGACGATTTGATGGAGTTTGACGGTGCCATGGATGATGAGGGCGGTTGTTTTGATGGTGGAAAAGTCTTTTTCTCACAAAAGGCTGTCTGGAATGGCGAAGATGATAAATCAGTTTTCCCGAACTGCGTTGAAGCTATCTGGTGTGGCAAGGAAGCTCTGGACGAGAATAGAAACGTGATTCCATGGACGTACAAAACGGACATTCCACATGAGACATTCATGGTCTACGAAGATGGGAAACCGTACTGCACGGGAATTGTGTTCTCGGTTGCAAACTTGAAATAAGGGGTGAATGTGATGCAGTGGACAAGAGTTGTAAAATAGATAAGCGTAGCGGTTGCTGTTTCTGTTGGGATTTATATTACAAAATCGGCATGGTGTCTGTGGGCATTTATATTACCGATTTGTGGTGATTGAGGTGAGAATGATGGATAAAACGAAAATAGATTGGGCGGACAGTACTTGGTCTCCGATTACCGGCTGCCTGCATGGCTGCGAATATTGCTATGCAAGAGGAATTGCAAATCGTTTTGGAGGATACCGTGATGCTCCTGGAAAGATTGTGGAATTGGACGAGCCTGCTATTGATTCACTGTTTAAGCGAGAGCCATATCCATACAATTTCACACCGACTCTTCACAGATATAGGCTCAATGAGTATCGGGATAGGAAAGGCAGAAACATTTTTGTTTGCTCCATGGCTGACCTGTTCGGTGACTGGATACCGGATTCGTGGATTGAGGAAGTGTTTGATGCTTGTGACAGGGCACCGCAACATAATTATTTGTTTTTATCAAAGAACCCGAAACGGTATACTGAAGCAGTCAAAAGCAATATAAAAAGTCATGTGTCAGGTCATATGGATAATTATTGGTTTGGCACGACTATTACCACAAATTCTGATGTTGCCTATAATAGTTATGAACTAAGCGAAACTACTGAACAGTTAGCAGGCACTGTAGGTAAAATAAATACGTTTGTTAGTATCGAGCCTCTTTTGGAAAAACTTCTTAGTCTTTCTATCAAATGGTTGATGGAGTTTGATTGGATAATTGTGGGTGCTGAGACCGGTAGAAGGAAAGGGAAGATTATACCTGAAAGAAGATGTATTGAGAGTATTGTAGAACAATGCAAAATAACAGGTACTCCGTTATTTATGAAATCCAGTTTGGCAGATGTCTGGGGAGAACCGCTGATTCAAGAATTTCCAGTGGGTTTGAGAAAATTGGGATTATGAGGTGATGAAATGCGAAAAATTATTGCTGTTATTCTGGTTGCGGTATTTGTGACAGGATATCACACGGGAAGAAGATGTGGCAAGCCAGATTCTTCATTTTGATGAACATAAATTGGATATGGAATATTCAATTATTGTAGATGCAGATACGGACGTTTGCTATTTGATAAATACAGATATTTATGGAGGAGGAATGACAGTTCTACTTAATCCGGATGGTACTCCAAGGCTTTGGAAGGATATTGAGAATGAGAGCAAATAGGTAAGGGGTGAACGCATGGTTGGTATGAAAGATTTAGACATTAAGCAAGAGTCTTTGCAAATAGCAACATGTAAGCTGCGGAATGAGCTAATGAAAAAGGGCGACTGGTATGATGGTTTCGTAGCAAGCATTAGTAGCTCATTGCGGGAAATTGGCGTGTATGAGCCAGATATAGAGGATATTGCAAAACGTGTATTAAATAGAATCATCGGCTTGGAGGAATGAAATGGAAGCAATCAGATACTTTGTCACATTTGTAGATATGATAATTGCATTATATGCTGCATGGAATGCACTATTTGGTACTGATGTCAAGGCTGAGAGAAATTTATGCCTTGGGCTATTCTCTTTTTTTACATTGAGTATTTGGTTAATCTGGTGGGGGTAAAAAGCAATGTACATATGCATGACAGAAGAGCAGAAAAACAGTATTGTTAAGCATGTCAATATTATGCTTGTGGAGTACAAGCGGTTAATTCGGCGTATTATCGAAGCAATGAAATCTCTTATCATCAGAATTAAGCAGTGCGCTTGTGAAATGGAGATATTTCGAGAAGCTTTTTTGCATTTGTCACCGAGGGAAAAATATAGGACAATGCGCCGATTGAATAAACGAGGATACACTGAAAAGGAAATAAACCAGATGATGTATGGTGTATATCACTGTCGGAATAATTGCTAGGAGGAAAAAGGATGAAACATATTATTGCTTTTGTAGTAGCTGCCGTTGGAATTTTATGTGGTATTTATGTTGGAGGCTGGCTGATGTTTATTCAGCCGATGATAGCGGCGGCAAGCTCCTTTGATGCGGGTCTCTTAACCGGAACTATGGTTGTAATTACCATTTTGAAGTGTATTTTTGCCACGTTTGTTGGAACGGTTATAGCTGCTATGGGTTGTTGGATAGCGGGAATTATTCAGATACTGGGAGGAAAGAAAAATTGAAGAATATGAGGAAAAATATTATTGTCCTGATGCTTGTAATGGTGGTAGCTATGGGATTGGCTGGATGTGAAACTCAGGCTGATAGAGTTTCATACAATCTTTCTCAGGAGGCAGATAATTTTAATGTTATCCGGCGATTGACGGTGATTAATTGTATCGAAGGAGATGTATTGTTCCAGATGACGGGCAATATGTCCATCAAGGCTGATATCTCAGATAACCAGCTTGAAATTATCGTAGAGAACGGCGGAAAGTATGAAAAGCATTTTGTTGGCCTGAGCGATAACGTGACTTATGTGGTGGAGGATTTGGGCGCACCGGCGGTCAGCAAGTACAAATATACATTGAATTTTAATCCAAAAATGTGGATTCCGGTAAACGTAGATACCATAGACTAATTAAAATTAATCGGTTGGAGGACAAAATTTGTGATTTTCACCTATTTCGGAATTATCCTGTTCCTTACATGGGAGTGGGTTAAATTCATAATATTAAAACCACCGTCAATCTCCAGACGCTGTGGGGATGCATATGAGATTGAGCGGTCGAGGCATCCAGAGTAGCTGGTGCCGTGCAAATGCTGAATATTGCGGATGAATATGAAAAATCCCCAGAAACAATATTCGGTTGCTGCGGGCCAATGGCAGTGCAACTATGGCGGTAAACTGCTGAAATGTCCGCCAAAATGAGGAAACGTACCCAAGTTTGGTTGAAGGGGACTGGTTGCTACCAGATAGGCTGTAAAAGGTGTTGGAGTTCGAATCTCCACGTTTCCGTTTCCGCATAGCGCCAAATATGCGGAATGGGTGTTAGCATAGCACCTTCCTTTCATACCTCATAGCCGACAGGCTGTTAAGGCGGCTTACGACCGCCGTGAGGTGTTTTGCGAATAGCCCTGAAGGCGTAAGGCATAAGCGATAACATGTCAATGTCGCGGTTGCTAATGGAGGCTCATCACCTCTGGTTCGCTTCGGAATGTAAAATCATGCAGCATATGTTCTGGTTACTTCCAGCTTGGAGGTAATTGCAGCGTAGTTGGTAGACGTGCTACCTGTATGGAAATTCCAGAAACAGCAGCCGGATAAGCTGAATAAACCGACCCTGGCAAGCAGGGGCTAACTGCTGCAGTGATGGTAGGCAGGCATCGCATGTTCTTGCAAGGATACCTGTGTGATAGCACAGGGAGTGCTACTGGGAATCCCAGGGAAATGGCGGTTCGACTCCGCCCCGCAGGAATGATACATACCAAAGAAAGCATGATGTTATCATAAGAGTTCCGCAGGGAGTATCAAATGAGTTGTCGGTGAAATGCTTTAAACCGGACTGGTCCTGTATGCACCATGTGATGGCAGAAGGCTGTATACACGCAGGAGGTTGGAGAGAGAATGTGTGGAGTCCGAACCTTTAAATAGGTGAAAAACCTCATAGTGCAAATGCATGGCACGATAAAAACATTGCTAACGGGGGCAGCCCCGTTCTGGGGATTTAGCTGAGAGGTATAGCAATAGGCTGTTAACCTATGTACATCGGTTCAAGTCCGATAATCCCCTTAAGGATGAGTAGCCTAGTGGCGAGGGCAGCAGACTGTAAATCTGTGACAAGGAAACATCGTTGGTTCGAGTCCAACCTCATCCATTCATGCGACGGCATGGGTTCTGCATATGTGGTTCAAATCCACACGCTTTTGTAATGGAAATGGCGTGAGCGCAACGCCTCAGAGAGTTATTGACAATGCCCACTGAAAACTACTGGAGCATATTGGTATACAAGTATGCTTGCGAAACTGGCAAGAGCCGGATAGTAGACAGTGTGATAATCTAAGTGGGCCGCGCTAAGGACCGTTAGTTCAGTTGGTTGGAACGCCCGGCTCATAACCGGGAAGGCTGGGGTTCAAGTCTCTAACGGTCCATTTAATCAGCCCTTATGGCGGAATTGGCATACGCACACGGTTCAGACCCGTGTTTTTCTGGGTTCAAGTCCCAGTAAGGGTATTTTGTCGGAGTAGCAGAATTGGAATATGCGCCGGATTCAAGTCCCGGTATTTGTGGGTTCAAGTCCCATCTCCGATATTTTGTCAGATTGGTGGAATGGAATACACAGACGGTTTAAGCCCGTCTGCCGCATGGCATAAGGGTTCAAGTCCCTTATCTGACATATTGGGCTATCGCCAAGTGGTAAGGCACAGGACTTTGACTCCTGCATTCGTTGGTTCAAATCCAACTAGCCCAGTTTTGCACATTGAGAATTGAACATTGATGGTTGGAGCAGTATAATATCTAAAAAAGTATGGAGGATATTATGCAAATAGAAGATATTGAAAAAATGACGCTTGATGATGTTCGCAAGGAGTATGACCGTATTTCACAATCTACAGCAAACTCGTTGGGTACATGGCAGAAAATATATGAATGGAAACAACAAGATTTACTTAATCAACGATTGGAAAAGATAAATATTTCCATGCTGAAACTTACAAAGATTGTTACAATTCTTACAGCAGTAAATGTTATAGTAGCAGTTATATCCATAGTAGTCAATTTTATATAAAATATTAGCCAACCATCAATATTCGGTGGTTGGTTTTTTGTTGCATAAAATCGGAGAAGTAAGCATGGAAGATAAAAATGTCTTTGTTTGTGAAAATAGCAAATGTAATAAGGAATATACGGACGATGAATCTGATGTCAGAGAGAAATTCTGAATATGGCGCCAAGTCCGAAGGAGGGGTGATATGGTCTGGGAATTACAAGATAAGGTAAATTGCTATGAAAAACAGATAGTGGATATGCAGGCACATATTGACTGTCTAAAAGCCGAATTGCGAGAAGTACAATGCCACTCTGATAAATTGAAGCAAGAATTGGCGATGAAAGATGGAAGCAAAATGTTTGATACTCTTATGGAAAATTCTTCTGGAGAGGCGAAGGAACTTCTTTCCAGACATCTGTATGAATCCCTTTGTTGTGTTGAGATGAATCGAGAGGAAATGAAGTTAGAACTTCCATCCGCTCCTATTGACGTTGCAGCCATGCTTATTAGAGAAACAGTAAGATTGAAAACAAGTCCTATCCAAAAGATGTTTAATCCTAATATGCCAGAAGAATATGAGACAGATAAATACTCTCCCAAAGATTTGAAGGAGATTGCAGAGCATTTGTTGGCCTACTGTAACAATAATGCAGATGGTGATTGAGAGGGCTTTTGAACCATGGAAGAAAAGACTGTTTATAGAAATATAGGAGATGGAAGCAAACTCACGCCGATACCGCGTGAAGTCGTAGAACACTTTAACCGTGAATATGCAGGTAAAAGAGTGCCACTTAATGCTGACCGTTGTAATGCTATAGCGGAGATTTTGCGAAAACAGGGAGTTGATGTGTGATATGGATGGATTTCAACTGTTATTAAATAGCTTTTGTTCTTATTGTCCTGATTTTGAGCCGGAAGTAGAGAAGCAGGATTGCACTATGCTGGGAGATTCTACTTTAAAGACAATGAACAATATCCGGTGCCAGCGTGAGCGCCGGTGTGTCAATATTGCAGAAAACATGAAGGGGCGTGGGTATTGTGGTTAAATATCAAGCAATCTATAAATGTAGGCTGTGCAATGAAGAACAAACAGACTATTTTTCAACAGAAGTTTGTCAGGGATTAGTAAAGGGAATGATGGATGAAAAAGTGTTGGAGCAAGTAGGATTACCGTCATTAGACAGATGTCACCAATGTGAAAATGGGAGTATTGGAGTGATGGCGTTTCAGGGATTTAGAAAGGTTGAGTGATATGCAATTAAAAGAATCTAGGGAAACAAAAGCCTTTTTTATGGTAGATAATGGTATAGTGCTACCCCCTATGGATGAAATCCCGGAGTTACATATTGATTCAGAACCAGCAAATGAGGAAGCAAAAAGAATGCTGAGGGAAGCACAAAAGCCTGTTGAATTGGAACTTTCTTTCGATATGCCGGTTTCGTCAGGAGAATTAATCCTTGTTTGGTGCGGGGTATGTACTTGGGAGCAGATACAACAAAACAATTGGCGGAGGCTTCACGGATTGCCAATGAGGAGGAAAAATGTATCCAGTAGAATTTCCAGAACAGAATAGCGTATTTGTAGCAGATGGATGTGACGATTTGCCAGCCTGTAAGCAGTATAATGAGCAGTTTGCGACCGATGAAGTGATTTCTCTGTGGCGTTTTTCGGATGATGATTTGGCAGATATATTAAAACAAATTAAGGCTGGAATTAGACCGGCAATTCATTTGGATGTGATTGGCGGTCAACCTCCGGTAAGTATGTGGGTAAGGAAGAATGAAGATTGATGATAACATAATCAAAAGGATTGAACAGGCTTTTGGAATCCAATTGTATAACTGGCAGAAGGATTATCTGCTTGGAAAGCGAGATATAATTCGGTCAGGACGGTGCAACGGAAAGACGTTTGCTTATTGCATCAAATTGCTCTTGTCGGACGGAGATCCGATAAAGCGCAGAAAGCTGTGTAAATACGCAGATGGTTATGGAAACCGATATAAGGAATGTTTTGCCGGATATGCGTTGGAAATCAATGATATACTGATGGCAGCAGGGTTTGAAACGAGGTTAGAGAAATGAAACGAAGGTTTAATAAAGGGGATATTGTTCTTTGCACAAAGTTTTCTATCGAGCAGAATATGATAATTGATGAAAGCGGAATCAAAGTTGTACCATGTGTTAATGATACGTGGTTTAACAGAAAGGCTTATGTCAGTAAAGTCTATAAGGAATACATGGAGCAAACGCTTGGTGGAACATATGAGGAAAAAGACGAATATGAGATAACATTCCTTGATGATGGAAATACGTTGGCGTGGGTAAGTGGGAACGACTTAACACTCATGATGAGAAACGATTGTGCTCATATTCTAAGTTTGCTGGGAGGATGGAATAAATGCTTTTAAGACCAGAAATGGAATATGATACTCCTATGAAATACTGTACAATAAAAATTGATGAAAACTTATATCCATCTGTAATGCAGGAGTACAGGTTGATTTCAGAAGGACTCAATGTAAACATGGGAAAAGTTACAGATTGTAGAATCATTCGAAAATATATTCTTGAGAAGCCAATCGCCGTATTCAAACCAGAACCTTTTAAAGTTGAATGTGACGATGGACATTGTAGCATATGTTACATGGGTGATAATAGGTTATCAATAATTGAAATGGAAGGGACTAAGATGGATTTTTCAAAAGCAATGAATCCGCCAGAAGATGGATTTGACGGGCAGGCAGAGATAAAAATATTTCCAGACGGAAAAAGCTGGGTCGTGTGCCCATATTGTAGGAAAAAGCAGTTTCCAGTAAATAGCGGTGCAAGAATTAAAAATTTCCAGTATTTGTGTCGTGCAAACACTTGCAAACGGGAAATGATAGTTAACATACAGTGAACGTGTTGGAGGTACAAAATATGGCGAGGACGGTTGTTTTTGATTTTGATGGTGTGATTCATAGCTATAAATCTGGTTGGAGAGGTGAGGATATTATTCCAGACCCGCCGGTGAATGGAATTAAAGAGGCAATTGATGAGATTAAGGACGCAGGGTATGATGTAGTTGTAGTTTCTACTAGATGCCGGAGTCAAAAAGGTAAAGATGCTATTGCTGAATGGTTAGGTATGCATGGAATCATAGTTGATGATATATGCAAGGAAAAACCACCGGCAATTTGTTATGTAGATGATAGAGCAATTTGTTTTGACGGTCATCCAGGAACATTACTGAAAAAGATACAAACATTTAAACCATGGAACAAATAAAGAATTAGAGAGCCAGAGAGCCTAAGAGCCAGAGAGCCAAATTCTGAACGGAAGGAGGCTCTTTTTCTATGGATTTCCAGGAACACCGGGAAATAATCAAAAAACTAAAGCGGCAACTGACAGAGCCGCTATCTTTGGACATTTTGCAACTTCTTCTGTCCGAACTTCAATATACGATGAAAGATAATCCGGAGCTGCCGGTTGATGAGCGGGATTTTATCATGGCATATTCTGGATTCATAAAGAAGCAGGCAACTTCTCTGTTTGCAAAGACCATGGACAGCCAGTGGGATGACTTATATTGGCGAACCATGCTGTTTGAGGCACCGTATTTACTCGATAGCTATTGCCTGTACATAGAGAAAGACAGAAAGCCACGAGAACGATTTTACCAGCCAAGGCGCAAAACCTTGATAAAGGTGGTCAATAAGCTGCAAATGTTGGAAGATGACCGACTGGACGAGTTATTTGTACATATGCCGGCGAGGGTCGGGAAAACTCAAATAATCACTTTAGGGACAAGCTGGCATTGCTGTCGGGACACTGAATTGAGTAACTTGTATTGTTCATATAAAGAAGATGCCGGTGGGGCGTTCCTTGATGGAGTGAAGGAAATATGGACAGACCCAGTGTATTGTCATCAGGATATATTCCCAATGGCAAAAATTGTTGATACTGACGCAAAAGCCAATACAGTAGATTTGGAGCGCAAGAAAAAATACAAATCTCTCTCTGGAAAAGGTCTTACTTCTGGATTGAACGGTTTGTATGATGCCACAGGTTGGCTGATTGCGGATGATATTTTAGAGGGAATACAAGATGTGCTTAGTCCAGACATTTTGCGACGAAAGCAAACGATTTTTGACAACAACCTTATGAAGCGTAAGAAGGAAAAATGTAAGGTTATTTATAACGGTACAATTTGGAGCCTGCATGATATTTACATGAATCGTATGGCATTTTTGGAAAACAATCCAGAAGCCAAGGATATTCGGTGGGATGTGCTTAAAATACCGGCGCTTGACCCCGAAACAGACGAAAGTAACTTTGATTACGATTATAATGTGGGATTCAGCACAAAGTATTATCGTGTAGAGCGTGCGAAATTTGAAGAGAATGATGATATGGCTTCGTGGTTCAGCCAGTGTCAACAAGAGCCTATTGAGCGTGACGGCGCAGTATTTAATCCAGAACACATGAATTTTTACAATGGCGTATTGCCAAATATGGAGCCGCTAAAAGTTGTTGCTGCCTGTGACGTGGCTCTTGGTGGTACAGATTATCTGGCTATGCCGATTGCATATGTCTATGATGATGGTTCCGTATATGTCCATGAGGTTGTATATGACAATAGTGAGAAAACAATAACACAACCTAAAGTCATTGATGCGTTGATTAGAAATCATGTGACTAATGCCTTTTTTGAAGCCAATGCCGGAGGCGAGGGATACAAAGACGAGATTGAAAAAATGTTGGAAGAAAAGGGCGTGAAAATCAATCTGGTATCGAAATTCGCCCAGCAGATGTTGATAGGAACTGGCGGCAGTGCAACAAAAACACACCAGAGAAAAGAACAGCGCATTTGGGATAACGCTCAGGCTATCAGGAATTTTTATTTTTTGGATAGTGGATATCAGAAGATAGAATACCGGAAGTTTATGAATAATGTATATAGCTTCACCATAAACGGAAAGAACAAAAATGATGATGCGCCGGACTCTTTGGCGAGTTTGGCTGTGTTTATTGCAAAGGGAAGCGGAACTGTGGCTAAAGTTTCTGTTATGCCACGACCATTTTAGGAGGTGTTTTGCATGGCGAAATATTTGAGAAATCCTCAAAAAGAAAACCAAAGATTATGGGAAATATATCATGGGATGAAAAAACGATGCTTGAATAAAAACGATGCGAGATATAAGGACTATGGCGGTCGATGACTTTTACTACATAGTCTGTTTCAGGAACAAACTTGGCA
>ERZ772877.1174-NODE-1174-length-13204-cov-3.8374_pt1 | contig 13204 bp, 10 predicted proteins | sample MGYA00580583_ERZ772877 | MGnify/ENA primary metagenome ERZ772877 (study PRJEB29015, sample SAMEA2737661) | human gut metagenome | biome: human gut; feature: human-associated habitat; material: faeces | place: China | collected 2012 ... | reverse complement strand
ACATTAAACTATTTAATTTAAATTTAGTTGTATCATATTTAATAGTTACAGAGTTTAATTTTTCTAATTCTTCATTATTATCATAATTTTTAGATAATCCAGGGGCAGCAACTGCCATAATAATATTAGAAGAACCATTACTAATAACCTTGCCATTTGTTACTTCAATATTAGAATCTGTTTTTGTTGGTAACATTGTTCCTGTTGTAACGACAAAAGGAACATATAATTCTTTACCATCTACATCTTGTTTTTCATTATTAGTATAATCTATTTGAATTTCTACTTTTCCTTTTTTACCAAGCATATTTTTCAACTTCATTTTTTTACCATCTAATTTATAAGTTACTTTCATTGAAACAGGTAATGAATTTGTTGTTTTACCTTGGTAATAAATATCTTGTCCATCTGTTGTTTGCCATACCAAACTAGAACCATCTTGTTTAAATGTTTCTTTACCATTAACATTTTTAATATTTTTTAATGATGATTGATCATCTAATGATGTTTCATTTTGATCATTGATAAGATGTTCAGAAACAACTGTTGTTTTTTCTGAACCATTTGTTTTTAACTTACTATAAACTGTTTCTTCTTTTGAATAGGCAAAGGCAGGAACAATTGAGCTCATGACCATTGTCATTACAACTGCAGAAGATGTGATTAATTTTGCTTTTTTCATGTTAACATTCTCCTTTATTTTTTAATTGTTTAAAACCGATAGAAGTATGAATAATAACTTTATCAAATACAAGTAAGATTGCTGGAATAACACAAATAACAATAAACATTGAAATAAGTGCTCCTCTAGACATTAAATTACATAATGATGCAATCATATTTAATTTAGAAATCATTCCTACACCAAATGTTGCTGCAAAGAATGACATTCCAGAAACAAAGATTGAACCTGCAGAATTACTAATTGCATTATCCATTGCTTTAATCTTATCAATACCATTTTTTCTATTTTCCAAATATTTTGTTGTAAGTAAAATAGCATAATCAATTGTTGCTCCAAGTTGAATAGTTCCAATAACAATAGAGGCAACAAATGGTAAAACATCACCTGTATAATAACTGATTGCCATATTGATAAAGATAGCAAGTTCAATTCCAGAAACTAACAATACTGGAAGTGAAATTGATTTTAAAACAAATAACATAATGATAAAAATAATTCCTATAGATGCAATACTTACATTTCTAAAGTCTTCATCTGCTATATTAACCAAATCCTTCATGCATGGACCTTCCCCTGCCATTATAGCATTTTTATCATATTTTTTGATAATATGATCTATCTTATCGATGACTTTATTTAATTTATTGGTTGCAATTTCTTCTGTTGAATTGACAAATATCATTTTATAACGATCACTTTCAAAGATATCTTTTACATCGTCTGGGATCATTTCATCAGGAATTGCTAAGTCAGATAACTGTGATGGTGATAAAACAAGATTAACAGATTCAACATTTTCTATTTCATCAACCATTTTATTTAAATCATTATCTTTAATACCTTTATCTACTAAAATAACTTGCGAAGCAACTAAATCAAATTCATCACTTAATTCACTATTAGCCACACAACTCTTTAAATCCTGTGGTAAATCTTTTGTTAGATTGTAATAACTTTTAACATGTGCATTTCCATAATAAGCTGGATAAGCAATAACTAATGCAACTAATAATATAATTTTATAATGTTTAATAACAAAATTTTTAATCACATTAAATGATGGAATAATTGGTTTATGTTTTGTCTTAAAGACAAGTTTATCAAATACTAATAAAAATGCTGGGAAGATCGTAACTGTTGAAAGAACACCAATAAAGACACCTTTAGCCATAACAATTCCAATATCTGAACCTAATGTAAGTTGCATTGTACATAAAGCTAAAAATCCAGCAATCGTTGTAAGTGAACTTCCAGCAATAGAAACAAGTGTATCTCCAATAGCAAGTGTCATCGCTTCATTATTTGTTTTAACTCTTGTTTTTGCTTGTTCATATTTATGATATAAGAAAATTGAAAAGTCTGTTGTAACTCCTAATTGTAAAACAGCGGCAATTGCCTTTGTAATATATGAAATTTGACCTAAGAAAATATTAGATCCCATATTATAAAGAATTGCTAGTCCGATGTTTCCTAATAATAGAAATGGAACAACATAACTATCCAATGAAGCCATTAAAACAATTAAAACTAAAATAACAGCGACAATAACATAAGTAATAATTTCACTATCAGCAACAATACTTGTATCTAATGTAGATGCTGACATTCCTCCTATTTTAACGACCTCTTCACTTGTAATTTCTCTCATTTGAGTAATTGCATCGATCGCAATTGTACTATCTTTAAATGTTACCAACATGAGTTCGCTGTTTCCTTTTTTATACTGCTTTGTCACATCACTTGGTAACATTTCTTGAGGTATTGTTGTTCCTATTAAATCATTTGCGGAAATAACTTTAACAACACCATCTATTTTTTTATACTTCTCTTCTAAGTTTAAGACATCTTTAGAAGACATATTTTCTACAACACACATCGCAAAAGATCCCATATCAAAATCTTTAGCTAGTATATCTTGTCCTTTCATTGTATCAATGTCTTCTGGTAAATAAACAAGAATATCATAATTAATATCAGTATTGATATATCCAAATAAAGATGGAATACAAAGAATAACTGATGCAATCACGATAAGTATCTTGTGTTTAACAACAAATTTACCAATTGCTTCTCCTAGCTTTTTCATAGTTCTCCTCCTAAATGACCTTTGGTCATAAATGATACTAGCACTAAAATGACCATCGGTCAATATATAAATGACTAAAAGTCACTTTTTTAATTAATTCATTGACATTTTTAATTCTTCACCCTAAAATAAATGCTAAAGGGAGTGTTTTTATGGCAATTAAAGAGATAAAATCAAAAATAAATGATAATAAACAAGAAAAAGAACGTAAACTGCTTAATACTGCACTTCATTTATTTTCAGAAAAAGGAATTAAAAAAACTTCTATTCAAGATATTGTTAAAGATGCAGGTATTGCTAAAGGAACTTTTTATTTATATTTTAAAGATAAATACGAACTTCAAGATGTTTTATTAGCTAAAACATCTCATGAATTATTTTCCAAAGCATGTAAGGAAGCTACTCAACAACAATTTGATCGTTTAGATGATAAGATTGTTTTTATTATAGATTCTATTATTAATGAATTAATTGTTAGACCTAACATTCTTAAGTTTATTCAAAAGAACTTATCTTTAGGACTATATAGTGAAAAATTAACTGATTTATTAGATAGTGAAGAATTAGGAATCAAGGAATTATTTGTAAATGAAGTAAAAGAAAAGGATATTCCTTTAGAATATCCTGAGATGACTTTATTTATGATTATTGAACTTGTAAGTTCTACAGTTTTTACTTCTATTGTTGAAAGTCATCCACTTCCAATAGAAGAATTTAAACCTCATTTATATAAAACAATACGCTTATTGATTAATGAATAAAAGGATGTCGTGACATCCTTTTATAACGTATCTAAAAATTGTTCATAATCTTTAAGAATTTTTTCTAATTCTTCATACGTATTTACTTTTGAAAGTTCATTTTTAACAGCAGACGAATTTTTTAAACCTTTGATATACCAAGGAGCATGTCCTCTCATTTGTGACATAGCAATTCTTTCAGGTTCAATCGTCATCAACCTTTTAGCATGTGTTAAACACCATGCTATTTTTTCTTTATAAGTTGGTTCAGGTATATCTGTTCCATGTTCTAAACTTTCTACAACTTGTTTAATAAGCCAAGGATTTCCAAGTGCTGCACGACCAATCATAATTGCATCACAGCCTGTTTCTTCAAGCATTCTTCTAGCATCTTCTACACTTCTAATATCACCATTTCCAATAACAGGAATACTAACTGCTTCTTTAACCGCTTTAATAATTGACCAATCAGCATGACCTTCATACATTTGTGAACGTGTTCTACCATGAACAGCAATGGCACTAGCTCCTGCTTTTTCAATTAATTTAGCTACTTCTACCGCATTAATATGTTCCTTATCAAAACCACTTCTAATTTTAACAGTTACTGGTTTACTTACGTTTTTGACAATATTACTGACAATATCATAAATTAATTGAGGATTTTGAAGAAGTTTACTTCCAGCATTTGCTTTTAAAACCTTATTCACTGGACATCCACAATTAATATCAATAATATCACAATTAGAATGTTCATCAATAAACTTGGCTGCTTGTACCATACTTTCCACTTCTCCACCAAACAATTGAATACTAACAGGATGCTCTCCTTCATCTACTTGTAACATTTCTATTGTCTTTTGATTTCCATAACAGATTGCCTTATCACTGACCATTTCTGAATATACAAGTCCAGCTCCAAACTCTTTTACAATCTTACGAAATGCCATATTAGTAATTCCAGCCATTGGTGCCATAATGACAGAATTTTTAATTTCTATATCTCTAATTTTCAAATTTTATCTCCTCCTGTATATAATTTAAACATCTGTTCATAATATAAATAGATAACTTATATATTCCCTCTATTTTCCTCCCCTAAATAGATATAAGTTATCTAAATAAGAGTTGATTTCCTTGAAAATAAAGGCATTTGCCTTTATTTTTCTTTACAAGTTAACCCTGCTGATTTTTGGTTTTCTATTGTATCTTTTAAAGATATATAATCAATATCTTTATAACTACCATTTGTACTTACAAGTCCTGCTTCTACTAAATCCTTCATATAATCACTATCGTATTGAATATCAACTGTATAAATCACTTTATTTCCTTTAACTTTTAAAGAAGCTTTAACACCATTTATATCTTTATAAAACTTATTACTATTTTTTATATAATCTTTGTAGTAAGAAATAGGATACATATCTGAAACATAATCACTGTAATCATATGTAACTTGTGTTTTTGTTTCTTTAACTTTTTCATCACTAGAAATGATTTCCACTTCTTCCGTTGTAATCATATCTAGTTTTCCTTTACAAATCGTTGTTTTCGTTAAATGACTTGTTAGATAGAAAACAAGTCCACCTACTAAGATAATAAGTATAATTCCTATTACTAAAGCTATTAATTTCTTTTTCTTGTTTTCCATTTTTTCTCCTTTAAAAAAATCACATTTTTCAATGTGATTATAAACGATTTATTAAATTTTGCAATTCTTCTTCACTAAATTGATATTTTGTATTACAGAATTGACATGTAATTTCACAACCATGATCCTCATCAATCATACTTTGAAGTTCTTGTTTTCCAATAGTTGATAAAGCATTGATCATCTTTTCTCTTGAACAATCACAAGTAAAGAATAAATCTTGTCGATCTGTAATTTCAACATCATCAAAAATCATTTTTAAGATTTCTTCTGGTGTTTTTCCTTCATGAATCAATGAAGAAACAGCAGGGAAATCTTTTATTTTTTCTTCAATATAAGAAATATCTTCTTCAGTAGCTTCTGGTAATAATTGAATAATAAAACCACCTGAAGATAAGATTTCATTTGTTTCATCAACTAAAACACCTACAGAAACAACTGACGGAGTTTGTTCACTTGCCATGAAATAATAAGAAAAATCATCACCAATTTCACCTGTTTGAAGTGGTACTGTTCCACAGAAGGGTTCTTTTAACCCCATATCTCTAATCACTTGTAACGTTCCTTGTGTTCCAACAGCCACACCTACTGCTAAATGTCCAGTATCATTATAAGTATAATGAACATGTGGATCACCTACAAAACCTTTAATATGTCCATCACCACGCGTAACAGCCATCATCGTACCAATTGGTCCTCCACCATTAATTGTGACAGTCATTTTTTCATTATTTTTATTCATTGCAGCCATCATAAGAGTAGCTGACATCATTCTTCCAAGAGCAGCAGATGCTGTTGGCCATAAATCATGTTCTTGTCTTGCTTTTTCTAATAAATTCGTTGTTTGGCAGGCAAACACACGACAATTTTTACTATTGACTAATCCTCTTACTAAATAATCTTTCATTTTTCTTTTCTATAAAAAGAACACGGAAGAAAATATCGGAATAATCATGCTTAAAGCGATTAAGATGATTACAATTCTCTTTGTTCGTGTACTCATATTTATCCCCTTTCTAAATGAAAAAAAGCGAAATTCGCTTTATTTCATTTCATCTAATAAATCATCTTGATCATCAATTGATGGTTTTTCTTCTTTAACTTCTTGAACAGGTTCTTCAGTTAAAGTTCCATCATGATGTTCTAACATTTTACCTGTATTGTATAAAGATTCAATATCTTCACCAGATAATGTTTCATGTTCAAGTAATGCTTCTGCAATACAAATAAGTTTTTCTTTATTTTGTTCAATAATATTTGTTGCTTCTTGATAACAAGCATCAATAATTTTTCGTACTTGAACATCAATTTCATAAGCAATTTGTCCTGAATGTGTATTACTTCTTTGTGTATAATCTCTACCTAAGAAAACTTGTCCATTTTCAGAATCATATTGAATAGGTCCAAGTTCAGACATACCTAATTCAGTAACCATCATTCTCGCAATTCGAGTTGCTTGTTCAATATCGTTGTGTGCTCCTGAACTTACATCTCCAAAGAAGACTTCTTCAGCCACACGTCCACCCATATATCCTGAAATAGTTGCTTTTAATTGACTCTTAGTTTGGAAATATGTTTCTTCTTTAGGTGTCATTAAGTTATAACCACCTGCTTGTCCACGAGGAACAATTGTAACTTTTTGTACTTTATTGGCATCTTCTAAAGTTAAACCTATTAAAGCATGTCCTGCTTCATGGTAAGCCACTAAGCGTCTTTCTCTTTCTGTATATTTACGTGATTTCTTAGCAGGTCCACCCATAACACGGTCCACCGCTTCATCAATATCAGCCATTGTAATTAAATCATGATTTTGTCTTACAGCAAGTAAGGCAGCTTCATTTAAAACGTTTGAAAGTTCAGCCCCAGAGAACCCTGGTGTACGTTGAGCGATGTTATCAAAATTAACATCTGGTGTAAAACGTTTATTTCTTGCATGAACTTTTAAGATTTGACTACGTGCACGTTTATCTGGATTAGCTACTTGGATTTGTCTATCGAAACGACCCGGTCTAAGTAAAGCTGGATCTAAGACATCTGCACGGTTTGTAGCTGCTAAAACGATAATTCCTTCATTTCCAGAGAAACCATCCATTTCAACTAATAATTGGTTAAGTGTTTGTTCACGTTCATCGTGTCCTCCACCCATACCAGTACCTCTTTGACGACCAACTGCATCAATTTCGTCAATGAAGATAATACATGGTGCTGTTTGTTTTGCTTTTTTGAACATGTCCCTTACACGTCCAGCCCCAACACCAACGAACATTTCTACGAATTCAGAACCTGAAATTGAGTAGAATGGAACGTTTGCTTCACCTGCTACTGCTCTAGCAAGTAATGTTTTCCCTGTACCTGGTGGACCTACAAGTAAAACACCACGTGGGATCTTAGCACCCATATCAGCAAATTTTTTTGGTGTTTTTAAGAAGTCAACTAATTCTCTAACTTCTTCTTTTTCTTCATCCATTCCAGCAACATCACTAAAATGTGTTTTAGAATTTTTTTCTAGTTTAGCTCTTGAATTACCAAATTCAAAGGCTTTATTATTACCACCAGCAGTATTTGACATCATCTTCAAGAAGAAGAACATTCCTCCAAATAAGATCAAGTATGGTAATAAGCTTACAATGAAGTTCAATAATTGATTTCTTTCAGCATCATTGACAACATTGATTTTTGTACCATTTTCATCTAACAAGCTAATTAAAGAATCTAATTCTGTTTCTGTTCTTGGAATAACAACAGAGAATTTAGTATCCTCTTTTTTACCATTGCTTGCTTTTTTAGAATATGTTCCACTCACATCAATGACTAATGATTTAGGAACGATTTCTACATCTTTTACTTTTTCTTTTTGAACTATCTCTATAAACTTATCATATCTAATTTCTGACGATTCACTTTGATTAAAGAAAGGAATTGCCACAGAAATAACCATCAGTACAATAAGCCATGGTAGGATAGACTTCAACAATCCTTTTTTATTTCCCATAAAATCTCCTAACTATTTTTTATAACAATCTTCTTTTAAAATACCTATATAAGGTAATTGACGATAACGTTCATTAAAATCAAGACCATATCCTACAACAAAGGCATTAGGAATTTTAAATCCTGAATAATCAGCTTTCATATCAAAAACACGACCTTCTTCTTTATCTAATAAAGTCACGATTTTAACACTCTTAGCATGTCTTTTTTCTAACATTTCTTTAACGTTATATAAAGTCTTTCCAGTATCTAAAATATCTTCTACGATTAAAACATTCTTACCACGAATATCTTCTTTAATATCTTGTCTAACAACTAATGTTTTAGATTCAACACCACTATAACTACTTACTGACATAAAGTCGAACTTAACATCACTTTTTAAATGTTTAGCAAGTTCTGCCATAAATGGAACTGAACCTTTTAATAAACCAACTAATAAAATTTCTTGACCAGCATAATCTTGATCAATTTGTTTTGCTAATTCATCACATTTAGCCTTAATTTCTTCTTCTGTATATAATATTTCTTTTATATCCTTGTGCATACCTTACACCTCACTTACATGTGTCATATTTTATCACAAAAACATTTGGTTTTGTATATAAATACTTGATATTTTTGGCGATATGTGGGATCAAAATGATCTCACCATGGCAATTTTCAACGATTGGCCATATTTTACGCTCATCTCTAGGAATTTTACGATCTATAAATAGCCTAGAGACCTTTTTTGTTCCTCCAGATGTTTTGATTGTATCACCATTTTTAAAACATCTGATAACTATTGGAAAGTCTTCTTTTGAAAGAAAAACACCATCGTGAAGATGTCCTTGATCTGTTAAAAAATAATGTAATTGTTGATCTTTATAAAAAGATTCATACTTTACATAATAAGTATCGTCAATTTCTTTTTTTCTAACGGCTATATTATTATACTTTTTTATGAACACAAAATTAACAGGTAATGATATTTCAATATTTGGTTTTTGTGAATGGATTTGTTTAATAATTTCTTGTACTAAGTTTTCTGTTATTAGTGGTGGATAAATCTCTTTTTTTAACATATAATAAATGATTTGATCTAATGATTCTGTTGGTAACTTATCTAAATACAAGAAATGATTTTGATCATATTCTTGATAAATTTGTTGGAGTTTTGCTTGTTGTTTTTTGTATTGTTGATTATGTTTACTTGCCTTTTCTAATAATTCTTGTTCATTATATTTTTTAAGATCGATATGTCTTACATGATTACGTGTATAACGTGTATCATAGTTTGTATAGTCTTCATGATATTCAAGATGATTTTTAGTACAATAATCTATAAGTTGTTGTTTTTTTAACTTTAATAAGGGTCTTACAACATGCATATTTTTAACATAAGATTGTTCTTTTATACCCAAATATCCCTTTGTATTATGTCTTTGTAATTGCATCACGATTGTTTCTAAATGATCATTTAAATGATGCCCTAAAATAATCGTATCAATCCCATTTAAATCACCTATTTCTTTATAAAAAGCATATCTTTTTTCTCTTGCTAACATTTCAAAATTACCTTTTTGATATTCTTTTTTATCTCCTTGTCTTACATAAAAAGGAAGATGATGATTTTGACAATAACTACGTACGAGATTTTCATCAAGATCACTATCTTCTCTAAAATGATAATTATAATGTACAACAATGACATTGTATGCTTTTTTAACTAACATATCTAATAAAGCCATCGAATCGACGCCACCTGATACTCCTACAAGATATTTTCTATTTTTATCTAATAAACTTTCATCTAACATAATCTCACCGCTTGTATTATAGCATATCTCTAATTTCTATTGACCACTTTAATAACAATAATACTCATATCATCTAGATCTTTCTTTTGAAAAGATTTTTGAAAAAGAAAGGAAACAATTTCATAAACTGACATCTTTTCAATTTCTTCTTGATATTTTTTTAATAAATCAAAGAAATGTTCTCCTACTCCATCACTTGTAAGAATCAATATATCATTTTCTTTGATTTTCATATCATAAGAAACCATCTTCATTGTAGAAGCCATTCCTACTGGTAAAGAATGTGAATGTAAAACATCTATTTGATGATTTCTTATTAAATAACTTTCATAAGCTCCATATTTAATTACTTTTAATCTTGAATTCATTAAATTAAAATCAAATAAATCTAATGTCGTATACATATCTCCTTGATTCTTTATCTTTAATAACGTATTTAAAGTATTCAATGTATCTCTTAATTGAATGCCATTTTTAAGCAATTGACTTAAAACATCCAATGTTAACTTACTTTCCTTATAAGCAATATAACCTTGTCCCATACCATCAGATAAAGCCACATAATGATGGTCATCTAAACCAAAAGTAAGAATACTATCTCCACATTGTTGATCTAAAGCATACTGTTTTTTCGCAAGTTGTAATGTATATTTAAGTTCATGTTTTAATAAAATTGAAGTGTAACCTATTTGAAGATGTTGCTTTTTAATAGAGACAAGATTTAAATAATTTTCTAAAATAGGAATAAGTTCTTCTGTTACAGTTTTTTTATCTATATCTTCTATTCCTATTTCTAACATATAATTTTCATAATCTTTTTTTATTTTCTTTAAATAATACACTTCAAAATGATACGCTTTTAAATGTTCTAAGATTTTCTTTTCATTATCTTGTTCATCTATCTTTTTAGAAAAGTTTTGAAAAACATGACCCATGATTGAAAACTCTTGAAATAAATCTTTTTTTAAATGATCATGTGCATGATTAACTTTTAACATCTTAAAATAACCTTTTTGATGATTCTTTAAACTCTTTAAATAATCATCCGGCTTTAAACAATGTTGATAAATATAATTATAATCATCTACCTCTAAATCTTTTTGAATTCCCTTAGAAATCAACTTACCTAAACGACTCATTCCTTCTTGACTATAAAAACAATATTTTTTAGAAGAACAATGATGACACACATCCTCATAAACATATCCCACATATTCAGATAAATGGGTTTCTTGATTTTCTTCTTTAAAAACTTCTGTGAGTTGATGAAATAAAGATGCAAAAGCATCTGCTTTACTTTTAAGTTGTTCTTGATAACTTATTTCTATAAATTCTGGATTGATCTTTATTTTTTTATTTTTAAATTGTGGAGAAATCATAAATAAAAAAACTGGAACAAGAATCACAAAAGCATAATAGAAGTAATTGTAATTAATAAAAAATGGTAGTGTAATATGTGATAATAAGAAAATAGACATGAATAGATATTTGTTTTTAGGTTGCATCATAAAAAAGAAACTCATTGGTAATATTAAGGATAAGACATCATCTTTTAATGATGGAGCTATCAGCATTAAAAGAATAGAAAGATATAAAATAATAGGCATGACTTTTTCAATTGATAGATAATAAATAGAAATCAATAAGAAATATCTTAAAAAAATCATTGTATATGTTGTATTAAAAGGAATAAAGCTAATAAATAATGTACATACCACAACAATTAATGCTTGTAATCTTTTTATATTTAAAACATTTTTATTTTGATGAATAATTAAAGGAATAATTTCTTGATCAAGATAACAATTAAACAACGTTAACATGACAAGAACTGTTGTTTGTAAGATGTTGTAATGATTCGCATAAAAAAATGGAATCAAAATTGCTGTTATAATAAAAGAAATATACTTTGTTTTTAATAGATGTGTAAAGTTAAGAAGATAAATGGTCAGTAATAATGTAATGATGACAACAATTGTAAATGTATCTTGATTAATAATCGATATTCCTATAATCGCTGTTAAAAAGCATGTAAGATACAGATATCCACTATAAAACGATACAATAAATAAAGGTAATAAAAAAGGTAAGGCTGTTTCTTGTATTTTAGCATAGCTTAAAATAATGGTACTAAAAAATATAATGATTGGTAAAATATAATGCACGTGTTTTTGTTTATTGACGATAACTAAATCCATTTTATTTCCACCTCGTAATCATTATATAGAGTTTATTTTAAATATTTTGTCACTAAAAAAAGACATCTTTAAATTGATGCCTTTTATTTTGAATTATCCATTTAACTCATTTTGATAAAAATATGAGTAACTCTATTTATTTAACATTTTACGATAAAGTACATCTTGGTAAAACCAAGATTTATGGATTTTATCGAATCCATTTCTTTCTAATAGTTTAATTGATTTTATATTATCTTCATATACATGACATAAACATATTTTAAAAGAATATGTTTCATGCATTGCCTTAAATACACTCTTTAATGCTTCACTTGCATATCCTTTAGACCAATAAACACTATCTAAAGTATATCCTAAAGTAAAAGTTGTATGCCCATCTATTTCAATAAAAATATCTCCAATAAGCTGATTTTTTTCTTTTAAATAAAGACCAAATTGGTAGTTACCAATTTGTCCATGAAATGGATGCTTTTGACAATATTCAATACGGTTAATAGCCTTATTTAAAGGATATTCATCCCATGATTGATACATTGCAACTTCTTCTTTATCACGATATTCACTAAAACGTTTGGCATCATCTAATGTAAGCGGCTTGATTATGAGTCTTTCTGTTTCTATATTCATATTATTTTAAATTATAATAGATAAATAACATTCTATCTTTTCCATTAATGTCTTTAATAATTTCAAAAGGGTAATCTCCAAAGAATTCTTTGATTGCTGTTTCCATCAATTCTCTTTGATCAAATCCCATTTCAAAAGCTAATAAAGCTCGATCATTTAATAAAGGTTTTACTTCTTTAAAAATCTTACGATAGAAATAAAGACCATCATTTCCTCCAAATAATGCTACATGAGGTTCATTGTCTTTAACCATTGCTTCAATATCTTGATCATTAGGAATATAAGGTGGATTAGAAACAAAGATATCTACTTTTTCATGTGTATCTAATAAAGGTTGTAACATATCTCCATTTCTAAATTCAACATTCGCCCCTAATGTTTTCGCATTATCTTGAGCAACAACTAAAGCTTCTTTAGA
>ERZ772877.1172-NODE-1172-length-13232-cov-2.54367_pt1 | contig 13232 bp, 11 predicted proteins | sample MGYA00580583_ERZ772877 | MGnify/ENA primary metagenome ERZ772877 (study PRJEB29015, sample SAMEA2737661) | human gut metagenome | biome: human gut; feature: human-associated habitat; material: faeces | place: China | collected 2012 ... | reverse complement strand
AGCTCGTCGATTTCCACATTTCGTTCTTCCAGAACAGCAATTCGGTCTTCCGTCTTTTTCAGTTCATTTTTTCGTTTTCGTTCTTTTGCCTGCAGTTCCTTTTGTTCCTGCCAGCTTAGTTTGGAGTCTGAAGGTGTCGATTCGGTGGTATTTTGAGGAACTGTCTGATCAGCAGCCGGGGTGGCGTATGCCGCGGTCAGTTCTTCTTTTTTCTCCAGATAGTAATCATAGTTTCCGATATAATTGACAAAAGTCTGGTTGACCAGTTCCAGAATCCGGGTGGCAGTCTGGTTGATAAAGTACCGGTCATGGGATACGTACAGAACCGTGCCGGTATATTCGTTGAGTGCCTGCTCCAGAATTTCTTTGGAAGTAATATCCAGGTGGTTGGTCGGCTCGTCAAGAATCAGAAAATTGGCTTCTGAAAGCATCAGTTTTGCAAGAGAGACACGTCCTTTTTCTCCACCGCTTAAATCCCGGATCAGCTTGTAGACATCGTCTCCGGTAAACTGAAATGCTGCAAGAGTGTTTCGGATCTGCGTATTGGTGAGTGTCGGATAATCGTCGGAAATCTCGTCGAAAATAGTTTTTTCATTGTGCAGCACATGATGTTCCTGATCGTAGTATCCGATCTGAACTTTAGAACCCAGTGTAAAACTTCCGGAATCCGGTTCTACGACCTGATTGAGTATTTTCAAGAGTGTTGTTTTTCCGGTTCCATTGTCTCCGATGATCGCTACGTGCTCTCCGCGCTTGATTTCAAAGCTGATATCATGGAATAACACCTGACTGTCAAAACGTTTCCCGAGGGATTCGATACTTAAAACGTCATTTCCACTGACTTCGGAAGGTTCCAGTGTAAAGTGCATCTCTCTTGCCGCTTCTGCGGGTCTTTCGACAGGTGTGATTTTGGAGAGCATTTTTTCCCTGCTTTCCGCGCGTTTGATTGATTTTTCACGGTTGAAAGAGCGCAGTTTTTCAATGACTGCTTCCTGATGCTTGATTTCACGCTGCTGGTTTAAATATTCTTTGAGCTGCGCATCCCGGATCATCTGTTTTTTCTGTGCATAGTCTTTGTAATTGCCGGTATACATGCGTACAGAGCCGTTTTCAATCTCGATGACCTTTGTCACAACGCGGTTTAAGAAAAACCGGTCATGGGAAACAATCAGAACTGCACCCGGATAGTTCAGAAGATACGTCTCCAGCCAGCTGATGGAGTTCAGATCCAGGTGGTTGGTCGGTTCGTCCAACAACAGGATATCTGGTTTTGTGAGCAAAAGTTTTCCGAGAGATACCCTGGTTTTCTGACCGCCGGAAAGGGTGTCTGTGGGTTTTGAGAATTCTTCTTCTGTAAAGCCAAGACCTTTTAAAACACCGGTGATCTCACTTTCGTAGGCGTAACCGTTTTTCGATTCAAATTCTGACATCAGCCGGTTGTAAGTGTTTAAACGGTTTGTCAGTTCCTCTCCGGAAAGAGATTTTAACTCCAGTTCGATGGCGCGGATCTGGGCCTCCAGAGCGATAATATCAGATTTTGCAGTTTTTAGTTCTTCATAGATCGTGTTTGTAGTATCCAGATTCTGATGCTGGGCAAGATAGCCAAGCGTCTTTCCTTTTGTCAGAATAACGTCTCCTTCATTCAGAGGCAGTTCTCCTACGATCATTTTGAAGATTGTTGATTTTCCTGCACCGTTGACGCCGACAAGTGCAGCTTTTTCACGGTCTTCTACATGAAAAGAGCCATCCCGGACAATGAGATGGTCGCCGAATGATTTATTTAAATTATGACATGCGAGTATCATGAAATTCCTCCTGTATTTTGACAATAACTGATTATTTCGAATCATCACCATTTCATTATAACGAAAACACGGCAAAATACAATATAAAAGTTTGACTTATCTTTCACAATTCTATATAATAAGAAAAGATTAAAATTGGAGGGTACAATCAGTGGAAGAAAGAAAAATATCCCGTGCAGTTATCAGCAGGCTCCCCAGATATTATAGATACCTTGGAGATTTGATGGAAGATCAGGTGGAGAGGATCTCATCCAACGATCTAAGTAAGAAGATGCATGTCACGGCATCCCAGATTCGACAGGATCTCAATAATTTCGGGGGATTCGGGCAACAGGGATACGGGTATAATGTAAAATATTTATATACGGAGATCGGCAAGATTCTCGGACTGGACAGAAGCCACAATTTCATTATCATAGGTGCAGGTAATCTTGCTAATTATGCCTCTTTTGAAAAAGGCGGATTTATTTTAAAAGGACTTTTTGATGTGAATCCCCGGCTTGAAGGAGTTGCCATCCGCGGAATTCCGGTACGGATGATGGATGAGCTGCAGGAATTTCTTCAGAACAATGAGATTGAGATTGCAGCACTGACGATTCCAAAATCGAAAGCAAAAGAAGTTGCAGAGTTATTAGTGGACAATGGAATCCAGGCTATCTGGAATTTTGCACATACAGATCTGAATCTGCCAAAAGATGTGATCGTAGAAAGCGTACATCTTTCAGACAGTCTGATGAAGCTGTCATATAATGTCAGTCGTCACCGGGAAGAACAAAACAAGTAAGAATAACTCAGTTCATGTGCAAAGGCGTGTGGTCGGAAAATATCTGGCTGCACGTCCTTTCTTTTCAGGAGCAGAAGGGAGATCGGGTATGAGATATTTACCAGACGGAGCGTGGATGCAGAGAGCGGATGAATATACGATTCAAAAGATCGGGATTCCTTCTCTGGTATTGATGGAGCGGGCAGCTCTGAAAACAGTGGAAGTGATGAAAGAGAAAGGAATCAGTCTGGATCACTGTCTTGTTGTGTGCGGAAGTGGAAATAATGGTGGAGATGGATTCGCCGTTGCAAGACTTCTTTATCTGGAGGGAAAAGATGTGTGTGCGGTTTTTGCAGGGAAAGAAACATCCATGAGTGAAGAATGCAGACAGCAGAGGCAGATCGCATCCAATCTGCGTGTTTCCGTTGTCACAAACATTCCCCCAAAAGAATATACTGTTGTCATAGATGCTGTGTTTGGTGTAGGTTTAAGCAGGACGATCGAGGGGCATTATAAAGATGTGATCGAAGAAATGAACCAGATACATGCAGAGAAAGTGGCAATCGATATTCCGTCAGGAATCAGCTCTTTTGACGGACAGGTGCTGGGAACGGCATTTCATGCGGACTTGACAGTTTCTTTTGCATGTGAGAAACTGGGAACTGTTTTGTTTCCGGGATCCGATTATGCGGGCGAGGTAATCCCTGTGGAAATCGGGATCGGGACAAAACTTTTTGAAGAAAATCCGGAAGTCTGTTACACATTGGAAAAATCGGATCTTTCCAAATTTCTTCCGGATCGGAAAAAGAATTCCCACAAGGGAAGTTATGGAAAGATTCTGATGATCACGGGCAGTAAGGGGATGTCTGGTGCGGCATACTTAAGTGCACGTGCAGCTTATATAAGTGGTGGCGGTCTGGTACAGATCTATACAGAAGAATCGAACCGGACGATTTTGCAGCAGCTCTTACCGGAAGCGATCGTATCCACCTATACAGAATATGAGGAAGAAAAACTGCAAAGTCTTTTGAAGTGGGCAGATGTAATCTGTATCGGATGCGGACTTGGAAAAAGCAGGACCGCCGGGCAGATACTTTCTTATTTGATGAAATATGCAGAGGTCCCATGTGTGATCGATGCAGACGGTTTGAATCTTTTGGCGGATCATATGGAACTTCTTCCAAAAGAAAAAAAGCCATTTGTACTGACACCACATATGAAAGAAATGGCAGGACTTTTGGGGTGTACCATCCCGGAACTTGGGAAAAACAGATTTGCTGCGTTAAAAGAATTTACAGACAGCTATGGTGTTGTTTGTGCACTGAAGGATGCACGTACGCTTGTGGCAGGAAAAGACCGGCAGATGTTTCTGAATACTGCTGGAAACAGTGCGATGGCAAAGGCCGGTTCCGGCGATGTGCTTGCCGGAGTGATCACAGGGCTTCTGGCGCAGCATATGAAAGTGTATGAAGGGACTGTGCTGGGAGTGTATCTTCATGCCTGTGGAGGAGATGCAGCCAGAGAGAGGAGAGGCGCTTACAGCGTTCTGGCAGAAGATCTGACAGAGGGGATCGCAGCTTGTATCAAAAAGACAGAAAAGGGGAGATAATGATGGAAAAACACAGCAGAGTGTATGCAGAGATTGATCTGGATGCAATTTCATATAACATGGAACAGATGAAAAAGAGGGTTGGAGAAGGCGCAAAATTTATTGCCGTAGTGAAAACAGACGGATATGGACATGGTGCGGTTCCGATTGCCTGTATGCTGGATGACGATCCGGATGTATGGGGCTATGCGACTGCGACTCTGGAAGAAGCAGTGGAGCTTCACAGAGCGGGAATTCAAAAACCGACGATGGTGCTGGGATGTGTGTTCCCGGACCAGTATGAAGAAATGATAAAAGAAGAGGTGCGCGCCACAGGTATACACACTGGATATGGCACATGAGATTTCGAATCTTCCCGAAAGTTGGGAAAAACAGCGTATTTTCATATCAAGATCGATACAGGGATGGAACGGCTCGGATTTCCGGCAACAGAGGAGAGCGCAGATCTCATCGGGCAGATTGAAAAACTTCCGAATGTATGCCTGGAAGGAATGTTTACGCATTTTGCAAAAGCAGATGAGCTGGATAAAACATTTTCAGAAGAGCAGTACAGAAAATTTGTATGGATGAGAAATGAGGTTGAAAAGCGGGGGATTTCGATTTCGCAATACCATTGCGATAACAGCGCGGGAATCATTGATTTTCCACAGTGGAAACAAAATCTGGTCCGTGCGGGAATTGCGTTGTACGGACTGTATCCGTCAGAGGAAGTAAAAAAAGAGACGGTGGACTTAAAGCCGGCACTTCGCCTGGTCAGCCACGTCAGCTTTGTGAAAGAAGTAGAGCCGGGAGCTTCCATCAGTTACGGAGGGACTTTTACGGCAGATAAGAAAATGAAAGTGGCTACCATTCCGGTAGGATACGGGGACGGTTATGCGAGAGGGTTATCTAATCGCGGAGAAGTCCTGATTCGTGGGAAAAGAGCACGGATACTGGGACGTGTCTGTATGGATCAGTTTATGGTAGATGTGACTGATATTCCGGATACTGTATTTATGGATGAAGTCGTTCTGATCGGAAGAGACGGAGACGATGAGATCACGGTGGAGGAACTTAGCGAGATCTGCGGTCGTTTCAATTATGAATTTGTCTGCTGTCTTGGAAAAAGAATTCCCCGGGTTTATAAGGGGAGCAATCTTTTGGAAAAATAAATGTCAGTTGAATACATCCGATAAAAGCGGGAATACTCAAGTATACTTCCCTGAGGGGGAGAAAATTGAAGTATAAGAATCGGAGTGTGAATAGAACGTGACAGTCAGACGAGGGGATATTTATTATGCGGATTTAAGTCCGGTGATCGGTTCAGAACAGGGTGGTGTGCGGCCGGTGCTGGTTATCCAGAATGATGTGGGAAATAAGCACAGTCCTACAGTGATCTGTGCAGCGATCACATCCAGAATGAACAAAGCAAAGCTGCCTACACACATTGAAATCAGTGCAAAAAAATACCGGCTTGTGAAAAATTCAGTGGTACTTCTGGAGCAGATCAGAACATTGGACAAAAAGCGGCTGAAGGAGTATATCTGCCATGTGGACGGAACATTTATGGAAGAAGTCAATGAAGCGATCCGCATCAGCCTGGAACTTCCTACATAACGGAAATGGGCGGGAAATGTCAGCGTTACAACTTTACAGAACGAAAAAAGAGTGATAAAATGGAACAACGAGTTTATGAGATAAAAGGAGAATTGAGCAATGTCAGGACATTCAAAATTTGCAAATATTAAGCACAAAAAAGAGAAAAATGATGCAGCAAAGGGAAAGATTTTTACGAAGCTTGGTAGAGAGCTTGCGGTTGCAGTAAAAGAAGGCGGCGGTCCGGATCCGGCAAACAACAGCCGTCTGCGTGATGTGATCGCAAAGGCGAAAGCAAACAACATGCCGAATGATACGATCGACAGAAACATCAAGAAAGCGGCAGGAGAAGGTTCTGGAGACAACTACGAACACATCACATACGAGGGATACGGGCCAAACGGAACAGCGATCATTGTAAAGACACTGACAGACAACAAGAACCGTACTGCATCCAACGTAAGAAATGCATTCACAAAAGGAAGCGGAAATGTAGGAACACCGGGATGCGTCTCTTTTATGTTTGATGAAAAGGGACAGATCATCGTTGCAAAAGAAGACTGCGATATGGATGCAGATGAACTGATGATGATGGCTCTGGACTTTGGGGCGGAAGATTTTTCAGAAGAAGAGGAGAGTTTTGAGATTCTGACTGCTCCGGAAGATTTCAGTGAAGTGCGCCTGAAATTAGAGGAAGCAGGAATCGTCATGGCAGATGCGGAAGTGACGATGATCCCGCAGACTTATGTGGAGCTGACAAGTGAAGAGGATATCAAAAATATCCAGAAAACACTGGATCTTCTCGATGAGGATGATGATGTTCAGGACGTGTACCACAACTGGGATGAGTAAGCACACCTTACATAGATTTTAAATAGTGATAATGAAACTATAATAAACATACATTAGAATGGTATCAGAAGTTGTTTATCAATGGTTTGGAGGTATCACTATGGTAAAAGAAAGAAGAAGTGCAAAACGGATTAAATATGATATGGTTCGTGTTTACTCCAAAATGGAGACTCATGTAGATGGGAAAGCAAAAAGTGTTTTCAAAAGAAAGCCTTATGCTCTCGCAAAATAAGAATAAAGAACAGGTCTGTCGGTATCTGGAAATCCGGCAGACCTGTTTCTTTATGCAAAAAAATTGAAATGCAGTATCAGATATGCTATACTGAACAATGGTATAAAAGGAAATACAACAAAAAGAGGAATGCCAATGAGTCAGAATAGCTTACAGAATGATTTGATTGTTTTGTATGAAAAAACCAGAGAAAAAGTACGGGGATTTCAGAAGAAAACATATCAGTCAGACATGGGAATTTTAAAAGAAGAAAATCAGACACTGCTGGAATGTGTGAAAGAAACAATTGAAAAATCTGAAAAATGTATGCAGGAAGTTGCGGGGTATGTTCCGGAATATGCATCGGAGATGCTCTCTCAGATTGATTCCAAGCGAAAAAGAGAAGCGGCAGTTATTGATCACAACATGGCTATGGTAGCTTTTTTTGTTCCGCTGATGGGGGAAATTCAGAGTACGCAGACGAAGATATTTACGGAGAAAATCGTGGAGTTATGGAATCAGAAGGTACCTGGCAGCAAAATCGGACACTCGGATGCTGCAAGTATTGAGAATGGGTTTAAAAAAGGAGTTTTCTGTTATATTACAACAGCTGTCTGTAAGAGTCTGAACAAGCCAGATGATTGCTATGAACTGAATCTTTTGAGGGAATACAGAGATCAGTATCTGATGGGGACAAAGGATGGAGAGATTCTTGTAAAAGAGTATTATAATATTGCTCCGACAATCGTAAAGCGGATTGACCGCAGTCCGGACGCATCAGAAATTTATGCGGATATCTGGGAAAAGTATTTAAAGCCGTGTGTACGCCTGATTGAAGCGGGCGAACAAGAAGAATGCAGAGAATTGTACACAAAGATGGTTCGTTCTCTGGAGAAGAAATATTTGTATTCAGTAGGAGGAGAGAAAAATGAGTAATTACAAGACAGAGACAAAATGTATACAATCCGGATATGAACCGGGTAATGGAGAGGCGAGAGTTCTTCCTATTTATCAGAGTACAACATTTCGATATACAAGCAGTGAACAGATGGGGCGTCTGTTTGACTTAGAGGAGTCCGGTTATTTTTATACCAGACTTCAGAATCCGACCAATGATGCGGTTGCTGCAAAAATCTGTGATCTGGAAGGCGGAGTGGCAGCAATGCTGACATCATCCGGACAGGCAGCTAATTTCTATGCGATTATGAATATCGTGGAAGCGGGAGATCATATTGTCTGTGCATCTGCTCTTTACGGAGGTACCTACAATCTGTATGCCCATACGATCAAAAAAATGGGTGTAGAAGCTACGTTTGTAGATCCTGAGTGTACGCAGGAAGAGCTGGATGCAGCATTTCAGGAAAATACAAAAGCAGTATTTGGAGAGACAATCGCCAATCCTGCCCTCGTTGTTCTGGATCTGGAAAAATTTGCAAATGCCGCACATGCACATGGTGTGCCGTTTATTGTGGATAATACATTTGCAACACCGATCAACTGCCGTCCGTTTGAATGGGGCGCGGATATTGTGACACATTCTACTACAAAATATATGGACGGACATGCCGCTTGCGTGGGCGGTGCGATCGTGGACAGCGGAAATTTTGACTGGGAGACACACAAAGAAAAATTCCCGGGACTGACAACTCCGGATGAGACATATCATGGAATTGTATATACAGAAAAATTTGGCAAAGGTGCGTATATTACAAAGGCAACTGCACAGCTGATGAGAGATCTCGGCTCTATCCAGTCACCGCAGAATGCATTTCTGTTAAACATCGGACTGGAGACACTGCATTTAAGAGTGCCGCACCACTGTGAAAATGCAGTTAAGGTGGCAGAGTATCTGAAAAATCATGAGAAGGTGGCATGGGTGCGCTGTCCATCACTTCCGGGAGACAAATATTATGATCTTGCGCAGAAATATATGCCAAACGGAACCTGCGGTGTCATCACATTCGGTCTCAAAGGCGGCAGAGACGCTGCAGTTGAGATGATGGATCGATTAAAAATGGTAGCGATCGTGACACATGTAGCGGATGCCAGAAGCTGTGTTCTTCATCCTGCCAGCCACACGCATCGTCAGATGAATGACAAAGAGCTGGTAGAAGCAGGCGTTCAGCCGGATCTGATCCGTTTCAGTGTGGGAATTGAAAATATAGAAGATATTATTGCGGATGTCGAGCAGGCACTTCGTTAATTCAAGATGGTATGGATGTATACAAGAGGCATCCATACCATTTTTGCGTGAAAAATCATCATTTTCCGTATAAACAAGGGCGGTTGATCGAATACTAAAGTATCCGGCTGTCCAAGTACAGACCTGAAAATAGAGAAAAGAAGGTAGAAGATCATGGAAAATGAGGAGAAGCAAAGACAACGTCTGGATAAAAACGAAGAGATTAAAGAGACCGGCACCTTAAATCTGAATGGAAACGGGCACAAAGCGAACATACAGCATCTGACGATCATTGGAGAGATTGAAGGGCATGAGGCTGTTTCCGGAAACACAAAAGCCACCAAATATGAGCATTTGATTCCAAGACTGGCAGAGGTGGAGGATGACGATGAAGTGGATGGAGTTTTGATTTTACTCAATACACTGGGCGGTGATGTGGAGGCAGGGCTGGCGATCGCGGAAATGATCGCATCCTTAAGCAAACCAACGGTCTCTCTGGTTCTGGGAGGAAGCCACTCCATCGGCGGACCGCTTGCAGTTTCCGCAGATTATTCTTTTATTGTGCCGAGTGGAACAATGATCGTGCATCCGGTGAGATCCTCCGGGATGTTTATTGGAGTGATTCAGAGTTATCGTAATATGGAAAAGACGCAGGATCGGATTACCCGGTTTATCGCAGCTCATTCGCAGATTACCAAAGAACGTCTGGAAGAATTGATGTTGGATTCCACACAGTTGGTAAAAGATGTCGGGACTATGTTAGAAGGGGAAGATGCAGTCAGAGAAGGCATGATCGATGAGGTTGGAGGAATCAGCATGGCATTGAAAAAGCTGCGGGAAATGATCCGGCAGAAAAAATGTTAATGACACACTTTTCAATTGATGTTATACTAGATGTAGTATGTGTAATTATCAAGGGGGAAGTATTATGGCTGCAAAGTCAACAAGGAAAAAGAAAACTACAAGAAAAAAGTCATCCAAAAATCAGGCAAGTACATCCCTGAACAGTGAAATTTTGATTCTGGTCATGTTTGCGGTCTGTGTGCTGATGCTTTTAAGCAATTTTGGAGTCATAGGGATTGCAGGCAGTGCGATCTCTTCTGTACTCTTTGGTTTTTTCGGAGTGATGGCATATATTCTGCCGTTTCTCTTATTTGGCGTGGTTGCTTTTGGAATTTCGAATAAAGGCAATACACACGCCTACATAAAAATTGCAGCATGTGTGGCCTTATTGTTTGCAATCTGTGCATTTTTCCAGCTGGTGATGCATCCTTTTGATGCCAAAGAAAGTCTGTGGAGCTATTATCAGTATGCCAGTGATTACAGAAAAGCGGGCGGTCTTACAGGGGGCTGTCTGGTGAAGATTCTGTGTCCGTTTATTGGTGTGGTAGGCGCTTATGTGGTACTCGTTGTACTTATGGTAATCTGTGTGATTCTGATCACAGAACGTTCTCTGCTTGCACCTCTTGGAAAAGGAAGCAAAAAGGCGTATGCAGATATGAAGCGCCGGCAGGGAGAAGCATCTGCCCGGCGTGCGAAGAACAGAGAAGAAAAACGAAGACAGGCAGAAGAAGCAAAGACAGAACCGAATGATTCTTCCAGAAGAAGTGATCATAAAGTATCGGGTGTTTCTTTTGCAACAACGCTGCAGGCCCAGGAAAGTGAAGTGCCAAAGGAGACAACAGCGAAAAAGCGTAAAAAGAATTCTTCAGGAAAAGATCCGGATATGCGGGAACTGACTGTTTCACAGGAATCGGATTTTTCAGAGCCACTGCCGTCTCCATTTGAAGATTTTGTGATCAATCGTCCGGAAAGCACGGCGTCGGATGCGAGCGCAGTGGATACTCCATTATGGGAGAATGAACCGGAACCGGCAGAAGAGGGCAACATGACGCAGGAGGATGTTCCGAAAGAGTCAGTCCGTACAAGGAAGAAGACCAAGGCGAGTGCGGCAGCTGTGGAAGCAGAGACTGTTCAGGTAGAACAGAGTATCAAAGAGCAGGAGCAGCAGCCGAAGAAAGTGTACAAGATTCCGCCAATGAATCTTCTGACAAAAGGGAAAAAGGGCGGCGGAGACTCGGATGCCCAGTTGCGCGCCACGGCCCAGAAACTGGAGCAGACCCTGCAGAATTTCGGGGTTCGCGTTCATGTAACAAATGCAAGCTGCGGACCGTCTGTGACGCGGTATGAGCTGCAGCCGGAACAAGGTGTGAAGGTAAGTAAGATTGTAGGTCTGGCAGATGACATCAAATTAAATCTGGCAGCGGCAGATATCCGGATCGAGGCGCCGATTCCGGGAAAAGCAGCCGTTGGGATTGAGGTCCCGAACCAGGAGAATACGGCAGTGATGCTTAGGGACCTGTTAGAATCCGGGGAATTTAAAAATTCCACAGCGAATATTCCGTTTGCCGTGGGAAAAGATATTTCAGGAAAGACGGTGATCGCAGATATCGCAAAGATGCCGCATTTACTTGTGGCAGGAGCGACAGGATCCGGAAAGTCGGTATGTATCAATACGCTGATCATGAGTATTTTATACCATGCAGATCCGGAAGAAGTAAAACTGATCATGGTGGATCCCAAAGTAGTGGAACTAAGTGTCTATAATGGAATTCCGCACTTGCTGATCCCGGTCGTGACGGACCCGAAAAAAGCAGCAGGCGCTCTGAACTGGGCAGTCGCTGAGATGATGAAGCGGTATCAGCTGTTTGCCCAGCAGAATGTCCGGGATCTGAAAGGATACAATGAAAAGATTGCGCAGATGACAGAAGAAGGAGCTCCGAAAAAACTGCCGAAGATTGTGATCATTGTAGATGAGCTGGCGGATCTGATGATGGTGGCGCCGGGGGAAGTAGAAGGCGCGATCTGCCGTCTGGCGCAGCTTGCCAGAGCGGCGGGACTGCATCTGATCATTGCAACACAGCGGCCTTCGGTGAATGTCATCACAGGTCTGATCAAGGCCAATATGCCGTCCAGAATCGCATTTTCTGTCTCATCAGGAGTAGATTCCAGGACGATCATTGATATGAATGGAGCGGAGAAACTGCTTGGAAAGGGAGATATGCTGTTTTATCCGACAGGATATCCAAAACCGGTCCGTGTGCAGGGATCCTTTGTTTCAGATAAAGAAGTGCAGAAGGTTGTGGACTATCTCATCGAACACAACGGAAATGCCTCCTACAGTGAAGAAGTGGAGGAGCACGTAAATTCCGATCTGCCGTCACCGGTTCCTGGGATACAGGGAGCCGGGGTGCAGGATAATGCAAATGAGCAGGATGCATATTTTGCAGATGCAGGACGGCTGATCATTGAAAAAGAAAAAGCATCCATTGGAATGCTCCAGAGGATGTTTAAAATCGGCTTCAACCGGGCAGCCCGGATTATGGATCAGCTTGCCAGTGCAGGAGTGGTCGGAGAAGAAGTCGGAACAAAACCAAGAAAAGTACTGATGACAAAAGAAGAATTTGAACAGTACATTCAGGAAAATTTATAATGCAGTGGAGGAAGAAATGATGAAAACAGATATTCAGATCGCACAGGAAGCAGAATTAATGCACATCAAAGACGTGGCAGCGTCTATCGGAATTTCAGAAGAGGAACTGGAGTTTTATGGAAAGTACAAAGCGAAGCTCTCCGATGAACTCTGGGAGAACGTAAAAGACCGCAAGGATGGAAAACTGGTTCTTGTGACAGCCATCAATCCGACCCCGGCAGGAGAAGGAAAGACCACGATCACAGTAGGTCTGGGTGAGGCATTTGCAAAAATGAATAAAAAGGCAATCATCGCACTGCGTGAACCATCTCTTGGACCATGTTTTGGAATCAAAGGCGGAGCAGCAGGAGGCGGGTATGCACAGGTTCTCCCAATGGAAGATCTGAATCTGCATTTCACCGGAGATTTCCACGCGATCACTTCTGCGAATAATCTGCTGGCTGCCATGTTGGATAATCACATTCAGCAGGGCAATGCATTGGGAATTGATCCGAGAAATATTGTCTGGAAACGCTGCGTGGACATGAACGACAGAGTTCTTCGCAACATCGTAGTAGGACTTGGAAACAAGATGGATGGAATGGTGAGAGAAGACCATTTTGTGATCACAGTCGCATCTGAGATCATGGCAATCCTTTGTCTTGCAGATGATCTTGCAGATCTGAAACGCCGCCTGGGACGAATCATCGTGGCATATACATTTGAAGGCAATCCGGTAACAGCAGACGATCTTCAGGCAACA
>ERZ772877.1166-NODE-1166-length-13289-cov-2.72042_pt1 | contig 13289 bp, 9 predicted proteins | sample MGYA00580583_ERZ772877 | MGnify/ENA primary metagenome ERZ772877 (study PRJEB29015, sample SAMEA2737661) | human gut metagenome | biome: human gut; feature: human-associated habitat; material: faeces | place: China | collected 2012 ... | reverse complement strand
AAGGAGAATGAAGGAGCGCCTATGTCCGGAATATATGCAGGCAGGCCGATTCAGTATGCGCCGATTCCGGACGGCAGCGTAAACATAGCCGGGCTTGTCCATGCGTTGAAAGAAGAGGGAAGTTATATAGGAACCTGTACATTGGAACCCCATACGACGCCGGAATGCGCAGAAGCATTCTATGAGAGAGAGATAAAATGGCTCAGAGAGCTGAACCTATTTAAATAAAAACCAGGATGAAAATAATTGTTATACAGGAGGAGAGAATATGCTTGCAGCAGTGGTAATAAGACCGGGAGAACTTGTAATTGAACAGGTGGAGAGACCAAAACCCGGGCCGGGACAGTTCCTTATAAAAGTCCTTGCGTCATCCATCTGTAATGCCACAGATAACCATATCCTGGAAGGGATTTTTGACGGGAATCATGACCGTTATCCCCAGGTATTAGGGCATGAGGTATGCGGAGAGGTGGTGGAGCTGGGCTGCGATATCACGGATGTGCAGATTGGGGAAAGAATTGCCATGTATGCGCCTTATGGTGCATTTCAGGAGTATGTTCCTGTGGACAGATACGGGTATGGTTTTGCAAGAGTGCCGGATAATCTTTCCAACGAAGCAGCTTCGATCTGTGAGATGTTTGACGGCGCTTTCCGCGGAACCATCGCGCCTGCCGAGATTCAGCCGGGAGAGCGTGTCCTTATCGTAGGTGCGGGTCCTATGGGACTGACGGCCGCTTCCGCCGCCGCTGCCTGTGGAGCTAAGGTCTGTGTGATGGATTTTTATGAGAACAGGCTGAGAAAAGCGCTGGAGATGGGAGCCTGCTTTGCTTATGACAGAAGCCGGATGAGTGCAAAGGAGATCGCAGAGGCAGTCAGGCATGATATGGGAGAGATCGATCTTGCCTGCATGTGTATTGCGCTTGATCGGTCGGAAGAACTGGATGCTTTTTATGTACCTGTTGAGACTCTTCGGGAAAACGGAAGGATGACCAGCCTGAATGTGGAAGTGAAGCTGGAATACCACAACCACAGGATGAATCCTTTTCATCTGAATCGGAAAAACGTGAAATATAAGCATATGCTGGAACGGGACGGATCCCTTGAGGATTTTCAGAGAGCCTTCCATATGGTAAGCGAAGGTAAGATTCCGATTGAAAAACTGATTACACATAGAATCACATTGGATCAGCTCCCCTGGGCGTTGGATATGTGCCATAATCATCTGGACGAATGTATCAAATTTATTGTATATCCCCGTTTGGGATAGGATGTGGTTTTAAGGCTTAAACCGGTGTATGTGCACGAAACAAGGAAAGGAATTAATAGTATGTCAGGCAATAGACAACCTTTAACACGGGAACAAATGAAACGCGTAATCGAAGGACTCGGGAATGCAGGCAGAATCCCCATTGCTGTTCAAGCCTGGGTAGATCCGAATGTATTCGGAACAAAAGCAGATGAATATCGCGCCGTACTCAATGAAACACCATGCGATATTGAAAAAATCAATTTGAATATCCCTCAGATATTCGACGCTCCGGCCGACGATCCATCGTACCGGTGGCTCAATTTTGACAATCCTTTCCCCGCAGGCACGGCACTGGATGCTGTGAGCGCGCTGGATGACTGGGAGAAACTGGATAGCGTACTGGCGGATTTCCCAAGTCCTGATTATCCTGGTTTGATTCCGAAAAACGTTCCGCCAAAAGGCGACAGATACCGAGTCGGGCTGTGGTGGTATTGGCTGTTTGAACGTTTGTGGTCCGTACGCGGCATGGAAAACGCTTTGTGTGATTTTTATGAGAATGAAGAGGAAGTGCACAGGCTGTTTCGTGCATTGACGAATTTCTATAAGGGAATGCTCACACGCGCCAAGATGGAATTGGATTTGGATGCCGTATGGACAAGTGACGATATCGGCACACAGACATCCGCTTTTTTCTCACTTGAAATTTTTCAAACCTTTTTTAAACCCTATTACCAGGAGTTAATTGAACATGCACATAGCCTGGGAATGCATTTTTGGCTGCATACGTGCGGCAATGTGCGTAGTTTTATTCCGGATCTTATCGAAATAGGCCTGGATGTACTGCATCCCATTCAAAAACATACGATGGATGAAAAGGAAATTGCGGAGCAATTTGGCGATGACATCTGTATCTGGGCAGGGATCGATGTGCAGAGTGTGGTACCCTTTGGAACGCCACAGGAAGTGAGGGAGGAAGTGCGTGCGATGATTAACACCTATTATCGCCCGCAAGGACGGTTGATTCTGGCAGCAGGCAATAATATGACAGTCGATACACCACTTGAAAATTTGCGTGCGTTGTTGGAAGAAGCGTATATCTATGGCACTAAAATTGTGGAGGGACGACCATGAATTATACAAAAAACTGGGGGAAATCCGTGGAACGGTATAAGGCCTTTTGGCAGGGGGAAATGTTGGACAGGTGCTGTGTTTCCGTCACGGCACCTAAACGTACGTTAGAGCCGCTGCCAAGCTTTACGTCTCAAGAGACGTTGGAACACTGGACAGATGGCGAATGGGTTTTCAAAACCTGGAAAAATTATTTCGAAAGCACCTATTTTGCAGGAGATGCTTTCCCCAATCTTTGGCTGAACCTGGGTCCATCCGGCCATGCGGGATACATCAAGGATGCCCGCTGCAAATTTATGCAGGGAAGCGGACTTAACTGCACTACATGGTATGATCACAGTATCCATGATTGGGACACGGATTTTCCGGTATTTGACCCAAATGGATTTCTATATAAAAAGACATTGGAACTCGCAAATTATCTTGCTTCAGAAAACAAAGGCGAAGTGATGGTTTCCATGCCGGATAACGCAGGCAATTTGGATGCGCTTGCCTGTCTTCGCGGCACCGGAGAGCTTTTGATTGATTTCATCGAAGAAAAAGAAACAGTGTTACGTGCCGGCAAAGTAATGCAAAGCGTTTGGGAACAAGCTGTGACCGATGTATATCAGATTCTGAAAGACAACAACCAGAGGGCATGTTCTGCCGGCTGGCTGCAGGTATGGTCGCCAGGGCTGATGTCCCAAATGCAGTGTGATCTTTCGGTGATGATTTCTGAGAATGATTTTAATACATTTGCGATGCCGGAATTACGAAAGCAATGTGATTTTCTGCAATTTCCACTCTATCATTTTGACGGACAAGAGCAACGGCGTCATTTGCAGTCTTTGCTTTCTTTGGAAAAGCTGCGTGTGATTCAATGGACATCGGTGGTTGGGCAGCCATCGCCGGTGGAGTATCTTCCCACATTGCAAGCCATGCAAAAGGCAGGAAAAAGTATCTTTCTCATGCTGAAACCATATGAGATCGAACCGATTATGCAAGGATTATCGTCAAAAGGGCTGCATTTCTCTGTAGAGGCCCAGAGTGTTGAAGAAGCGGATGCAATTGTGAAATTAGTAGAGAAGTTAAGCCATGAATAGAACAGGGTAGGGGTTATGGAGAAGAAAAAAAATATATTATTTATCATGTCGGATGATCATGCGTCGAATGCAATCAGCCTGTATGGCTCAAGACTGTCCGGAGTGATGCAGACACCGAACATTGACAGGATCGGGAAAGAGGGAACCTGGCTGACCGGATGCTTCTGTACCAATGCGGTATGTACGCCCAGCCGGGCTTCTATCCTTACCGGTCAGTATTCTCATACGAATGGTGTCAGAACCCTGTTTGATTCCCTGCCCCGGGGGAGCGTAACCTTTCCTAAGCTTCTTAAAGAGGCCGGATATCTGACAGCTGTGATTGGTAAATGGCATCTGCACAGCAGACCGGAATTCTTCGATCATTATGATGTTCTGGGATATCCCTGGCAGCAGGGAAAATATTTTGACCCGGAATTCATGGATGAAAATGCGGATTGGGACGCAGTTCTGAGTGAGGATGTGAACTGCAGACAGTATCATGGGGAAACGGTGAAGGGCTATGTGACGGATATCATTACGGACAAATCCATAGAATGGCTGGAAAACCGGGATAAGGAGAAGCCATTCCTGTTGCTCTGCCATCACAAAGCGCCACATGATGAGTTTGAATATCATCCCCGCTATGAGCATCTTCTGGATGATGTGGAGATTCCGCTGCCGGAAAGCATGTTTGAAGATAAAAGCCGCCGCTGTGAGGGATCCAGAGGGTATGGAATTACCATCTCCGAAGCCAATCAGAGAAGAAATATGGTGAAGACGATGACGAGAACCGACTATCCCACAGGTGCTCTTAAGGTGGATGGACTGAATGAGGAGGAAAGGACATATGCCGCTTATCAGAAGTATCTGAAGGATTATCTGCGTACGGTGAAGGGAATAGATGACAATGTGGGCCGCCTTCTTGACTGGCTGGAGAAGGAGGGAATCTATGAGGATACAATTATTGTGTATACTTCAGATCAGGGAATGCTGCTGGGAGAACATGATTACAGTGACAAACGCTGGATTTTTGAGGAATCCATGCAGATGCCCCTTCTGATCCGCGTGCCCGGGGAGGCAGATTGCGGAAGAAGAATTGATACGCTGGTGTCTAATTTGGATTTTGCGCCTACCCTGTTGGATTATGCAGATGCTGCAATTCCGGAGAGCATACAGGGCAGGAGTATTCGAAGGCTTCTATACAGCAAAGAGACACCATCGGACTGGAGGGAAGAAATATATTATCGTTATTGGCTCCATATGACGCATTGCGATACGCCTGCCCATTATGGAATACGGACACGGGACTATAAACTGGTATTCTATTACGGAATGGCGCTGGATGCGCTGGGAGCATTGCCGGAACAGACACCGTCGGGATGGGAACTATATGATCTGCGCAAGGATCCGCTTGAGATGAATAATGTATATAATCATCCGGAATACCGCAACGTGGTGCAGGAGCTGAAGGAAAGGCTGAAACAACTGAAGGAGGAAGCCGGAGATCCTGATGAGAAGTATCCGCAGGTGAAAGAGATATCGGGGTTATAGAAGGAGAAGAAAGCTGCCTGAATTATCAGACAGCTTACTTACGTTTGAAGTATTCTGCAGCACAAAAATATGTTACAATGGCAATATTGATTACTACATATCAGTGACACGATCACAGCATAAACGGAGGCAGATATGTACAGGGTATTGATTGCAGAAGATGAGGTATTTGTAAGACTGGGGATTAAAATGTCCGTGGAATGGGAAAAAATGGGCATGCAGGTGATTGCCGATGCTGCGAATGGGCAGCAGGCATGGGATATATATGAGAAGGAACGCCCTGATATTATATTGACGGATATTAAGATGCCGGTTATGGACGGAATGGCATTAATCCGCAGGATCAGAGAACGGGACAAGGAGACAAGAATTGTGATTCTGAGCTGCCTTGAAGAATTCCAGCTGGTCAGAGAAGCTATTTCTATGGGAGTATCAGACTATATTTTGAAATTGACAATGACACCGGAGGATATGGAGAAGATTCTGCAGAAAGTCAGGACGGAACTGGAGGCCATACGCGGAAGCCGGAAGGAGCAGGGAGAGGTATCTGCGGAAGAGAAGAAACGTGTTCTTTTGGATTTCATTTATTATGACAGCTATGATATGGAAAACGTAAAGCGAAGGCTGGAACGTCTGGCACTGCCTTTTGAGAAGAAGAACCTGCTGATGGCTGTTTTGGAGGTGGACAATTACGGGAGACTGCAGAGTCGGTTTAAGGATGAATATGGACTTTTGGTTTCTTCTGCCATTTCCAATGTACTTAATGAATTAATTGGGGAGTATGGAAACGGATTTTTAGTGGAAGAGAAAGAGACAAGCTATATCATAATAGCGGAACATGGGAAATACACGCAGAAGGCAGAAGCAGAGCGCGCCTTTGCACAATTTCTGACGAAGATCCAGAAGACACTCCGTCTTTATTTTCAGACCAGTGTGACGATTGGATGCAGTCAGATGTTTGATGGTTATGAGAGCCTCCGTACGATGTACAGGCAGTGCCGATTCTGCCTGTCAGGGAAATTTTTTCATAGCGGAGGAGAACTTCTGCTGTACTCGACAGAGCGGAAACGGGATCATTTGGCAGCAGTAAAAGAGGCAATGGAGAAGCTTTATGAAGAGAATGGCAGACAGGAACGCATACAGGCTTATGCCGAAACTGGTTTGGAGATGTACCTCAAATCATCGGATCAGGAGTCCATGGCTCGCTTCTTTAAGAACCTTGTGGGCGAAGAGGTCAATCATATGGCGATGGAAAAACAAAAACAATTTGATCTTTCGGGTGAATACGTACAGAGGATGGATCGGGCAGAGAATCTGGATCAGCTGCTGGAAATTTTTCATGATTTGCATTATGAGCTGTATGTGGATCCGGACACAAGGAAGATGAATAAAACAGTTGCTTCCATTATGCAGTATATCAGTACACATTATGCGGAGAATATGCCTTTGGAACAGATAGCGGAGGAAGTGGAGCTGAGTCCTAATTATATCTGCAGTCTGTTCAAAAAAGAAACCGGAATTAATCTGTACCAGTACAGGGCGAAAGAACTTTTGCTTTCAACGAATTTAAAATCTTATGAAATTGCGGCAAAGACGGGATTCGCGGATGAGAGTTATTTCTCCAGAAGTTTTAAGAAGGTGACTGGTCAGTCTCCGGTAGAGTTTCGGCGTTCTGTATTTCATAAAGAAGAATAAAATTCCGGTTCGGAGGGGAGGTTAAAAATGCAGGATAACTTTGGAAGAAGGCTGAAAACACAGCTTATCATGGTTTTTGTTTCGATCATAACGGTTATGATGGTGTTAGTGAGCTGGTTTACTTATAAAAAGGTGGAAGCGGTTGTGGAAAAGCAGTCCGCAGATATCACCCAGCAATATTTTCAGCAGAACGAACATAATATCACAACCTTTATGGAGGAGGTAAGTACGTTCTCTAAGCTGCTGACGCAGTCGGCAAGTGTCCAGCAGTATATCCGAAGCGGATGGAAGAATGAATTCAATGCGGTGAAAAGTGCTAATGAAGTATTCAGTGAAACTGCAATGTTAATGGAAACCTATAGCTATGTGGATTCTATTTATTTTTATGGAGATAACGGAGTGGTGCTGGGAATCAACGGGAGGGAAAATATCGTAATCCGGGACAGAAGCAGAAAACAGATGTTTTATGAAAGCGTAATGTATGAGAATGCGCTGAGAAGTCCCTGGACAACATTGTGGTATGGGAATTATGATTCTTTTGACTTTGAAGGTTCCGAGAGCATGCGGGCAGAGGAGGCGGATGCTTATATTACAGCGGTGGCAAGCATTCACTTTCAGGGGCGGCATGCGGGATGTGTAGTGGTAAACGTGAAAGAGCCTAAGCTTGCGGATATGATCAGTTATTCCGACGAAAGCCGGAAGCGGGAAAGCTATATTATTGACGAGAATGGTATCATTCTTGTACATGGCGATTTTGAAAAATTGGGAGAAAAAGTGGAATTTCCGATGGAACAGACTGTGGGAGCAGACGGCTATTTCATGCGTGATGATGTACAGGTCAATTTCCGCCGGCTGCAGGGAGGACAGAGTGTTGCCTGGACGCTGATATCGGAGGTGCCTGTTTCCGTTCTGCACGCAGATATTTATTCTCTTCGTCAGCTGTTTGTAGGAGCCGTGGCTGCGGCACTGGCAGTGGGAACAGGACTGGCCGTTTATTTTTTGTATCGTCTGACAAGACCACTGGATGAGCTGAGAGAAGCGATGTCTCAGATGGAGCAGGGAAAACTGGGCGGTCAGCTGAAGGAGGACAGTAAAAATGAACTGGGAATGCTGGGCAGACAGTTTAATCAAATGTCGCAGAGTATTGTAGAACTGGTCAACAGAGTTCAAATGGCAGAGGATGAGAAGCGTATGTTGGAAAAGGAAGCGCTTCAGGCGCAGATTAATCCTCATTTTCTGTTCAATACACTGAGTAATATCAAATATATGGCGATGATTATGAAATCAAATACGATTGCGGACAGTATTACGGCGTTAGGGAATTTTCTTGCGCCCATATACAAGAGCAGGGATGACACCTGGACGATGAAGGAGGAAATCGCTTATGTAGAGAATTATGTGAAAATAATGAATTATCGATTCGGAGGGCAGATCAGAACCGGGTATGAAATACCGGATGAAATCAGCAGCCTGTATATTCTCAAATTTATTCTGCAGCCCCTGGTGGAAAATGCAATACAGCATGGCTTCGGAAACCGGGAAGGTGCGGGCATAATTACGGTTCGGGCCAGAATAGAGAGTAAACTTCTGGCTGTTTCGGTGGAGGATGACGGTTGTGGTCTTTCAGAGGAGGAGCTTACAGACTTGAGGATCAGGATGGATGAATATGGGTGTAAGGCGGGACAGAGTCAGGGTAATATCGGGCTTGGAAACGTGCATCGTAGGCTGAAGATATATTATGGAACGGACTATGGAGTAACCGTAACGAGCGCGGAAGGAGTTGGTACGACAGTTTGTGTGCGGGTTCCGATTATCCGGGGATCGTAAGAAAATACAAAACATCGTAATGAAGTTAAAGAAAATATACCTTTTTTATTAACCCATTATAACAGCAGTAATAAAACGGGAATATTTTTCATGGAGAGGAAGCCTCTTTTTCTGTAGAATGATCTCATAAATCAGATACGGAAGAAGGAGGCTTTTTTATGAGTAACGGGGTCATGAAACCGGGTAAAGTGAAAAAAAGGAAAAGGAATAAAGAAAGTATACAGCTTTTTTTGATCGCATTGCCTTTTGTCCTGTTTATATTCGCATTTTCCTATGTACCGTTGTTTGGCTGGGCATATGCATTTACGGATTACAGAGCCGGTAAAGGACTGATGGATATAGAGTTTGTCGGACTGCAGCACTTCATTGCAATCTGGAATAACCGGAGAGAACTGTTCCGGGTTCTGAGAAATACCTTTGCACTAAGCCTGCTTGGACTGCTGTTTTCCCCTCTTCCTGTGGTGTTTGCAATCCTGATTAATGAAATCAAATCATCCAAATTCAGAAAACTGGTACAGACCTTTACTACTCTGCCGAACTTCATAAGCTGGATCGTAGTTTTTACTCTGACATTCGCAATGTTTTCAGCAGACGGCATGGTGAACGGGGTACTTCGCAAGTTTGGTGCCGAATCCATCATGAATCCTTTAGGCAATAATGATATTGCATGGGGATTCCAGTGGGCTCTGGCGACATGGAAATCGTTGGGATGGAACGCGATTATATATATTGCGGCAATCACCGGCATCGATTCGGAACTATATGATGCGGTGCATGTGGACGGCGCAAACCGCTGGCAGACGATTTGGCATGTGACGGTGCCCGGATTGTATTCCACCTTTTTCGTCCTGCTGCTTCTGCAAATCAGCAATATCTTAAGCAACGGCTTCGATCAGTATTTTGTGTTTTATAATCCGCTGACGGCCGACAAGCTGGAGGTTCTGGACTACTATGTATATAAGATTGGCGTTTTGACCAATAATTATCCGCAGTCCATTGCATTAGGCATGTTTAAGACGATCATCAGCGTAACACTTCTGTTCGGCGCCAATAAGCTTTCACAGAAGATGCGCGGCGAATCCATTGTTTAGGGAAGGGAGGGCAAAGAAGATGAAAGAACCGGTTGATAAAGGCATGAAAAAGAAGAAGAGCACCGGAGATGTCATAGCAGATTTCCTGATTTATCTGGTCTGCCTGATTTTTATCATTTTATGTATTTATCCGTTTTATTACATTATGATTTACTCTATCAGCGATCCTAATCAGGCAGCTGCCGGGCTGGTGCTTCTGCCAAAAGGCTTCAGTCTGGAAACCTTCCGCGGGATATTCAGACTCAATGATATTCCGTCTGCATTTATGGTTTCTGTTCTGAGAAGTATTATTGGTACGGTATTTACTATTGCGGGTTCGTCCTTTTTTGCATACCTGGTGACCAATCAGAACATGTTTGGCAGAAAATTTGTATATCGTTTTGTGATATTGACGATGTATATTAATGCAGGACTTATTCCGTGGTATATGACGATGAAACTGTACAGACTGCAGAATAATTTCCTTTTGTATGTGGTTCCGGGTATTGTAACTGCATATTATGTTATCCTGATCAAAACATATATGGAACAGCTCCCGAAGGAACTGGAAGAATCAGCCAAAATTGACGGGGCGGGTATCTTTACAATATTTGCTAAGATTATTTTCCCACTGTCCAAACCAATTATAGCGACTATAGCGGTATATGCAATTGTCGGCCACTGGAATTCCTGGACAGATAACTATTTCCTTGTGACAGATGCCAGGCTGCAGACCTTACAGATGGTTCTGTACAACTACCTGAATCAGGCGAACCGTTTCCAGAATATGTCGAGTTCCGCTTTGGATTCTTCGGCAGCGGTTTCCATGATTACTCCTACATCCATTAAAATGTGCATTACTGTAATCGTCGTGATCCCGATTATGTGCGTATATCCGTTCTTACAGAGATATTTCGTGAAGGGTATTATGATGGGCGCAGTGAAAGGCTGATTGAAAAGTGATATTGAAAGAAAAGGAGAGAGCTATGAAAAAGAACACGTTAAAAAAAGTATTGGCAATGGCGCTGGCAGGAATGATGGCACTATCTGTTGCAGCATGCGGTCAGTCCTCTGACACAGCGGCTCCGGAAGCTGCATCAGATTCCGCGGAGGTGAAGAAGGATGAAGTCATAACACTGACGATCTGGAATACCGAGGTAACGACACCCGGGATTCAGGACAATGATGTGGCAAGGGTTATAGAGGAAAAACTGGGTATCAAAATGGATATTGTGCAGGGGGATTCCCAAAAGTTCAGCGTTTTAGTAGCAGGCGGAGACCTTCCGGACATTATTTATACCAATCCCGCGCAGCAGGGAGTAGAAGCCAATGCGCTGATAACCAGCGGCCAGCTGATAGCTATGGATGATCTGATCGACCAGTATGGAGAGAATATCAAGAAAAATTTTCCTTCCAGGCTTGATTATTCTAAAAAATATGTAAGCAATGGAGAAGATAAGACATATTTTCTTCCGGTTCTGTGTTACACCGTAGATGAAGAAAATCCGGATATCAGCTATACGATTGAAAATGTGGGACTGATGACACGTTGGGATGTATATGCAGCAATCGGATATCCTGAGATTCAGACGACGGATGACTATCTGAATGTACTGAAGCAGATGCAGGATTATGCCAGAGAGAATGATCTGGCGGGGGGAAAAGAAATATATGCGATCAGCGGCTGGAATGATTGGGGACTATGGCCGTGGTGGCTGGCAAATGTCAGAGAGATGGGCTGGCAGGATCTGAGTAATGGCGCTATCATCAATAAGGCAACAGAGGAAGTGGATTTGAATTACCATACCGACGCTTTCTGGGAATCCCTTAAGTTCTATAATAAGGCATATAATCTTGGAATTTTGGATCCGGAAGCCTTTACAATGAAGAACGATCAGTTCTGGGACAAGTGCAATAACGGACAGGTCCTTATGGCATATGCAAGCTGGCAGACCGACAATATGAACAAGACCATGGCGTCAAATGGCCATCCAGAATGGGGATTTGAGAAGATTCCTTTCAGTGGATATCCATATATTTCCGGAATTGTATCCGGCGATGCTCCTCTGGGAAATGCCTCTGATTATGCAACAGCTATTACAACGAACTGTGAATATCCTGAGAAAGCAATGCAGCTGATTGATTTCTGCAACTCGGAAGAGGGTGCGCGCCTTTTGTGGAGCGGCGTTGAAGGAACCCATTGGGAAATGAAGGATGGAAAGGCACAGCCTACCGAAAGCTATCAGAAATTAATTAAAGAAGATGCTTCTTATACAACCAGCACGGGAATTACATTATATAATAAGCTCTGCGGATTTAAGGAGACACAGATTCTGTCTGACGGATCACCGGCAAATGTGCTTAAGTCCAATGAACAGAAAGCACAGAATATTCTGGATATTGATAAGGAGTATTGTGAATATTACAGTGAGCAGCGCGGTGAAGAATTCCTGTATCCCGGAATGGTACTGAATGACATGTGGCAGAAGGAAGAGGTGGATACCTTTACCAACTATATCCTGTACACTTCGCTGGTGCAGGCACCGAGTGATGAGACACTGAATATTCTGGCACAATGCGACCAATATATGAATGTGCAGGGTGTTAAAGCAATTATGGTGAAGGATGAAGCGGAGTTTGATGCCGCAAGAGAAGAAGCTATGACAGAGCTTAACGCTATGGGCTTTGAAAAAGCACGGGAAGAGATCCTTTCCCTATATGAGGCAGCGAAAACGGATGCGTCATCCTTTGAAATAAAATAATGCCGGGAAATAGGAATTCTGCCAGATAAAAGAAGGATATTAATATTGTAAATGCGGGCAAGCCAAAACCGATCCATGAAGCATGAAAATGTTCATGAGGTGATGGCTTGCCTTTTGAATGGAGGAACCACCTTTTTCTATATGATAAATTATGGTATCATAAACACAATATACACTTTTGCATATCGTTAAATTCCGTGTATGTGCAGGGATGCAGAGGTGGGGGAAACGGTAGAAAAGCATAAGGAGGGGATGGGGAGTGTATTTGTTTAATGAGGATATCGGCAGTTGGGAGGATTGGGGAAGGGTTTTTCAGTCGATTGCTGTTTTTGAACCTTTGGTTGGGGCTATTATGAAAGAGGAGAAGCTGTCTTTTGATAGAATTTATAATCTTACACCGGGGACAAATGCGGTTTTCAGGGTGGGGGAGTATGTGTTAAAAATCTTTGCGCCTGAAGAGTGTGGGAGAGGGCAGAACAGGGATTTTGAGACGGAAGTATTTGCTTTAAAATTTGCAGTTGAGCATGGAGTTACGGCTCCGAGACTGGTGGGAAGCGGGGCGTATAAGGATAAGTATGTGTTCCATTATATTGTTTCGGATTATGTAGAGGGAAGGGAGTTTAATGATGAGGTAAAAAGGATGTCCGGGGTGCAGAAAGTAGAAGCTGGGAGGGAACTGCGCAGGCTTGCGGACAGTATGAATGTACCTTGCGATGATTTTAATGGTATAGATATTTTGGATGGGAATTACGGAAAGAGCCGGTTTGAAAGGTTTGGGGAGAGGTTCAGGGAAGAGCGTTTGGAGTATATTCGGACGTTTGAATACGGTGAGAAGGTTTTTGTTCATGGTGATTTATTTGGGGAAAATTGTATTCTGGGTCGTGATGGCAGGTTTTATATCATTGATTTTGCAGATGCGGTGCGGGCTCCGGTTTGTTATGAGTAT
>ERZ772877.1154-NODE-1154-length-13431-cov-4.22525_pt1 | contig 13431 bp, 7 predicted proteins | sample MGYA00580583_ERZ772877 | MGnify/ENA primary metagenome ERZ772877 (study PRJEB29015, sample SAMEA2737661) | human gut metagenome | biome: human gut; feature: human-associated habitat; material: faeces | place: China | collected 2012 ... | reverse complement strand
TTGATACAGATTTTCTTGATGAGAAGAGTAATAACTACCTAATGGGAATAAAGATAACAGATGAGGTAGGAGCCTTAGCTTATATAGATATTACTACTGGAGAGTTTAAGGCTAGTGAGATAGTTGGAGAGGATATTTTGTTTAGACTTCTAGGGGAGATAAACAAGATAGCTCCTAAGGAGATACTACTAGATGAAAAAACTTATGATAGCTATATAGATGAGTTTAAAAAACACAACTCTCTCAGTGATATAAAATTTACTAAAACTGTAGAGAGAAGAAAGGCTGAAGATTATCTAAAGGATTATTTTAAGGTAATATCTTTAGAGAGCTTTGGAATGAAGGATAAAAAATCAGCTATTACAGCATCTACAATGGTATTAGAGTATGTTGTAGACTTACAAAAGGGAAAAGAACTACCTATTACCAATATAAGCTATGTAAATAGTGAAAATGTAATGGAGCTAAATATAACTACTCAAAGAAATCTGGATATAATAGATAATCAGAGAGAAAAAAATAGTGCAGGAACTCTACTTTGGGTAATGGATAACTGTATGACCTCTATGGGAAGTAGACTACTTAAGAAATTTATAAAAAATCCTCTTTTAGATGTAGAGAAGATAAAAGAGAGACAAAAAGATGTGGGATTTTTTATAGAAAATGTACTTCTTAGAGAGGAGATAAGAGAGAGATTAAAGGATATCTATGATATAGAGAGAATAATAGGAAAGCTTATCTTAGAGACAGAAAATGGAAGGGATTTAATAGCACTTAAGACTTCGATTAAAAACTCTTTGGAGATCTATAAGCTTTTAAAAGGAAATCCTCTTTTTGAGATAGAGGTAAAAACTCTTATAGAGATTTATAATATGATAGAGAAGGCTATTGTAGATGAGCCACCATTTTCTATAAGAGAGGGAGGAGTAATAAAATCTGGGTATAACTCTGATTTAGATGAGTTACACAATATCTCTAAAGATGGAAAAGATTATATCTTAGAGATAGAGAATAGAGAGAGAGAAAGAACAGGAATAAAGGGGCTAAAGATAAAATATAACAAGGTATTTGGATATTTTATTGAGGTAACTAAGGCAAATACATCTCTAGTACCAGAGGACTATATCAGAAAACAGACTCTAGCCAATGCAGAGAGATACATAGTTGCAGATCTAAAAGAGTATGAGGAAAAAGTACTGAATGCCAAGGAGAGAATAGAGTCTTTAGAGTACTATCTATTTAAAGAGTTGACAACAGAGATAAAAAAATATAGAGAGGAATTACAAAATCTAGCTTATAAGGTAGCTTATCTAGATGTAATTACAGATTTTGCTCATATAGCTGTAAAAAACTCCTATGTACAACCAGAGGTAAATGATGGAGAGGATATAGAGATAATAGCAGGAAGACATCCAGTAGTAGAAAAGCTTATACCAGCTGGGGAGTTTGTAAAAAATAATATAGTCTTTGATGATAAGAGAGAGATAATAATCCTCACTGGTCCAAATATGTCTGGTAAATCTACCTATATGAAGCAGACAGCTCTTATAATAATAATGGCACATATAGGTTCATATGTTCCAGCTAACTATGCAAAAATTGGACTTGTGGATAAAATATTTACAAGGGTAGGAGCTAGTGACGATCTGCTTACTGGACAATCTACATTTATGTTGGAGATGAGTGAGGTAGCTAATATAGTAAATAGTGCTACAAAAAAATCTTTTATTATCTTAGATGAGATAGGAAGAGGGACATCTACATTTGATGGTATCTCAATAGCCACTGCTATCACTGAGTATATCCACGAAAAAATTGGAGCTAAGACAATATTTGCTACACATTACCACGAACTTACTCAACTAGAAGAGAAGCTTGAAAAAGCTGAAAACTTTAGGATAGAGGTAAAGGAAGATGAGAATGAGATAATTTTCCTAAGAGAGATAGTAAAAGGTGGAGCAGATAAGTCTTATGGAATAGAGGTAGCAAGACTTGCAGGACTACCTAAAGAGATACTAGATAGGTCAAAGGCTATTTTAAAAAGATTAGAGGAGAGAAAGGAGATAGTTGAAAAAAATCTAGGTGGAGAACAGCTACTTCTTTTTGGAAATATGGCTCCTAAAGAGGGAGAGTGTCAATGTAAAAAGGAATCTCTAAAAGGGAAGGAGCTAACAAAAGAGCAAAAAATAGTGATGAGGGTACTAGATGAGATAGAACCAGAGAGATTAACACCATTAGAAGCATTGTTAAAACTGAATGAGTTGAAAAAAATATTGAATGGGAGTTAAAATATGAATAAGAAAAAGATAGTTTATGGAATTATTTTTATTGTAGTAATTGTGTTGGGATATCTTAACTATTTTGGAGATGAGGGAGAGCTAGGAAAGGCAGAGCAAGTAATAGAGACTAGCAATGTAACCTATAAAAATGAAGACTATGTAGTGGAAGCTCAGCTACAAAAGGATTATATAAAAGAGAATGAAACAGGGTTTGAAAAGGCTAAGGCAAAAGTAAATGATATGCTTATCAGTGGGGATAATGTCTTTATTGATAAGGTAAGAAACTTAGCTTTAAAAAACAATATCCTTGGAATAAGTCCTAATGGGTGGAGCTTTAAGGCAGAGAGTGTAGATTATAATAAGTTAAAAGATGAGATAAAATCTACTACTGGAGTAACTGCTATCAATGAGGAGCAGGGAATAAAAATCTCTGGACAAAATTTTACTACTGACTCAAAGATGAGCTATATAGAGTTGACTCAAGATGTAGTACTAGAAAATGAAAGTGTAGCTCTAAAGGGGGATAAGGGAGAGTATGATGATTTGACTAAGATAGTAGTACTTTCTAATAATATCACTCTTGAGGGTAGAGGAGAAAATGTAGGTTTAGTAGATGGACACTTTAAAACTCTAAGATATAATTCAGATAGTAGAATATTAGAAGCTTGGGAACCTTTTGATACAACTTACAAAGGGGTAAAGTTATCAGCAGAATCTCTATATTTCAAAGAGGATACAGAGGCATTAAAGGTTTCTAAAAATGTTGTAATAGAAGCAAATGGATTCAAAATCTATGTGGATAGATTAGACAAAGCTGGAAATAGTAGCATATTAAAAATTGCTGGGAAGATAAAAGGTAGTGATGGAACTTATTCCTTTGAGGGAGATAAGGGAGAGTACAATACTGAGAGTAAAGTCTTGACTATCTTAGGAAATATAAAGGGAAGCTCTACTAAGGGAGAGAAAATAGCAGGAGATAGATTGGTATATGATACTAATAGTAAGCTAATGACTCTTTCTGGAGATAAAAATGTAAAATACTCATCAACAGATGGAGAGCTAATTACAAAAGTTTTCAACTATAATAGTGAAACAAAAGAGATGAGTACAGATGGAGCTTACACTTTCTCTGGAACTAAGTATGAAAGTAAGGGAAAAAATCTTTATTATAACGGAGAGAGTAAAGATGTAAAGATAACAGAGGGTTATCTATTAGATAAAGAGAAAAAGCAAAAACTTAGTGGAGATAAGATAGCCTATAATACAGATACACAGGATAGCTCTGTAATAGGAAAAGCCTTTATGGAAGATGAAAAATATTCTCTTTCAAGTGAGAGTATTATCTATACAGGAGCAGATAAAAATGCTAAAATAAATGGTAACTATATAGTAAAAGCTCAAGATAGTGGAATGAAATTTCGAGGAAAAGATGCTACTTATAACCAAGAGAGTGGAGAGTTTTTAAGTGCTGGTAGTGTAAAATTACAAAATGAAAACTATATAGCTAATGGAACTGATCTTACTTATAATACAAAAACTGGATTGGGAAAATTGGGAAGTAGTATAGAGATAGTAAATCCTAAAGATAATATAAGAATAACTGGGGATACTTTCTCTTTCAAAAATGGAGAGTACTTAGAGATAGCTGGAAATCTTCATATGGAAGGGGAAGATGTCATTGTAGATTCTGAGAGAGCTAGATATAGTTTAAAAGATAAAAATATCTATATTCCAGAAAAAATAGATTTTAAGTCAAAAGATGGCAAAACTTATGGTATAATGAGTAAAGGAGTTTATTATACAGAGAGTTCAAAATTTGTTGGAGATAATTTCAATGGTAAGAGTAATACAGCTACTCTTACAAGTAGAAAGATGACATATTTCTCTCAAGGAGAAAAAGCTCTATTCCAAGGTAAAGTGGTCATGAAGGACACTGACTCTACATTTAGAGGAGAGAGTGTGGAATATTATCCTAAAACAGAAACAGTAAAATCTTTAGAGAAGTATACTATTAATTATAAAGATTTTACATTTAAAGGGGATAATGGAGTTTTCAATAATAAAAGTGGAATATTAGATGGAAATAAATCTGATATTACAACTGCAAATGGAGATAGATTTATCTCTGATAAAGTTCATGGAAACTTAAATGAGATGATAATGGATTTTACTGGTAATGTAAATGGACATGTAAATGACAAGGGAGTTATCACTACATTTAGTGGAGAATTTTCAAGAGTATACTTCAAAAATAGTGGAAAATATGAGATACTAAGAAGTGAAGTAAGAGAGAATGCTGTCTTTATTCAAGGGGATAAAAAGCTTAAATCTGACTATATAGAGATAGATTCTAATAGAAGATTAGTTTTCTCTAAAGAGAATACAGAGCTTACATTAGTTGATGCAGTAAATGGAGAGACAGTTATAAAATCGGCAGTTGCTGAGGTAGACATAGATAAGGATATGGCTACACTTATAGGAGATGTACAGATTAAAAATAATAACTCTGAATATGGACTAACTAATGTAACTGCAGATAGAGGAATAATTAGACAAAAAGCTGGAACTGTGGAGTTAATAGGTCATGTGGAGATTGAAAATAATGAGTCAATAGTTCAAGCAGACAGAGGAATATATGATATGAACAGTAAGAAGATAAAAGCCTCTGGAAATGTCTATGTAGACTACAAAAAATAAGGAGATAAAGTATGATAAATTTATCAGCTCAAAACCTATGTAAAAGTTATAAGAAGAGAAAAGTTGTAGATAATGTAAGTCTAGAAGTAAAAAAAGGAGAGATAGTGGGACTACTAGGACCAAATGGTGCTGGAAAGACAACTACTTTCTATATGATTACAGGAATAGTAAAACCTGAAAGTGGAAAAGTATTTTGTGACAATATGGAAGTTACAGACTATCCAATGTATAAAAGAGCTAATATGGGTATAGGATATCTTGCCCAAGAGCCATCAATTTTTAGAAATTTGACAGTTGAAGAAAATATCGCTGCTGTACTTGAGATGAAGGGAATAAGTAAAATTGAGCAAAAAGAGACAATAGATAAACTTCTTGAGGAGTTTAAGCTAACTCATGTTCAAAAATCTTTAGGATTCTCTCTTTCTGGTGGAGAGAGAAGAAGGGTAGAGATAGCTAGAACAATAGCTAATAATCCTAGCTTTATCTTACTAGATGAGCCTTTTGCTGGAGTTGACCCAATAGCAGTAGAGGATATACAACAGATAATAAGATATTTAAAAAATAGAGGGTTGGGAATATTGATTACTGACCACAGCGTAAGAGAGACACTTAGAATTACTGAAAAAGCTTATATAATGGCTCAAGGAAAAGTACTTATAAGTGGAACTCCTGAAGAGATAGCAGAGAATGAAACTGCTAGAAAAATCTATCTAGGAGAGAAATTTAAATTAGATTAGATCATTAAATTTTAAAAATTGTTCCAAGTTCAAGAAAGTTGATTAATTAGGCTTATCTCACTAAAAACACAAAACTCGTTTCACTCAAACAGTTGTGTTTTTTAGCATTCGATTTCGCTGTATTAATCTAACTTTCTCTCACTACTTCCACAATTTTTGAAAATTAATTATATTTAAGATAACAGAGGAAAAAATTTAATTTGAAAATAGAAACAAACTGGAGGAACTATGTTAACAGGAAATCAAATCAGAAAAGAGTTCATAGAATTCTTTAAAAAGAAAAATCACAAACATTTTGAAAGTGCATCTCTAATTCCAGATGACCCAACACTTTTATTAACAGTTGCAGGAATGGTACCTTTTAAACCATATTTCTTAGGGCAAAAGGAAGCTCCATATCCAAGAGTAACTACTTATCAAAAATCAATTAGAACTAACGATTTAGAAAATGTTGGAAGAACAGCTAGACACCATACTTTCTTTGAAATGTTAGGAAACTTCTCATTTGGAGATTATTTCAAAGAGGAAGCAATAGTTTGGTCTTGGGAATTCGTAACAGAAGTATTAGGATTAGATAAGGACAAATTATGGGTATCTGTATTTACAACAGATGATGAAGCTGAAAAAATTTGGATAGAGAAGTGTAACTTTCCTAAAGAGAGAATAGTAAGACTTGGAGAAGATGAGAACTGGTGGGCAGCTGGACCAACAGGTTCTTGTGGACCTTGTTCAGAAATCCACGTGGACTTAGGACCAGCTTATGGTGGTGATGAGAACTCTAAGCTTGGAGATGAGGGAACAGATAACAGTTTCATAGAGATTTGGAACCTAGTATTTACAGAGTGGAATAGAATGGAAGATGGATCATTAGAGCCACTACCTAAGAAAAATATAGATACTGGAGCTGGACTAGAGAGAGTTACAGCTATGGTACAAGGTAAGTCTAACAACTTTGAAACAGACTTATTATTCCCATTAGTAGAAGAGGCTGGAAGATTAACTAATACTAAATATGGAGAGGACAAAGAAAAAGACTTTTCTTTAAAAGTTATAACTGACCACTCAAGAGCAGTTACTTTCTTAATAAATGATGGAGTAATCCCATCTAATGAAGGAAGAGGATATGTATTAAGAAGAATCTTAAGAAGAGCTGTAAGACACGGAAGATTATTAGGACAATCAGAACTATTCCTATATAAGATGGTAGATAAAGTTGTAGAGATGATGAATGAAGCTTATCCAGATTTAAATGACAACTTAGAGCACATCAAAAAAGTAGTTAAGATAGAGGAAGAGAAATTCTCTCGTACTCTTGACCAAGGAATACAACTTGTAAACCAAGAGATAGAAAAAGTAAAATCAGAAGGTGGAAAGAAACTTTCTGGAGATATAACTTTCAGATTATATGACACTTATGGATTCCCATATGAATTAACTGAAGAGATATGTGAAGAGAAAGGTGTAGAGGTTTCAAGAGAAGAGTTTGAAGCTAAGATGGAAGAGCAAAAAGAGAAAGCAAGAGCAGCTAGAGAAGTTGTAATGGAAAAAGGACAAGATAGCTTTATTGAAGAGTTCTATGATAAATATGGAGCTACTAACTTTGTAGGATATGAAACTTTAAAAGAGACAGCTAAATTATTAAGTATCAGAGAGGGAAAAGATGGAAAAACTCTTATGATATTTGATACAACTCCTTTCTATGGAGAGTCTGGAGGACAAACTGCTGATATAGGAGTTATCTCTGGAAATGGATTTGAAGGAAAAGTAGTAGATGTTCAAAAACAAAAAGGAATATTTACTCATACAGTTGAAATAGTAAAAGGAGAAGCTAAAGAGGGAGAGGAGTATCTATTAGAAGTAGATGAGATGAATAGATTTGCTACTGCTAAAAACCATACAGCTACTCACTTATTACACAAGGCTTTAAGAGAGGTACTTGGAACTCATGTACAACAAGCTGGTTCATTAGTAAATGGACAAAGATTAAGATTTGACTTCAACCACTATGAAGCTATGACTTCTGAAGAGATTGAAAAAGTAGAGAATTTAGTAAATGAAAAAATAGCTGAATCTCTATGTGTAACAGTAAGAAATATGAGTATGGACGAAGCTAAAAAAGAGGGAGCTATGGCTCTATTTGGAGATAAATATGGAGATGTAGTAAGAGTTGTAAAAGTAGATGATTTCTCTATCGAGCTTTGTGGAGGAACTCATATCGATAATATAGCTAAGATAGGATTATTCAAAATAGAGTCTGAAAGTGGAATAGCTGCTGGAGTAAGAAGAATAGAGGCAGTTACAGGACTTGGAGCTTATGAATTGGTTAAGAAAATGGAGAGAACTCTTAAAGAGATAGCTAAGACAGTAAAATCTGATGAGGCTAATGTAGTTGAAAGAGTTGAGAAGATGACTGAAACTTTAAGAGAGAACTCTAAAGAGATAGAGACATTAAAAGCTAAGATAACTAACTATGAAGCTGGCTCATTAAATGCTGCTGCTGAAGAGATAAATGGAGTAAAAGTTGTAATAAAAACTTTCAAAGATAAAACAGCTGAAGAGTTAAGACAAATGGTTGACTCTTTAAAAGATAAACTAGGAAGTTGTGTAGTTGTACTTGCTTCTGGAGAGGATAAAGCTGTATTTGCTGTAGGAGTAACTAAGGACTTAATAGGAAAGGTTAAAGCTGGAAACTTAGTAAAAGAAGCTGCTCAAATAGCTGGAGGAAATGGTGGAGGAAGACCTGACTTTGCTCAAGCTGGAGGAAAAGATGCTTCTAAGATAGAGGAAGCTGTAGCTAAAGTTAGAGAAACTCTAAAAACTTTATTATAAGGGGTAAAAATGTTTAAAAAATATGTTGCCTTAGATGTTGGTGATGTGAGAATAGGTGTGGCTAAATCTGATATAATGGGGATATTAGCCACTCCCCTTGAAGTTATTGACAGAAGAAAAGTAAAGGCAGTAAAAAGAATAGAGGAGATACTTATTCAAGAGAATACAAAATCTCTTGTAATAGGGATACCAAAAAGCTTAGATGGAACAGAAAAAAGACAAGCTGAGAAGGTAAGAGAATTCATAGAAAAGCTCAATAAGAGTATTGAGGGATTGGAAATCTTTGAAGTAGATGAAAGACTTACTACTGTTTCTGCTGACAGACTTCTAAATGAAACTAATAAAAAGGGAGCATTAGAAAAGAGAAAAGTAGTAGATAAAGTAGCAGCTGCTATAATACTTCAAACTTTCTTAGACAGAAAAAAATAGCACTGGAGGAAAAAATGAGTTCAAAATTAATGATGAGATTACTCCTTGTGATAATGGTAGTCTGTGGAGCTGTATGGTTGAGTTTTGCAAAACCTACTAAACTTGGGCTAGATTTAAAGGGTGGAGTATATGTGGTATTAGAAGCAGTACCAGAAGAGGGAGTTACCATAGATTCTGAAGCTATGGATAGACTTATTGAGGTACTAGATAGAAGAATAAATGGATTGGGAGTAGCTGAATCAGTAGTACAAAAAGCTGGAGATAACAGAGTAATTATAGAGTTACCAGGGGTAAGTAATACAGAGGACGCTATAAAAATGATAGGGAAAACAGCACTTTTAGAGTTTAGAATTATGAATGAAGATGGAACTTTAGGAGAGACTCTACTTACAGGAGGAGCTCTTAAAAAAGCAGATGTTTCATATGACAACTTAGGTAGACCTCAAATCCAATTTGAGATGAACCAAGAGGGAGCTATAAAGTTTGCTGAAATAACTAGAAATAATATAGGTAGACAATTAGCTATAACTCTTGATGGAACTGTGCAAACAGCACCTATGATAAACTCTGAAATTCCAAGTGGAAATGGAGTAATTACAGGAAACTATACAGTAGAAGAAGCGAAAGCTACTGCCACACTATTAAATGCTGGAGCATTACCAGTGAAAGCTGAAATAGTAGAAACAAGAACAGTAGGAGCTTCTCTAGGAGACGAATCAATAGCACAAAGTAAAAATGCAGCAATATTTGCTATGGCTTTAATTGGTATTTTTATGATAGTATTCTATAGATTACCAGGAATAGTAGCAGATATAGCATTAGTTATATTTGGACTTATTACTTTTGGAGCTTTAAATTTTATAGATGCTACTCTTACTTTACCAGGAATAGCAGGACTTATTCTTTCAGCAGGAATGGCTGTTGACGCCAATGTAATTATCTTTGAAAGAATAAAAGAGGAGTTAAGATTAGGAAATAGTATCATCAATAGTATAGGGATAGGATTTAACAAAGGATTTGTGGCAATATTTGACTCAAACATCACTACTCTTATAATTACAACAATCTTATTTACATTTGGAACAGGACCAGTAAAAGGATTTGCTGTAACTTTAACAATAGGTACATTAGCTTCTATGTTTACAGCTATTACAATAACAAAGATACTACTACTAGTATTTGTAAAAACATTTAAATTCGAAAAACCAGAGTTATTTGGAGTAAAGGAGGTAAACATATGCAAATAGGAATAGTAAAAAATACTAAGAAATTTCTAGGGCTATCTGTTGTATTAGTTGTACTTTCTCTTGCAGTAATTTTAACTAGAGGGTTAAATTATGGAATAGATTTCTCTGGAGGAAGTTTAACACAGATAAAATTTGAAAAAGTTGTTTCGCTAGCAGAGATAAACAGTGTTTTAGATAATGTAGCAAAAAACATTCCTCAACTTAGTGGAAATAGTAGAAAAGTACAGGTATCAGAAGGAAATACTGTAATTATAAGAACTCAAGAGTTAACAGAGGCCCAAAAAGATGCACTACTAGAGAGCTTAAATACAGTAGGGAAATATGATATAGATAAAGTAGAAAAAGTTGGAGCAAGTATAGGTAAGGAGTTAAAAACTTCAGCTGTATATTCTCTATTAATAGGTGCTGTATTAATAGTAGCCTATATAACAGTTAGATTTGAATTTATATTCTCATTGGGAGCTATAATAGCTTTAATACATGACTTAATTATAGCTATTGGAGTAATATCACTTTTAGGTTATGAAGTAGATACTCCATTTATAGCTGCTGTACTAACAATATTAGGATACTCTATCAACGATACAATAGTTGTATTCGATAGGATTAGAGAGAATATAAAGCGTAAAACAAAACAAAAACTTACTTTTGAAGAGCTTTTAGATAAGAGTATAAATCAAGTTATGATAAGATCAATAAATACATCAGTTACTACACTTTTTGCTATAATAGCAATATTAATCTTTGGTGGAGATTCACTTAGAACTTTTATAGTGACACTTTTAGTGGGAATATTAGCTGGAACATATAGTTCTGTGTTTATAGCAACTCCAATCGTTTATCTATTAGATAAGAAGAAAAGAGATGGAGGAAACTCTGGTATAGAGAAAAAGCTTCAAAAGAAAGAAACTCAAGAAACAAAAGAAAAAATACTAGTTTAAAGAATATTTTTAGCTACTCAGCTATTTTTAAAAGAAAATTAAGAATTGTTCCATATTCCAAGAAGTTGATTAACTACGAGTTCATCTCACTAAAAATGCAAGGGTTAAGTCTTCGACTTATTGTATTTTTTAGTGTTTGATTTCGCTGTGTTAATCTAACTTCTCTTCATAAATTACACAATTCTTTGAGTTTTCTTTGAGTTGTTAGCTGAGTAGTTACAATATTTTTCAAATAAATTTATAGCTAAAGTAAGATTATTGCAGAGAGAGGGAAAAAAATGAGAGCATGGTTAGAAATAGAGATGGACAATTTAATTTTTAACATAAATAAAATAAGAGAAAAAGTTAATAATAGGGAGATAATGGCAGTAGTCAAAGCTAATAGCTATGGATTTGGAGCAAAAGAAACGGTGAGATATCTATCAGAGCATGGAGTAAAATCTTTTGCTGTAGCTTGTCTTGATGAAGGGTTAGAATTAAGAGAGGCTGGAATAAAAGATGAAATATTAGTGTTGGGAATAGTATTTCCTGAAGAGATGGATATAGCTGATAAAAACAGTATTCAAATAACAGTTGGAAATTGGGAACAAATAGAGTATATTAAAAAAAATAATTTAAAAGTAGGTATACATATAAAGATAGATACAGGTATGGGAAGGTTAGGATTTTTACCAGAAGAGGGAGAGAGAGTAGTAGATTACTGTCTTGAAAATGGTATAAATATTATGGGTATCTATTCACATCTTTCTGATGCAGATGGATTTAATAGAGAATCAGATGATTATACAGAAACTCAAATTAAAAAATTTCAAATTTTTGAAAAATATAAAGATAAGGTAAAATATCTTCATATTTTAAATAGTGGAGGTATTTTGAGATTTAATGAAGAGATTAGTGGAAATATTGTAAGAGCTGGAATATGCATGTATGGTATGATAGCTAATTATAGAGTAGAAGATTTAAAGAGAGTATTTTGTGTAAAAACAAAGATTTTATCAATAAGAACAGTAGAAGATGATTCTTTTATCTCATATGGAAGAAAATATGTACTTCATAAAGGGGAAACATTTGCTACTATTGGAATGGGATATGCAGATGGAATAAAGAAAGAGTTTTCAAATAAAAGCTATGTTATTATTGAAGGGGAAAAATGTCCAATAATTGGAGAGATATGTATGGATATGTGTATGGTAAAAATACCAGAGTCCATAAAGAATAAAATATCTCTTGGTACAGAGGTAATTGTAGTGAGAGATGATATCATAGAGGAGATAAATATAGAACATAAGTGTTCTTGGGATATACTTACAGGGATAGGTAGAAGAGTATATAGGGTATATAAAGAGAATGGAAAACCATATTTAATAGTGAGATAAGGAGTAAAGATGGCTAAGATAATTTTACAAAAGGGAAAAGAGAAAAAGATTCAAAACTTTTATCCCAATGTATTTAAAGATGAAGTAAAAAGTATAATAGGAAAGATAGAAAATGGAGATGTAGTAGATGTTTGTACTGAGGATATGACATTTGTAGGAAGAGGATATGTAACTGACTCTACATCTGCTTATGTGAGAGTACTTACTACAAAAGATGAAAAGATAGATAAAGATTTTATCTTAAATAAAATAAGAAGTGCTTATAAAAAGAGAGAGCACCTATATAATGAAACAAACTGTATAAGAGCATTTTTCTCAGAGGGAGATGGAATACCAGGACTTATAATAGATAAGTTTGATAAATATGTAGCAGTACAATTTAGAAATTCTGGAGTAGAAAGATTTAGACAAGAGATAATAAATGCTATTAAAAAAGTTATGAAACCAAAGGGAATCTATGAAAGAAGTGACGTAGAAAATAGAACTCATGAGGGAGTAGAGCAAAAGACAGGAATTATCTTTGGTGAGATTCCAGAAAGAGTTATTATGGAGGATAATGGACTTAAGTATGGAATAGATATTATAGATGGACAAAAGACAGGATTTTTCTTAGATCAAAGAGATTCTAGAAAATTTATTAGAAAGTATTTAAATAAAGACACTAGATTCTTAGATGTATTTTCTAGTAGTGGTGGATTTTCTATGGCTGCTTTAAAAGAGAATTGCAAAAAGGTTGTAGCTATAGATAAGGAACCTCATGCTCTTGAACTATGTAGAGAAAATTATGAGTTAAATGGGTTTGAAGGAAATTATACAACTATGGAAGGAGATGCTTTTTTACTTCTTAAAACTCTTGTAGGAAGAGGAGAAAAGTATGATGTAATTACATTAGACCC
>ERZ772877.1147-NODE-1147-length-13496-cov-2.50971_pt1 | contig 13496 bp, 10 predicted proteins | sample MGYA00580583_ERZ772877 | MGnify/ENA primary metagenome ERZ772877 (study PRJEB29015, sample SAMEA2737661) | human gut metagenome | biome: human gut; feature: human-associated habitat; material: faeces | place: China | collected 2012 ... | reverse complement strand
GAGCAGATACGGACTGGAGTGGTTTTTCCGTTTCCTTCAGGAACCCAAGAGGCTGTTCAAAAGATACTTTATAGATGATATTCAAATTTTGAGGATGGTGCTGAAATACAGGCCGGGGAAATCACAATGAAAAAAAGCGGGGAGAAAAGCAGGCTTTGCATACTGATGTGCTGCTCGGACATCAATACCTTTAAAGGCGGCATGGTAACCGTGGTTAAAAATTATCTGGAGTCCCGGGAATGGAAGAGCGTGGATTTTATTTTTGTGGCGACACACAAAGAAGGCTCCGGTATCGCCAAGGCTGCTTATTTCCTGACTGCATATCTGCGTATTATGAAGCTGCTTCTGTCCCATAAAGTCGATATGGCACATTTACATATGGCTGAGAGAGGAAGCTTTTACCGCAAGGCAATGGTGGAAAGACTGTGCCACAGATTCCATATCCCGGTAATCCTCCATCATCACAGCGCGGAATTTGAAGCTTTTTATCATACACTTTCGGCGGGAAGAAGAAAATGGGTGAAAAAGGCGCTGGAGGAAGCGGAGCTGAATCTGGTATTGAGTTCCCTTCTGGCAGAAAAATACAGGGAAAAAGCGCCCGGCGCCAAAATAGAGGTACTGTATAACGCGGTTAATGTACCGGAGGAAAATCCTTATACAGGAAATGCTTCAGACATCATTCTTTTAGGGAAGCTGGGGCAGAGGAAGGGAACCTACGATTTCCTTCAGGCGCTGAAAGCGGCAGATGACAAGATCCCCCAAAAGACGAAATGCTATCTTTGCGGAGACGGTGAAACAGCAGGCGCGGCCTCATTTTCAGAAGAACTGGGAATCTGGCACCGGATTGCGTATATCGGCTGGGCGGAAGCTGAAAAGAAAGCGGAGTTTTTAGGAAGGGCGGCCATACATGTCCTGCCGTCATATGGGGAGGGGCTGCCGATGAGCATACTGGAGACAATGGCCAGAGGGATACCGAATATCAGTACGGATATCGCTTCTATTCCGGAGGTGATAGAGAACGGTAAAAACGGTTTTCTTATTCAGCCGGGCGATAAGGATTCGCTGGCGGAAAGGATGATTTCCCTTTTGAATGATCCGTTGCAGCGGGAAGAATTCAGCAAGAATGGTTTTTCTGTCATACAGGATAAATTTACGCTTCAAAAAAATATAAGAACACTGGAGGCATACTATTGGAGGATTTGGAGAGAAAAGGTTTCCGAAGCGAGGCGGTAAGAAAAGAGATACTCCGATTGAAAAAGAGGAGAAAATGCAGAAGAATCCGCATCATGCTTATTCTGGGGATAATTGTGGTTCTGTGTTCTGCAGTGATTCTGAAATCCGATTTCATTGATAACAAACAAATCGAACTGACATATTACCAGCTCAGCTCGGATCAAATCAATTCTCCTGTAAGGCTGGTTATCATGGCGGATCTTCACAGCGGTACGTTCGGGGAAAAGAATGAGCGGCTGAAAACGCAGCTTCAGGAACTGGAACCGGATCTTATTTTAATGGCGGGAGATATGATAAACGACACGGATACAGATGTATCCGGGATTGTTGATTTGTGCGGTTATCTGGTAAAGATCGCGCCGGTTTATTACATATTGGGGAATCATGAAGGGAATCTGATGTATACAGGGAAAAAGGTGCCTCTGGATAAATATCTGTATGAAGCAGGCGTCCATTTCATGTATACAAATTATGAAACAATTACGGTGAATGGCAATGTCCTTAAAATTGGGGCAATGGCGGCAAATGCGGAAACCTATAATGAGGAAGATGCGCAGTTTGAGGCGGAATTTGAAGAAGGAAAGGAATTCAAAATTCTCATGGCTCATTATCCGGACCTTTTTACAGAAAGACTGCAGTCCGCAAAGGTGGATTTGGGAGTGGCGGGGCATTATCACGGAGGCCTCATCAGAATACCCGGTATCGGAGGTCTGTTTCATTGGGATACGGGATTTTTTCCTGCGTATGCCGGAGGGCTGTATCCATGGGGAGAAGGGAACCTGATTGTGACCAGAGGGCTGGGCAATCATGGGCTGATACCGAGAATCAATAATAAACCGGAGTTGGTTGTTGTGGATATCAGCCCGAGATAAGAAGGGATGGAGGAGAATTATGAAAATAAGTAAGCTGCTTGATTATGTAATGATTGGGATTCCGCTTTTGCTTTCTTTGTTATGCCTGACAGGAGTACTGGCACAGGGGAAAAAGAATATTGTGGATACCCTGAAGACAGGGATGAGGCATTTCAAACGCCGTTTCTGGATAATCATACTTGCCGGGGTAATCTATATTGCTTTCTTTGTCCTGTCGCTGGAAATCACAAGAATGACGGAGGCCACTATACGAATCGGCCTGAATTATCCGTCCTCCTCCAGTGGCTTAAATCCTAATAATACCAAGTTCAGCGTTTCGGAGATACTGGATGACGATGTGCTGGAGGCAGCTATTGTGAAGGGCGGTTTTTCCGGTGTGACCGCAGAGGAACTGAAGGGCTGCCTGCTTGTAACACCTGTGGATGACGGAGAAACAATTTCTATTGACCAGTATTATATTTCTACGGAATATAATCTGGAATATGCGGCTTCCTGGAAAACAAGAAGCCTGGATCCGGAAAAGGTAGTCAATTCCGTGGCTGAATGTTATTATGAGAAATTTATTCAGATGTACTCCAGAAAAACCAACATACTGGAAATGGATTTCAGTGATACGGATAATACTGATTATCTCGATATGGCGGATATTATTGATGCAAAGGCTGACAGTGTCCAGACTTATGCGGTGATGCTGCAGGCGGAAAGCCGGAGCTTCCAGTCTGAAGAGACAGGGGAAACCTTTACCTCCCTGGAGAAAAAAATCAACAGCTTCAGGGATGTCCAGATAGAAAGATACCGGGCGTTTGTCCTGGAAAACGGACTGGTCAGGGACAGGACACAGTACATATCCAAACTGAATTATATCAACCGGATAAGCAATATTTATTACATGAAGCATCTTACCGCCTATCAGGTAAGGCTGGAAGCGATAGATAAATATGAAAGGGATATGGCCTCTGTTGTTTTGGTGCCCACAGAGGATGAAAACAGAGAATTCTACATGTCCCGGACACAGATCGGAGTGGATTATTTTGCAAGGGAAGCGGAAGAACGGCTGTCTCAGGCGACGAAGGAACAGCTGGGGATTGCCACAAATAATTATACGATAACACAGATGCTGAACAGCACCGCTGAAGATGCGAAATACCGGCAGGCCGAAGAAATGCTGTCCGGTCTGGAAAATGAACTCACTTATTATGCGCAGCTTATGAAAACGACGCTTCTGGAATATGATAAAAAAACATCGGGGGATTATCTGAGTCTGGTGTATGTAAACAGCCGGGATTTGAAATTTACAGACCGGTTCCAGGTAAAAAAGGGTGCGGTGTATACGGCGATATTTTTAGTATTTTCCGTACTGCTGATGTTTGTACTTCCCGTACGGGAAAAAAGAAGAAAATAGCCGGGAAACAAAAGCCATTGTTATGGAATGGAGAAGAAGAGGAGAGCAGATATGCAGTCGTTTAATGTTCTTAGATATATTAAAAAATATCAAATCTTTATTGTGGCGGTTTCCCTGCTGGCAGGAGGTGTTTTTTATCTGATAATGCTGAATAAACAGCATTATACCGCAACCGCTGTCATCAGATACACCAATGAACGTGCCGAGGAAGGGCTGGCTCCGGACGGAAGCGATATTGATGTCACGGAAATCTACTCCGAAGAGGTTATGTCAAAGGTTTTTGACCAGATGGGCATGGAGTACAGCGAATTTAATCTGGATGAATTCCGTTCCAGGGTAGTTGTGGAGGAAGTGGTCACACCGGAAATGGAAGCCGTACAGGAAGCCAAAAATGAGGTAGGTGAGGTTGTGGAGGAAAAGCCTACGGAATTCAGCGTCTCCTTTTATGCCACACGCAAGGACAGCCGTGAGCCGGAAGAGTTTTCAAGGCAGGTCCTGGATCATATGCTTGATGCCTATATCGGTTTATACGGGGCACGCCATATCAACGGCGAGGTATCCTCCAATAACATTTCAAAGCTGGATGAGAGAGATTATGACTATCTGGAAATGATTGAAATTATTGATGATTCCGTACAGGGTACGCTGGAGAATCTTTTGAATAAGGCAAACAATAATTATTATTACCGTTCCTCGGACAGCGGATATTCCTTTGCAGACCTGTATCATGAGTTTGATTCCCTGAGTAAGATAGATATAAATAATATTTACGCTTACATATTAAATAACAGAGTGACGAAGGACAAAGAAAAGCTGCTGAATAAGTACAGAAACCGGATTGCCGATTTTTTCAGGAAGAACGGCACTACGGAGGATGAAATAAAAGGAATTCAGGAGATCATCGATTCCTACGTAAATATGATGCGTGAATCGGGAAATACGGACATCAGCTCAGATTATATCCTTGATAATGTACATGAGGGGTATGTGCAGGATGAAAACAATACGGAGCAATGGAATCCTGCAGACAGGATGACCAGTTATGATACTTTGATGAAGGATTATGTCCGGGACAGAGAGAGCTTTGAGGCTGCTTTGATTGATGTGGCCTATTATGAATATATTATTGAAGTGTTTGAAGGGACGGAACAGACAGGAACCGGAGTGGCCGTAAATATTGAGGAGGAAACCGGGATAGCGGCGGAAACGGAGGAAGGAGAGGAAGAAGAGAAAGAAGGCCGGCCGGCTGAAAATACGGAAGCCGCGGAGGATAATCCGGAGGAGGCCGAAGAAGAAAATGCGGAGGCCGAAAATCTTCCCACAGTAAGCAAGGTAAGCGAAAAAGAGGCTCTTGAACAGATGGATTCGAGAATGACTTCACTCATTGAGGGACTGGATGAATTATATAAGAAATTGTCTGTGACCAACAGTGAGTATAATGAATATGCAGGAGCCGCTAATATCAGCGTGATGACCAATGTGGTAATAGAGCAGCAGTATAAGCTGATGCTTTACGCAGCTTTGATCATTGTTATTTTTGCATGTGTTATGAGCGTACTGGTTATGGTGGTGGGCCGTTTGCTGGATATCTTTGAATATTATATATACAGAGACAATAAATACGAGCTTCCCAACAGGGAGGGATGCGACCATTATATGGCATCCTTCAGAAAGCTTCTGCCGGATTCTTTCAGCTGTATCACCTTTAAGCTTTCCGATATTCAGCAGAAAAACAATAAATTCGGCAGAGACAAAACAGATGAGATGATCAGGGATTTTGCCAATATACTCAAACAGACCTTCAGCTCAAATGACGACTGTTTTCTTGCAGTAAACGGGATCGGGCAATTTGTGGTTTTTGCAAAGGAGACTTCTGAAGAGCAGGCCGAAGCCTATGCAGGAGTTATCAGGAATGCGGTCATGGATTATAACAGGGATGAAGAATGTAAAATAGAGTTTGAATACGGGATAGCAGAAACAAAGAAAACCGGAATTTACCGTATTAAAGTATTGCTTATGAATTCGCTTTATCATATAAAGCCTGCAGAAATGACAGAGTAGAGGAAGGGAGCCGGATATGAAAGGAATCGGAAAAGTTATGATATCGGCTGTCTATCTTATATTAATGACATTGCTGTACTGCTCATTCACCTTTGAAGATGTAGGTGTTATGGTCGGTGGATATCATATTCTTTACTTTTATATTCTGGGAATCGGGATTGTTCTGCTGGCCTGTATCTCCTTTCTTATAAAACCGAATATCGGCAATGGAATACTGGCATTAAAATATACAGGTATCTTATCTGTTCTTTATTTTGTGAGCATCTTTTTCTCTTTGATTGTCTGGCTGCTGGATATGTCGGAACCCGCGGTCATAGTCAGAGGCGTGTTTGTGGCGGTTTACCAGATAATTGCCGTTCTGACAGCCGCTGCAACCCTTTATCTTTTTGGGGAAAAGGGAGTTTTTATGGATTTGGCCGCCATGTCCCTGACCTATGCCATAGCGGCTGTCAGGGCTGTCCTGCAGGGAGGGGTAGGAGCATTTGTTGAGGAATTTATCAGGCTGATGGCTACCTTTTCTCTGGAAACGGGCCCTTTGATGACAATAATGGAAAATGTATCGCTCCAGTTTTCGCTGGCCACCTATATTGTGTATTTCGTGGTTTCGGCAAAAGGGAATAAAAAGAAGCATATAGGGGCCATCCTGCTGGCGCTGGTGTTCTCTGTCATAAGCATTAAGAGAATTGTACTCTTGTCGGCAGGCATAGCCTGTGTCTTGGGATGGCTTCTGCGGTGTCTTCCCAGGGAGGCCGGTAAAAAGGCCACTTTGTTTTTGTGCGGGCTATGCGGTATTGGGGCATATGTATATGTTTGGCTAATAGGCAACGGTTTGTTTAACTGGCTGACGGATATGGGAATCAATACCATGGCGAGAGTCTATATGTATGAGGATATGCGGCAGTATTATGAGCTAAACATAACATATATAGGCAGAGGACTTGGTTTTGTCACTAAAATGATTCAGATGGGAGATATAACGACGCGTGTGGGGGTATCTGATATACATAATGATTTTCTCCGGCAGTATATTGAACAGGGATTTGCAGGGTTTATGATATGGGCCTTCGGTTTGTTTTTTATCCGGGTGGGTTATTTTATGAAGAGAAATATCGACCATGGGATCATTGTATTCGCCATTATTTTTAACAGCTATATTACCTATCTGACAGATAATACCTATGTCCTTTTTTTCCCGAACATTACGGTCGCGCTTGCTGTTATGGCATATGAATTTGATAAACAGGCTGAAAAGGAGCGTGCTAAATTATGCAGACAATAAAGAGGCGTATTGGTATCTTTATGCATCAGTTTGACGGCGGGGGCGCGGAACGGATGACGGTGATCCTTGCGAACGCGCTGTATGAAGCCGGGCATGAGGTAACCTTTATTGTCCGGAGCGGCAAAGGGGAAAGCCGGTATCTTCTGAGAACGGAGATACCGGTTATTGATATGGACATTGCGGAGCGTTCAAAGCTTGAGAAAAATATAAGAAATATCCGCAGTCTGGCCGGAGTTTTGAAAGGACAGGAATACGACGTACTGTTCTGCGTTACTGCGGAGATGAGCCAGGTTGCTGCCATAGCCGCCTTTTTATGCCGTAAAAGGATTCCCATGGTGGAGGTACTGCACAATACACTGTCAATGGAAACGCATAGTTTTCAGAAAATCCGGGAAAAAGCCATTCCGCTGCTGGACAGGCAATTCGATCGCGTGATTGCTGTCTCACAGGGAGTCCGTGAGGACTATCTGCGGGTAAGCAATGCCTCCGGCCAAAAGGTGGTTACGGTCTGCAATCCGGTCATTTATCCGCAGATTTATCAGATGGCACGGGAGGATAGCGGACATCCCTGGCTGGTGAAGGAAAGAAAATGGCATACGCTTGTGCTCTCAGGGCGTCTGAGCTATCAAAAAAACCACATGTTTATGTTAAGGGTTCTGAGCCGGTTATGTAAGGATGAGGATTACCGGCTTATCCTTTTGGGAATCGGGGAACTGGAAGATGAGCTGAAGAAAGCGTGTGTCGGGCTTGGAATCAGGGATTCCGTGGATTTTTACGGCTATACGAAGAATCCTTATAGTTTTTATGCGGATGCGGATGCGGTAGTGCTCTGTTCCCGATATGAGGGGCTTCCTACCGTGCTGATCGAGGCATTGGCCTGTGGGGCGCGTATCGTCAGTGTGGACTGCCGCTCCGGTCCTGATGAAATCCTTGCCCACGGGAAATATGGAACACTGGTGGAGCCGGGAAAGGAAGAGCTGTTTGCGCAGGCGGTGAGGGAGTCTTTGAGGGAAAGGCCTGACAAGGATGCCCTGTGCAGAAGGGCCCAGGACTTTTCCCTGGAAAGGTCGGCGGATGGTTATCTGAGAATAGTGGAAGAACTGGTGAACGGAGAGAAAATATGAAGAGGCGGAAAAACAAGGCAGCCGCTGCAACAGGGCTGACGGCAGTGATACTGGTGATAATTCTTTTATTTTTCGCAGTTTATTATAACAGGGCGCTGTCAGCAAGGGAGGAGGGGCGTGATTTATTATATCAGCTCAGAGAGGGAACCGTATTTCGTTGGTCGGAAGAAGGAATCACGGAATATAAAGAGGAGGGCTGGTCAACCTATGTTATCGTATGCAGGGATCAGATGGAGCCGTTAAAAAAGATGAGCATCCATTTCACCTGTGAGGAAGAGCATCTGATTATGAGCTGCAAAGAAGACGGAAGCTTTCAGTCCATGTGGAGGCTGGGGAGCGGTAAACATACGATAACAGTGCCCGAAAACGCATATGCCTTATATATTGCCGTACAGAATGACGATATATCCGGCCTGAAGCTGAAAAACACTTGGAAAATGGAGGCGGAGAGTACATATAAAGGAAAGTATTTATCCGTATTGGGGGACAGCATCAGTTCTTACGAAGGATACATCCCCCAGGGCTTTTATCCGGAATACAGGGCCGGAAGCGGCATGGAGGCAAGTTCGATGTGGTGGTACCAGACGGCTTTGAAGCTGGGGATGAATATCTGCCGGATTAACGGCTGCAGCGGCTCGGGAGTGCTTCCGGCGGGTGACGGTACCGGAGGAAATGAAGAAAGATGTGTCAGTCTGCACACGCCTGAGCATACGCCTGATTTAATTCTGGTCCTGCTGGGGGCAAATGATTTATTCAGGGGGTGTTCTCAGGAAGAGTTCATAGCGGAATATCGGGAAATGCTTGAGAGGATGCAGACGCGGTACCCGGATGCGGAAATTGTGCTGTGCAGCTATTTCCGTCCGTCCAAAGCATCTTTTGAGGTGGACGAGGCCAATGAGCTTATAAAGAGTATAGGCGAAGAATGCGGACTGAGAGTGGTGGAACTGAAAAAAAGCGGTATTGAAGAACGGGATCCCAGAGAAGTCTATTACGATTACGATCCGGAGATAGGAACAGGGATGCATCCGAATACGGAGGGACAATTGCTCCTGAGTAATTATGTATGTCAGGAACTGACAGAAAGGAGATAAGATTGGATAACCCATTTTTTAGTATTATTATTCCTGTTTATAAGACGGAAAAGTATCTGCGGGAATGTCTGGACAGCATTTTAAGACAGACCTGCGGGGAATTTGAGGCGATAGTTGTGGATGATGGTTCTCCTGACGGATGCCCCGAAATCTGTGACAGCTATGCCGCGCAGGACAGCCGCATTACCGTGATTCATAAAGAGAATGAAGGGGTGGTCAAAGCGCGCAATATGGCCCTGGAATTGGTAAAGGGAAAGTATCTTGTTTTTGTGGACAGCGATGACTGGATTGACAGGGATATGCTGGAAGAATACAGGGATTTGATTGAGGATAATCAGGCGGATATGGTGATTTCCGGAAATAATTATCTGGAATTTGAGGATAAGACGATTCTTCAGGGATATCCGGTCCATTCCGGGAGATACAGCAAAGACTCATTGAAAACACTGCAGGATAATATGCTGTATTCCGGTACTTTTTATGAGTATTACCTGAATCCGGCTTTTTGGGGAAAGGCATATAAAAAGGAGCTGATAGTCCCCAATATGCTTTCCGTAGATCCCGGGATCAGCGTAGGGGAAGATCTGTGCTGTGTTTATGCCTGTCTGCTGAATGCGGAAAACGTTGTGGTATGTGAGAATAAAGGGATGTACCATTACCGGAATATACAGGGAACCGGCAGCAAGGCATACAGGGGAGGCTTTTATGAAAATGCGGTCAGTCTGTTTTCCTGTATGGATAGACTGGTAAGGGAGAAAAAGGGAGAAGGGGCAATACCGGCACTTGATTACAACAAGCTTTATGCGGCCTATATGGGGGCGGCATATTATCTGCGTCCCGGAAACGGCCTGAGCTGCAGGGAAAGGAACAGAGAGATACGCAAGCTGCTGGAGTATGACGGCTTCCGCACCGCATTGAACAGAACGGAAGTGAATACGGGAATTACCTTTATAAGAAAAAAAATACTTACGGCCATGCGGGAAGAAAATCTTTTCCTGCTGTATCTGTATATCTATCTGGAAAAAATTTTGGTTAAGGCAGGGGTGTACATGCCTGCAAACGGGGTAACAGTATGAGGACCAAAAGTTCGTTAATCAATATGGCCGTAAATGTGTTCGGGCAGTTCTTTAACCTGATACTGGCCTTCGCAGGCCGCTCCATGCTGGTCAGATATCTTTCCGTGGATTACCTGGGAGTGAACGGGCTTCTGTCTAATATTTTCAATGTACTGTCCGTAACCGAACTGGGAATAGGCACCGCCATGCTGTACGGCATGTATAAACCGGTTGCGGATCAGGATGAGCAGAAGATAACCCGGCTGCTGAATATGTACAGGAGGCTGTACCGCCTGGTTGCGGCGGGGGGAGCCGCGGCAGGAATTGTTTTGCTCCCCTTTCTTGGTTATTTTATAAAGGGCGGTACGCAGATTGCGCATATCAGGCTTTACTATATATTGTATTTGCTTCAGACCGTTTCTTCCTATCTGCTTACCTACCGTGCATCGATTATTTTTGCGCATCAGAAGCAGTATATAAGTAATTTTGTTACCTATATTTTTACCGTAGTCAGATATCTCCTTCAGATCATTCTTCTTGCGGCAACAAAAAACTATAGCCTTTATCTGCTTGTCCAGATTATATGCAACGTTTTATCCAATTGGGTAATCGCGCGTCAGGCAGGGAAAATGTATCCGTATATTGATAAGGATAAACACAGTCTTCCCACAAAAGAGGAAAAAAGGAAGCTGTATAAGAATATCGGAGCCATGTCCATGCATAAAATAGGAGCTGTTTGTGTGTATAATACGGACAGCCTGCTTATGTCGGCATTTGTGGGACTCAGGAGCGTGGGTATTTATTCAAATTACAGGCTGATTCTTTCCAGCGTTTCCCTCTTTTTCCAGCAGATATTCGCTTCATTTACAGCGAGTGTGGGGAATCTGGGAGCCAGTGAAAAGAGCGGGAAGATATATGAGGTCTACCGGATTTTATATATGGCCTCCTTCCTCTGCTATGGTTACGGCGTTGCAATGATGGCATTATTATTCAGGCCGTTTATTACGCTGACCTTTGGAAAGGAATATGTGTTTGGCCCCTTTGTCGTCTGCCTTATTTTGATGGATTTCTATTTTGGCGGGATGCGGCAGGTCATCATGTGCTTCAGGGATACGATGGGCGTCTTCTGGTATGATCGGTATAAGCCGGTGCTGGAGGCTGCCATAAATCTGGTTTTATCCATAATACTTGTACAGAAATATGAAATTGCAGGTATCCTTATGGGGACTGTTTTAAGCTTCCTGTTCACATCGTTTTGGGTGGAGCCCTATGTGTTTTTTAAATATGCGGTGAAAGAGGGATACCGCAAAAAGCTGAAACGTTTTTTTGGACAGTATTTTCTGAACTTTGTGATTATCGCTGCCGTAACGGCGGCTGTCCTGCTGATTTGCAGCCCTGTACCGGAAACTAATTTTTTCTGGTTTCTTATAAAAGGAATTGCGGGAACAATCTGTTATTTCTTTTTGATGACAGCGGCTTCGTGGAAGAGGGAGGATGCACGGAAGCTGATGTCAGCGGTCTGCGGACGCCTTTCTGATTTGCTTAAGCTGAATTATGGAAAAGCCTTCGGGTATAAATTACTGGGGCTGCGGTTCCTGTGCAGACTGTTCCCTTCCAGGTCCTCTGTGCGTTATTCCATGGAAATGAAACGAAGAAAAGCGGTTAAGGAATGGATTTCTGCATTCTGCAGCAGTATGGAATACGGCGGAGCGAGCATTAAGGATGAAAATGGAAAAGGCGGTCAGAGGCCGGAGGAAAAAAGAGTCTGGTGTTTTTGGTGGCAGAAACCGGAACATGCGCCGGAGCTGGTAAAAATATGCTTCCGGATTCTGAAAGAACAGTTTCCGGAAAGAGAAGCAGTGATTATTACAGAGGAAAATATAAGGAATTACATAGAGCTGCCGGATTTTGTGTATCAAAAGCTGGGGGAAGGGAAAATAAGCTTTGCCTTTTTCTCGGATATTCTCCGCATGTCTCTGCTGGCTGAATACGGAGGCATCTGGTGCGATGCCACAATATATCTTATGGACAGCCCGGAGGAAGAAATGAGAAATTATGAGTTTTATACGGTGAAGGGCAGGAGGGATAAGACTTATGTTTCTGAAAACCGGTGGAGCGGGTTCTTTATAAAAGCGCCGAAAGGCTGTCCGCTTTGCGCAGCATGCAGGGATCTTTTGTATGCTTACTGCAGGAGTCAGGAGGAGCTGATCGATTATTTCCTAATCGATTATCTCATTGACTTCCTTTATGAAAATGACGAAGCGATCCGGAGCCTGATTGATAGTGTCCCGGTAAACAATCCCGGCTGTCATGAGCTGCAGGGCCTGCTGAATACGCCCTTTTCGGAAAGCACCGTCAGGAAGACAGCGGAAGAAAGCTGTATATTCAAATTGAATTACAGAGGGGAATTTCAAAAAGAAACAGTCCATCATGAGAAAACCGTATACGGATGGCTGGCTGAAAGGACGGCAGATAAATGAAAATAGTGGATAAATCCCTGACGGATTCAGCAATGCTGCTCAAAAAGAATTACAATGCCGTGGATCTGGCGAAATTTTTAATGTGCTTGTGTGTTGCATACGCGCATATTGCATTTTTTCAGGATATAGCCCCGTTTTGGAATGATTTTGCCACGAAGTATGTTATGCGTCTGACGGTACCCTTCTTCTTTATGACCACAAGCTTTTTCCTATTTCGCAGGGTTAAGGAGGATAAAGACGGATACCGGCAGATAAAAAAATATATCATGAAATTTCTGCGGCTGTATATTGTCTGGACACTTCTCTATATGCCGGCTGTCATCGTGGATAAGGTGATTAAATATCCGTATGGAGGAATAAAGGAAGGGATCCTTTATGCAGTCACGGATATTTTCCGCGGGGCGTCATATACCTGTGTGTCGGGACTGCTGTGACCGGACTGTGTCTGTATATCCATGCAAAGCCCTCTGTGATTGTTTGTTTTGCCTTCGCAGTCTACGCCCTCGGTATCTGGCTTCAATCCTACTATGGCCTGTTTTTTGGCTTCCTGTTCATCGCATTAGGGCTGTTTTTTGCAAGAAAAAGCGTGAAATTAAAAGGGATAACCGTAGCTGCGGGCTTTTTCCTTTCCATGGTGATGGGATATATGGAAGTTTTTGTTTTCCCGGTTAATGCGATAACGGCAAATGGTGAAATGTGGTTCTTTCTGATTCCTGCGTCGTTCTTTCTGTTTTATTTTATAACGCATATGGAACTGAAGGACAGAAAAATATATGGAAAACTCAGAGAATTGAGTATGATGTTTTACTACCTTCATATGCTGGTGAATTTTGGTTACCGGTGTATGATTAAGGCCCTTGAACTGTTATGGAAGAAAGATTTGGTTAATATGTTTGTGC
>ERZ772877.1141-NODE-1141-length-13566-cov-6.42847_pt1 | contig 13566 bp, 9 predicted proteins | sample MGYA00580583_ERZ772877 | MGnify/ENA primary metagenome ERZ772877 (study PRJEB29015, sample SAMEA2737661) | human gut metagenome | biome: human gut; feature: human-associated habitat; material: faeces | place: China | collected 2012 ... | reverse complement strand
TTTATGCTAATCGCATAAATTCGCGCGGTATGTCTCGGGTTTTCTGTGACCTTCGCTCACAAAAAACACCTCGCGGGATATTACCAGTGAACAGTAACCCTGATATCTCTTTATAAAACCATGTACTGCTGTTTTTTCTGTTTTCTCAGATTGCCCAGAATGCAATATTCACATTCTTTCCTGCATTCTGCAGATGCTCCACAAGTTCTTCTGCTGCCTGTTCTTTCCTTTTTTCTGTGATTCCCAGTTCCACGTTACTCTTATTGATAGCACCACCGAAGTAGAAATTAATATCCGTTGCCTGCTCAAACAGCATCACACCAAGCAATGCTGCCGCATCCTTTTTTCGTTTCAGCCTGTTAAAGGACAGCCTGTCCTCCATCCATTCTTCACAATATTCAAGTAAATGCTCAATCGTAAGAAATCCCTCTGTCACCAGCTCTGTACCTTCCAGCTTATAATAGGCAGGAACGTCTCCGCAGGCAGTTTCACTAAGAGAGATCAGCTCTTTATCCAGATACCTGGCAGCACACTGTGCAGTAGTTCCGCCGCAGATTACATGATATCCCTCTGAATCGAAAAAGGACTTCAGATATCGCTCATCATGTTCCTCCTTACTTGGCGGGCCGATCATAAGGTTTACCACCTGTTTATGCCGCATCCGCAGAACAATGGCTGTAATATCATCATCCGTTTCATTCAGATTCAGATCCAGGCTGGCCTCTGCCAGATAGCCTGCCATCTCCTGTGCGCTCATCCCTTTATGGTACTTTGCCCTGCAGAAAGCCATTACATCATCTCTTCCCCAGCCGCCGTTGGTAGTTTTTCCCATTCCCGCATTGGTGACACCGTCGGACATAACGATCAGCATATCCTCATCTTTCAGTTCAAAACAGCTTTTATGGATTTCCTTTTCTTCGATCATACTTGTCTCCACCGGATAATCAAAGAGCTTGCCATCCCGGATCAGAATTGCATCCGGATTATCAAACTGATAAAGGCTTACCTGTTTCCCCTGAAAATTCAGTACTGTAAAGGTGGCATATGCCAGATTTCTTACACTGCACACAGGAAGCGTTTTCGCCACTGCCCGCACTGCTTCATCCAGTTCCACCTGATTAATGATCATGGTACTGAGCATGGTCGCAGTCAGCGTGGAAAGGATATTCGCCTTTACTCCGCTCCCAAGTCCGTCAGAAAGCACCAGAACATAGTCTTTATCATTTTCTTCAATCTTATAGCAGTCCCCACAGAGAAATTCTTTCTTTTTATTCAGGCTCACATGACCAAAATCCATGCATAAGCCGTCAAATTCCACATTCAGTCCATGATGCTTATTTCTTTTCATTCTCTTCTTCACTCTCCAGAAGTATGGTATTTTTCAGTTTTTCTACTGCCACTTTGGTGTCTGCAGCAGTTTCTCCAAGAAGTCCGGCGATCTGCTGCACGATCTTCAGCTGTTCTTCTACCAGCTTATCTGCCATACGCGCAGCTTCAATCTGGGCATTATGAATCTGATCTTTATGCTTCCGCTCCTTTGTAATATCCTTCATAATGCAGAGAATCATTTTATTTTCTTTATCATTCGTCATTACGCGATCCAGATAACATTTCTGATCCTCCAGATAAATCTCATCCTGCATCAGATTCCGTTCAAAAGCCAGTATACTCGCCAGACTGTAATCATCCATGATCTCCGATACCGGTTTCCCGATCAGGCGCCGCTTTTTCGGCATATTGAACAATTTGGACGCCGCCTCATTCATCTGAATGATCTTCAGATTATAATCCACAGTTACCAGAAGTCCGGGCATGGCATTAAAGACTTTATTGGAGTAACTTTCCTGTTTTGCCCGCATATATGGAATGCACATGGCAACCTCAGCTTTATTCTGGATAATGGCAATTGCCTTTTCCCTGCATGTGTTGTACCCGCAGGCACCGCAGTTTAATTCATCCTTTGGAGAAAATTTTCCCATTTCCGCCAGAGCATCCCTGATTTCTTCCTCTGAGATCTCTTCCTGTTCCTGTGCAGAACAGTAACCGAAATTCTTTCTCAGTTCAAATCCCGGAAGTTCATAGTCTCCCTGCTCTCTGTGAAAATCTTTTCCAAAGGCTGCATTCTTCACTGCCAGAACATCTGCCAGATAATGTCCCTTCTTCATCTGGAAAGAAGGACCTGCCACACAGCCGCCGCTGCATGCATACATCTCAAGAAAGCAATTTTCAAAATCCTCCGGATGAAGTTCTTCCAGAACCTCCCTGCACTGCTCCATCCCACTTACAGAAAGCCTGCGGATTCCCTTTACAGCCCCAAGCAGGTCTGTTAAACCATCCGCAATGGCGATTTCTCTGGAACGGTAGGCAATCTGCTCAGGTTCTTTCTCAGTTATGGAAATCCCTTCTTTTTTCATCCATTGTGCCAGCTCTTCCAATGTGATCACATAATCCACTTCATTTCCTGAGTCTCTCAACTCTGACATAGCTGAAATACAGGGACTTACATAGACAATCTCTGCCTTCGGATATTTTTTTTTCAGATAACTGGCATGAAACTGCATCATAGAGGCAGACTGTACCAGATTTCCCAGAAGATGCGGATAGTGTTTCTTGACAAGCTGTACGATTACAGGGCAGGCAGAAGAGATCATTATTCCCGGCTCTTTCTTTTCCGCAAAAAGTGCTCTGTACTGCGAAATCATCAGGCTTGCACCTTCTGCTGCATCCGCTGCATCTGCAAATCCCAGCTTCTTCATCGCTTCCCTTATTCCATTGATACCGGTTACCCCAAAACGTGCCAGATATGCCGGATGAAGAGAGGCTATAACCTGCGTCTTATTCTCCATTGCATTGCAGATTGCAGGAATCATATTCTGCTCTTCCTTGGCATCCTGCGGGCAGACAAGGATACACTTCTCACAGTAAATACACTGACTTTCTATGATCCTGGCCTGATGATCATGAACACGTATCGCCTTGACCGGGCAGTTCCGGACACATTTGTAACAGTTTTTACAACTGACTTTTTTAAACTGAAGGATTGACTGAAATCTCTGCATGCCTCGTACTCCTTATTATGTAACACTATATTTTTCACAAAAAATTATCTGTAACCGTTCCGTACTTTCACAGAATGATGTACTGCCGAATGATTATTTTTGCCTTTCCATAAAGGAATATGGAGCTGCCGCAAGGACAGCAGATCCATGTGCGACAGCCCCATATAATATTTACGATATCAGATCCGGAACTTTGTCTCCGATATTGTTTTATGCTTTCTCAATCTTAATTGCGCATACCTTATATTCAGGAATTCTTGCGTATTTGTCAAGTGCGGCGTTGGTCAGCCAGTTTGCATTTCCATCCGGGAAGTGGAATGGCATCCAGCTCTCACCCGGTGAGGTCTTTGTACCTACACGAGCGGTAGATTCAATGGATCCTCGTCTGGAAGAAACTCTGACTTTATCACCGTTTTTGATACCCAGCTTATCGGCATCTACAATGTTCATTTCGATAAATGACTTACCTTCGATCTCCATAAGCTCAGGTGTCTTTCCTGTCATGGCTCTTGTTGTGTAATGATACAGAATACGTCCTGTCATCAGGATGATCGGATATTCCTCATCCGGAAGCTCTGCTGACGGTACATATTTTGCAGGGTAGAACCAGCCAAGACCGCGGGAGAATTTACCAACATGCATGATCGGTGTTCCCGGATGATCCTTGGAGGTACATGGCCACTGAAGCCCCTGTCCGTGAACTTCTTCACTGTCAAGACGTTCATGGCTGATACCTGCAAAGCTCGGTGTCAGGGATGCGATCTCATCCATGATCTGAGCAGAAGTCAGATGTGGCTGCGGATATCCCATACGGTTCATCAGATCAATAATAATATCTGTATCCAGTCTCATCTCGCCAGGTACTGTGACAGCCTTGCGCACTCTCTGTACACGGCGCTCTGTATTGGTAAATGTACCCTCTTTCTCTGCATAGCTTACACCAGGAAGGATAACATCTGCATACTGAGCTGTCTCTGTCATGAAAAGTTCCTGAAGTACAAAGAAATCAAGACTCTTTAATGCTTTGATAATGTGTGTGGTATCCGGATCAGTAACTACCGGGTCCTCACCATAAATATACAGACCCTTGATCTCGCCTGTGATTGCCTTCGGGAATACATCAGTTGCATGAGTTCCGATATTCGGATCAAGTTTTACACCCCATGCTTTCTCGAATTTCTCACGAACTGCAGGATCAGTAACCTTCTGATATCCCGGATATACGTTCGGCTGAGCACCCATATCGCAGGCACCCTGTACGTTATTCTGTCCACGAAGCGGGTTAACACCACAGCCTTCACGTCCAAGCTTGCCAACCATCATTGCCATATTGGACATGGACATAACACCCTCTGTACCTGTGGAATGTTCGGTTACACCAAGGCAGTAGATGATTGGAGCGCGGTCTGCTTTTGCATACATGATCGCTGCTTTTCTCAGATCGTCTGCATCAATGTGGCAGATCTCAGCTACCTTCTCAGGTGTGTAATCTTTTACGATTTCCTTTAATTCTTCAAAACCTTCGGTACGCTCTGCAATGAACTTGTCATCCTGAAGACCTTCAGAAAGGATCACATTCATGATGCCGTTTGCAAAAGCAACATTTGTACCAGGTTTCAGTTTCAGATGGATATCTGCTTTCTTAGCCAGACCAATATCACGAGGATCAACTACGATCAGCTTACAGCCTCTCTTAATAGCCTGACGGATCTGCATGCCGACTACAGGATGTGCTTCCTCAGGGTTGGAACCAACCAGCATGATCAGGTCTGCATTCTTTGTGATATCCTCAATTGGGTTTGTCATGGCACCTGAGCCAAGAGTCATTGCAAGACCTGATACAGATGCGGAATGACATACACGTGCACAGTTGTCTGTATTGTTTGTGCCGAAGCAGCAGCGAACCATCTTCTGTACCATGTAAATATCTTCATTGGGTGATCTGGAGCACGCAAAACCAGCAAGGGAATCAGAGCCGTACTGTTTCTTGATCTCCATAAATTTGGAAGCAACAAGATCCAGTGCCTCATCCCATGTTGCACGTTCGAATTCACCTGTCTCTTTATTCTTGATCAGCGGATATTTAATACGCTCCGGTGACTGTACGAAATCGAAACATCCGCTGCGTCCCTTAACACAGAGCAGGCCTTTGTTGGATGGTCCGTTTACAGCTTCTGTATCTACGATCTTTCCGTCTTTTATAAGGAGATAATACTGGCAGCCTGTTGCACAGTGTGGACAGGTAGTCAGAACCTTCTTGTCAATCTGGTATGGACGATATTTCTTTCTGCGCTTCATGGTTAACGCACCTGTCGGACAGGCCTGAACACAGTTACCGCAGGATTCACAGATACCTTCGTTCCATTTATGCTTGTAATGTGCACCGATCACTGACTGGAAACCACGATCCATAGTGTCGATGGCACCTCTTCCCACAATCTCCTTACATGTATTCACGCAGCGATGGCAGAGAATACACAGGCTTGGATCATAGGTAAAGAATTTATTGGTATCATCTATCGGCATATCCTTCATTTCACCGGGATAGCTTGTCTCAGTCACACCATATTCAAAACAGTAGTCCTGTAATTTACAGTCGCCGTTTGCCTCACAGGAGAAGCAGTGTACACGGTGGTCGGAAAGAAGGAGGTCGAGAGTATCTTTACGATATGCAACTACCTTCTCTGACATTGTCTGTACTTCATCACCCTCTGAGCAGCGAAGTGTACATGCCGTATCAAATTTGGTTCTTCCATTGTTTGTTACTTCTACCACGCACAAACGACAGGAACCATCCGGCAATACATCTTCCAGATAGCAGAGTGTAGGAATCTCCACTCCGATCTGTCTGGCAGCCTGCAGAATGGTCGTACCTTTTTCCACTTCTACAGGAATTCCATCTATTGTCAAATGAATCATCTTTTCACCCTCCTTAATTCACAGAAATTGCGCCGAATACACAATTTTCCAGACATGTTCCGCACTTAATACACTTGGAGGTATCAATGCTGTGAGGCTCTTTCTTATTGCCTGTGATCGCACCAACCGGACAGTTTCTCGCACACTTGGTACATCCTTTACATTTCTCAGGATCAATCACATAAGAACGCATTGCCTTACATACATGAGCCGCGCACTTTTTATCAACGATATGCTCTACATATTCATCTCTGAAGTTCCTTAATGTGGAAAGTACAGGAAGCGGTGCACTCTTTCCAAGTCCGCAGAGTGAACGGTCCTTGATGAAGTTTCCAAGATGCTCCAGTTTATCCAGATCCTCTACTTCACCCTTTCCGTCTACGATCCTCTCAAGGATCTCAAGCATACGCTTGGTACCGATACGGCAGGGACCACATTTACCGCAGGATTCTCTCTGGGTAAAGCCCATAAAGAAACGTGCAACCTCTACCATACAGGTATGTTCATCCATAACAACCAGACCACCGGAACCAACGATCGCACCGTATTTCTTAACAGAGTCAAAATCAAGGGGTACATCCAGATGTTCTTCTGTCAGACATCCACCGGATGGTCCGCCGATCTGAACAGCCTTAAACGCAGCACCGGATTTCAGTCCTCCGCCGATATCAAAGATAATTTCCCTTAAAGTTGTTCCCATCGGAACCTCGATCAGACCTGTATTCTCAATAGAACCTGTCAGTGAGAAGGTCTTTGTTCCAGGAGAACCTTCTGTACCGATACTTCTGTACCAGTCTGCACCTTTGAGAATGATCTCCGGAATATTTGCATAAGTTTCTACGTTATTCAGAACAGTAGGTTTCGCCCAAAGTCCCTGCTCAACCGTACGTGGCGGTTTTACACGGGGCATACCTCTGCTTCCTTCGATAGATGCAGTCAGGGCAGAACCTTCACCACATACGAAAGCACCTGCACCACGATTGATATGCATATGGAAGGAGAATCCTGTTCCAAGGATGTCATCGCCTAACAGTCCCACTTCTTCCAGAACTGCGATAGCGTGTTTCAGTCGTGCTACAGACTGAGGATACTCCGCACGTACATAAATATAACCATGCTGTGCTCTTACTGCGTAAGCTGCAAGCATCATACCTTCGATCAGACGGTAAGGATCACCTTCCATTACAGAACCATCCATGAATGCTCCCGGGTCACCCTCATCACCGTTACAAACTACATAATGAACAGGATCAGCCTGGCGTGCTACCTGAATCCATTTCTTACCTGCCGGGAAGCCGCCGCCGCCACGTCCGCGGATACCGGATTTATCAACCTGATCAATAACCAGATCCGGATCCATCTCAAACATTGCTTTCTCCAGAGCCTGGAAACCGCCGCTTGCTATGTACTCATTCAGAGATTCTGCATCAAACTTACCACAGTTCTTCAAAACAATACGGGTCTGTTTCGCGATAAACGGAATATCTTCCGGTCCGCGGCTTACTTTACCGCCTTTCTGATAAAGCAGTCTCTCGATAGTCTCATTACCCTGAACACTCTTCTCAAAAATCTCCTGGCAGTCTTCGATCTGAACCTTCGTATACTGGATCACATCGTCGCCTTTCTGGATACGAACAAGTGGTCCAAGCTCACAGACACCCTGACATCCTGTTTTCTTTACACCTATATGTGCATCTTTGTCATGAGGTCCAAACTCAATGGTAACTCCCGGAGCATCTTTGGCAATCTCCATGAATTTCTCATAGATTTTCTGAGAACCGGTTGCCACACATCCGGTACCTGAACAGACAAGAATACGACAGTCATAAGAATTAAGTTCTTTCACAGCTTCTTCTCTGATCTGCTCCAATACTTCCTTATTCTGGATCATCCCTGTTCGCCCCCTCTCAGTTTATCAATCAGCTCATCTGCCTTCTCCGGAGTCATTCTCGGATATACCTCTTCATTGACCATCATAGTCGGTGCAAGTCCGCAGGCACCAAGACAGGAAACTGTTTCCACAGTAAACATCATATCGTCTGTCGTCTTCTTTGTCTTTGACAGCCCCAGTTTCTTATAAAGTTCCTCCAGAACCGGTATTGATTTTCTTACATGACAGGCTGTTCCGTCACAGACCTTGATCACATATTTACCTTTCGCATCAAATGAGAAATTCTCATAGAATGTGGCAACACTGAACGCTTTCGCCTCTGTTACGCCAATCTGCTCCGCAACATATGTAAGCAATTCTTCCGGGAGATATCTGTACACCCCCTGAATATCCTGCATGATCGGAATCAGTGATGCCGGCTTTTTACCATAGAAAGCAATGATCTCATCCGCTTTCTGATAAAATGACTGATCTAGCATTTCGCACCCTCCTTATACCTGTTTTTTCTCTTTTTATTGCACTCTTTACATATTGTAACGTTAATTATATGCCTTTTTCGTCATTTTCACAAGCGCATTTATAGAAATTTTCTAATTTTTTATTATTTTCCTCTATAGATGTTTGTTTTGTTTGTCTAATTTTTATCAGCTTTGTTCAATACTAAACCATCTCAGATGTAAACCAAACTAAACTGAATCAAACTGAATAATTGTTACTGTTTACGCACCACTATCCCGAGACATACAAGCCAAAATTCCATTGCAGCAGACAATTTGGAATGAATTTTGGCTACGTTACTGAGAACGGAGTAAACAGTAATGTACGTGGTGTGTGTACAATGTCAGGAATATTATGATTGTGCTATGATTCTGCCTATGCTACACTGTCCATATGATATCAGTGACAAAAGATAAGTGTTCCGTTCTCACTGAAAATATCCGGATAAAGGAGGAGGTAAGTATGTTTTCTTTGAAAGAAAAAGAAGTGAATACAGGACGGCAGAGGGAACTTGATCTGGTAAAGGGTTTCCTGTTGATCATGATAGTATTTATACATTCATTTCAGACAATAGGTGGTGTCGCAGCGGCCGAATCGAATGTACATAAGATTCTGTTTGCGCTCTTCATGCCGACAGGTGCCTGTCTGTATCTGTTTACCATGGGATTCGGAAGTGCTTTCACACGCCATTCCCAGCCCAAAGATATGGTTAAAAACGGCATAAAGCTGTTATTCTATCAGGGATTAAGCAATTTATGCTATGCAGCTGTAATGACAATCAGTTTTAATATAAGAAATTCCATTACAGTTGAAGCTGCAGGCAGCAGAGAATTATATGACGCAAATCTTTATTCCATGCTTACATTCGTAAATATATTCTTTATAGCCGGTATGTGCTATCTGGTGCTTGCGGTCTACAGGAAATTAAATGTAAGCTTAAGGGGATATGTCATAAGTGCTGTAATAGTCGGAATCATATCACCATTTACAAAGTTGCTGGTTTCTGATGATCCGGCACTTAACTGGATCCTGGATATGACTTTCGGTGGAAAAGGTGAAACCAGCTTCTGCTTCTTCCCATATTTGAGTTATGTATTTCTTGGATATGTTTTTGGAAAAGTGCTCAGAAGAATCCCTGAAGATGAAAAAGGAAACTTTTATAAAGAAAGCGGGATCATATGTGGGATTACTGCGGCGGTATGGTTTATATGCTGCATTGTACTACATCCGGGCATTGAGGGATTCTTTAATTATATGATCGAACAATACAGAATCCCGGGGCTTGCAAAGGTACTCGGAAGTTTCTGCAGTATCATATTTGTGTTTGCAGCTGCATTTCGTATCATGCCAATGATGGAAAAATGGAAATTCGGATATAATAAACTGTGTTATTACTCAAAACAGATTTCAAAGATGTATGCCGTACATATCGGAGTTTACTGGACACTTGCCGGTTTTGCTGCTTTTTACGAATTTGGGGTAAAAGAATGCCTGATATTGTCAGTGGCAGCACTGATCGTGACTGATCTTCTTGTACATGGATACATCATAATTACAGATAAAATAAAAAACAGAAAATAGCAGAATGCTTTTTATCTGCACAAAAAACAGACCACATTTTATGATCTTTGTTTCATAAAATGTGGTCTGCCTGTTTCATGCGTTCTTTTTATTGAGCCTGGAAATAATATCCAACGCCCCATTTGGTGTGTACATACTTCGGTTCACTTGGATTGGTTTCAATCTTCTCACGGAGACGGCGGATATGTACATCCACAGTACGCACATCACCCGGATACTCATATCCCCATACAATGTTCAGCAGGTTCTCACGACTGTAAACCTTATTCGGATTAAATACCAGAAGCTCCAGTACATCAAATTCCTTTGCTGTCAGATTAATCTCTTTACCTGCAATAAATACACGTCTGCCTTCACAGTCCATACGAAGATCGCCCACCTGAATGCTCTTTGCCTTTTCTTTCTCCTCGTGGTCGCTTCCCGCACGGCGCATGATCGCTTTGATACGTGCCTTAACTTCCAGGATATTGAACGGTTTGGTGATATAATCATCCGCACCATATTCAAGACCAAGGATCTTATCCATATCCTCACCCTTAGCTGTCAGCATCACGATCGGCACATTGGAAAATTCGCGGATCTGCTGGCATACTTCCAGCCCGTCCATCTTCGGCAGCATCAGATCCAGAAGGATAATATCATATTTTTTATCTTTTGCTTTCTCTACTGCCTCTTCTCCATCATAAGCGCAGTCTACCTCCATACCATCCTGTTCCAGACTAAAACGGATTCCTTTTACGATCAGTTTCTCATCATCTACTACCAAAACTTTCCTGCTCATTCGGTTCTCCTTATCCTACTACTATCTCATCTTTTATCTTTGCAAAAGTACCTTCTTTGATACCCTGTACATTCATAATATCCTCTATCGCAGCAAATGGCCCGTTCTCTTCTCTGTAGGCAATGATCGCCTGCGCACGTGTTGCACCGATCCCCGTCAGCGTAGTAAGCTGAGCTTCATCTGCTGTATTTATGTTGATCCTGTTATCCTGCTGAACCTGAGCGGTCATCTCCGTGTTCTGTCCTGTCCCGGCACTTCCATTCATCTGTCCATCTGATGCCCCGGACATCTCTGCCGGATCCAGTCCCTGCCGCTCCATCTCTTCCTGTGTGAGAATATAAAGCTGCTGTCCGTCTGTCAGAACTCCTGCACGGTTTACACAGGTTAGAGCTGCCTCGGGAAGATATCCTCCCGCCGCCTCAATCGCCTGAAACACCCGGCTCCCGGCTGCCAGCTGAAAAACTCCCGGATTCGCAACTGCTCCGCAGACATCTACATAGATCATCTCTGGCTGTGTTTCCCCGGCTGAATTTATCTCCGTCCCATTACCTGCATCTGAACCATCTGATTCTGCCTGTTTTTTCCGGGACTCTGCAGAACTGCCATCATCATTCTGTCGGTCATCTGTATCTTTCTTCGACTTCTGTCCTGATGTTTTCTCTTCTGATGACTCCGCATCCACCTCTGCCTTTGCTTCCTGCAATCCATCTATCAGAAACTGTGCCTCTCTGCTCTTACATCCTGTCAGTCCTGTAAGAAACAAAGTTCCACATAATATCAGTGTCACAGTATAACAACATCTGTTTTTTATTTTTATCATAAGGGTCCTCCTCTTATTTCTCAGAGTAAGAGTCCCCCTGTCCATAATGCCACCCTTATTGTAACGAAATCTTAATGATTTTACAATAGTAAACTCTTATTTTTGCCACTTAAATATAACAATTCCGGAAATCGCGATCAGCAATCCAAGGATTTTGCGCCATTCAAAGGGTTCTTTATCTACCCCAAACAATCCAAATAATTCAATTACATAAGCAACTGCCAGCTGCGAAATAACGATCAGCATTGCTGCCCTGGCAGGTCCAAGGGCTCCCATACTCTGGATTACTGTAATAGTAATAAACGCTCCGATCACTCCGCCAAGAAGTGTATATTTATTGTCCACCTGCCAGAGTGCAGCCACACTTTCCCGTCCTGTAAAAAGCCAGGCAAGAACGCAGACTGCAAAAGCCGACAGCTGTACCCATCCGGTTGATACCCAGAGGCTGGTCTGCTTTGTCACCTCCGTATTAAAAACACCCTGAATGCTCATCAGTGCCCCTGAAATCAATGCCACTATAAATCCCCACATAAATCTGCCCTCCTGGATAATATGATCATTCTGCTTACTCCGGTAATCATTTCTGTACCGAAAAGAGGTACTGCCGTTTAGCAGCACCTCTTGTTTTCTTTAGTATCAGTTTATTCAGTTACGAAAAAATCATACAGCAAATTTCTTCATTGTGGAATATGGACTGTAAACTCTGGACTTGTTCTTGGAGGTTCTATTCCAGGATCGCACTGTCACATACCAGGTACCTTTCTTTACGTTTGTAAAGGTTACAGTTACGGTATTTTTGCCTTCTGTACGTTTCACATATTTCTTAACCGGATACTTCTCTCCTGCGGAGGTCTTGTATTTGGTTCCGAGCAGAATCTCATAACCTGTGGCATTTTTACATTTTGTGTAAGTAACAGTCACTGTGTTTCCTTTTACAGTGATATCCCTGATCTTTGGCTGCTGTGGTGTGACAACTGTGATCTTGATCTTTTTAACCTTTGTCCAGGAACCATAGACCTTATTGCCCTGTGCATCCAGAACCCAGCTTCGGGCTGCCACATACCAGGTACCTTTTGAAAGATATCTGAAGGATGCCTGCGGCTTGCCGGTTGAGGAAACTGTTTTGCTGAATTTACCTGTCTGGAGCATATCCGATTTCCTGCTGATCACGAAGTCATAACCCTGAGCACCGGCACATCCTTTGGCAAGTTTGACAGTAAGCTTGTTTCTGTCAATGGAGTGGCTGGAAATCTTTGTGTCGGCAGGTCGCAGGTATGCACCGTTTTCATCTGTGATACTTCCGTCTGTGTGAATAACTCTGCCATTGAGAGATTCTGTACCAAATGCTATGAAATAATCCTGTCCTTTGGAAAGGGTAAAGTCAGCATATGGAATACTGCGCTCAAATGCACCGCCTACAGTTACAGTCTGGATGCACTGCAGAACCCCATTCTCAACATCATACCAGAACAGATTTGCCATAAGTCCTGCACAGGAGGCATCTGCTTTTACAGAAAGCACAGCCGGAAAATCAAAAGTTCCGTTTCTTCCAAGATGGAAACCGAAATCATTCTGGTTTGTGGAAATCAGGCTGTATAATGCTGCCGGGATATATTCTGCTGTGTTTGTAACAGAAAGATCGGTATCTGCAGGTGTTTCTGCTGTAATGGAAGTACCGTTAATCTTCCAGATGAAACCATTCTCCATATCAAGATTCAGGGAAATATCTTTTCCTTTTATCCCGGATAAAACGGAAGCAGGAAGTGTCCTGGCACCATTCATGATAATGGAGATGGTATCTTTTTCTTTGGATGTCTTGATCAGATCATTGACAGTATCCCAGCTTTTCTTCTGGAAACTTCCCTCAATGTAAGGTTCCCCGTCACCAAGCTTTCCGAGATTTTTTGTATCCTGATGTTTGCATCGTTTACAGGTGTAAGTTATGATTCCGTCAGTTTCTGTAGTTGGTTCTGTAGTGATAACGCCGTTGTCATAGTCATGGCCGTATGCAGGAATC
>ERZ772877.1130-NODE-1130-length-13646-cov-2.39843_pt1 | contig 13646 bp, 10 predicted proteins | sample MGYA00580583_ERZ772877 | MGnify/ENA primary metagenome ERZ772877 (study PRJEB29015, sample SAMEA2737661) | human gut metagenome | biome: human gut; feature: human-associated habitat; material: faeces | place: China | collected 2012 ... | reverse complement strand
GCAGACCTGAGCCGACGGGCTATCGTCTATTCTATGCAAGGGCTTTCATTTCGCGAATATCTTAATATGTTTCACAACATAGAGATCCAGACCCATACACTAGCCGATATCGTAGAACACCGCATAGAACTCCCCGGGAAATTCCGTCCTTATGCTTATTTCCAATCCTATCTAGAGAAAGGGTATTATCCGTTCTCGAAAGAAGACCAATTTCATATACGCTTACAACAAGTAATAAACACAACGTTGGAAGTTGATATACCGCAGTATTCAGAAATGAGCATATCAACAGCACGAAAACTAAAGCAATTGCTCACCATCATTGCTCAAAGCGTACCATTCAAACCGAATATGAGTAGCATAGCGATTATGCTAGGAGTAAGTCGCAACAATTTATCCGATTACTTTCTTTATCTCGAGGAATCCGGATTAATCTCCCAACTACGTGATGGAGTCGGTGGCATCAGAGGGCTAGGCAAAGTAGATAAAGTTTATCTGGATAATCCTACTCTTATGTACAATTTGGGGAAGGAAATATCCAACATCGGGAACATCAGAGAAACATTCTTCTTGAATCAAACACGTGTGGAGCAAGAAGTCATCACCTCCCCTATATCGGATTTTCAAATAGCCGACTATACTTTCGAAGTTGGAGGAAAAAATAAAAAGCAAAAGCAACTGCAAGGAATAGAGAACGGCTTCGTTGTAAAGGACAATATCGAACAAGGATACATGAATGTAATCCCTTTGTGGCAGTTCGGGCTTAATTATTAAATCCGCTCATTTAGTTTCATTCGTAATAGTTGGCGAATATACAAAAAGAACACGGAGCACACAGGATACACGGCATCGCACAGATCAATATTACATATCGCAAAACAAATCCGTGTATTCCGTGTGCTCCGTGTTCCTAAAATTAATATACAAAGTCTTTCCTACGAATAAACGCCACCGTACGATGTATTTCCGTGTACATGATAATATCCTCATCGATAAATGGCACCTCTTTCCGGTAATCCTTCAAGAACTTCTCTAATATCGGGGAAGTCCTAGCCGGACGACGGAACTCGATTCCTTGTGCCGCATTCATCAACTCGATCGCCAAGATATGATCCAAGTTGTCCATGATCTTAAACAACTTCGTCGCCGCATTCGCCCCCATACTCACATGATCCTCTTGTCCATTACTAGACACGATAGAATCGCTGCTCGCCGCATAGCAATACATCTTATTCTGGCTTACCATACTGGCGGCCGCATATTGAGGGATCATGAAACCGGAGTTCAAGCCGGGATTAGCGACCAAGAACTCAGGCAATCCCCGCAAACCCATGATCAATTGAGCGACACGACGTTCCGATATATTTCCTAACTCAGCCAAGGCAATCGCCAAGAAATCATAAGAAATCGCCAAGGGCTGACCGTGGAAATTACCGCCGGAAATAATCTTATCCTCCTCCGGGAAGATCGTCGGGTTATCCGTCACGGAATTTACTTCGGTAAGCAGGACATTCGCCACATAATTGATAGCGTCTTTCGTAGCCCCATGCACTTGAGGGATACAACGGAATGAATACGGGTCCTGAACATGTTCCTTTTTCCGGGCGATTAACTCACTTCCCTCCAATAGCCGTCGAAAAGCGGCCCCGGTCTCGATTTGTCCGGGATGCGGACGCATCTGCTGGATACAATCCATGAAAGGATCGATACGCCCATCGAAAGCCTCCAAGGATAAAGCGGAGATCCGCTTTCTTGGACAGGCTAAACGCACGCATCAAGGCGAATACGCCATTGGCGCTCATAAATTGCGTACCGTTCAATAAAGCTAACCCCTCCTTGCTTTTCAGCTTCACAGGCTTCCAAGCGAACTCGTCCAATACGCTGATCGCTTCCCGTTTGCGGCCCTTATAATAAACATCACCCACGCCGATCAGAGGCAGGAACAAATTCGCCAGAGGTGCCAAATCACCGGAAGCGCCTAAAGAGCCACGATCATACACGATCGGAAGCACGTCATTATTGAAAAAGTCCAGAATACGTTGTACGGTAATCACCTGTACGCCACTATGCCCCAACGAAAGGGCATGCGCTTTCAATAACATCATCAAACGGACGATCACCGGACTTACCTCATCTCCTACGCTACAGGCATGACTTTTCACCAAGTTCTCTTGCAAGGTGCTCAATTCGTCCGGAGAGATATTCTTATTACATAAGGACCCGAAACCGGTAGTAATCCCATACAAAGGCCCCTCCTGTTGCTCGATCTTATGATCCAAGTAATCCCGGCAACGCTGGATGCGCTCCTTCACCTCGGGTGAAAGCTCCAACTTCATATTTTGAGTAAGTATCCGTTCGATTCCCTCAAAAGAGAGAGGCTCGGAACCCACATAATAAACATTACTCATATGCTATAATTTAGTCTTCACCCAATCCAATAACTTTTGCTCTACACGGATAGCGTTCGCCTCCAGTTCATCCGCTTTCTTCCGCATCATTCCGACGAACACCTCGTCTTGGATGGACGTTAAGTTAATTCGGACATTCAATAAAGCCCCCAATACACAAGTACGAGCAGCCATCATCGCCACACAAGCATCCGTGACGGCATTCTGATTACCTTTGTGAGCCACATAGATTATCGTCTCCATTACGGAACCGATCTCCTCCGCCACCCTCATAGGAACAATAGCCGCCTCTTTAGTAGCGCTCTGTATCGCATTCGTACGGATCACCTGTTCGTCATGCGTTTCTTTCGGCAACTTAAAAGCGGAGAATACACGATCATAAGCCTCGCTGTCCTTATCAATATATTCAGTAAGACGCTCACGGATCAAAGCCGCCTCGATAGCGATCGTTTTCATTTGTCCTTCCACTTCCGCATATTTCTTTTTGCCAACAGTCAGATGGGCCACCATCTCTGTCAAAGCTGCCGCTATAGCGCCATTCAAGGCAGATATACTTCCACCACCGGGAACGGGAGCACTACCCGCCGTTTCCGCCAAAAAATCTTTAATTGTCAAGTCTGCTAACATAGTATTTTGATTTAAATGATTCAACAATTCTTATCTTACATCATATAAAGTTCCCCATCCTTAATTACGGTATCCACGAGATTCATTCCCACATGATAAGGTAGGAACTTATAAGACGGGTATTTCAGCAAGATCACGTCCGCACGTTTTCCCACGCTGATACTTCCAATCTCGGAGGCACGTCCCACAGCTGCGGCTCCATTAATGGTCAATGCCGTTACCGCTTCTTCAGGGCTCATCTTCATATAGATACAGGCCAAGGCTATCATCATCGGGATCGAGGCCGAAAAACAACTTCCCGGATTTAGATCGGAAGCTAAAGCCACCGCGCAACCGGCATCTATCATTTTCCGGGCAGGCGCATACGGCTCATTCAAGGAAAAGGCAGTCAGCGGAAGTAAGGTAGCTACGACACCCGCTCTTGCCAGACGTTTGATGCCTGTATCCGATATATGTAATAAATGATCAGCACTTACACACTTCAAGGAGGCCGCCAGTTCCGCCCCTCCGAAAGGAACGATCTCATCCGCATGCATCTTCAATTTAAAACGATGATGACGGGCGGCACGAAGCAAGCGCTCACTCTGTTCTAACGAGAAAACGCCTTTCTCACAAAACACATCACAAAATGTAACCGTATGTTCGGCTCGGATGACAGGAAGCACTTCCTCGATCATATAATCCACATAATCGTCCGTACGACCGGCAAATTCAGGAGGAACAGCATGAGCACCCAAAAAGGTCGATACGACATCCATCGGATGAGACTCATTCAGGTCCGACATGACACGAAGCTGAACTAATTCTGTTTGCAAATCCAAACCATAACCACTTTTCCCCTCCACCGTGGTAACACCCATGGAAAATAACTCATCCAAACGTTCTTCCCCTCTGTCCCATAGTGTATCGAAATCACTTTCACGGGTAGCTTTCATCGTATTCACGATACCTCCACCACGCTCCATGATCGACATATAACTATCTCCCCGCAATCGCCAAGAGAACTCCTCCTCCCGGTAACCGCCAAAGATAAAATGCGTATGGCTATCAACAAATCCGGGTAACACCGCTTGGTTCTCCGCCCGAATCTCCAAATAATCCTCCGCATGGATGTCTCGAAGTACCTCCTCCGTAGGTCCTACATGCGTAATAACCCCATCAGACATCGCTACGGCTCCATCCTCGATAACGCCTAAATCAGACATCTCCGCTCCCCGTCGTGCCTTATCCCCATGACAAGTGACGATCTGGGCAGCATTCCTGATTAATATCTTGCTATTCTCCATACGCTATTCCATAATACGAGCTTCCAATACTTGATTCATAGAGAAGTCCTCTAATCCCAAATAGTAAGAGGCCGTATCGATCAACGCCTCCATAGGAACCAAGCCGATAATCTCGCTCCCCACCACCGGAACACCATATCTGCGAGCTTCGATACGAACTAACTCGAAGGCCCGGTACAAGGCCGTACGGGTATAATCGGTCATATTAATAGAGACCTGTACGATACCACGTTCCTTCAACTCAACCCCCATCTCTTTACAATAGCGTAAACCTCCGCCGATGAAACGGATTTTCTTCGCTATATCCGTAGCGATCTGCAATTGATTCGTTCCTAAGTTCACATTATAGGCGACCAAAGGCATGCGGGCTCCTATGGCGACCGTACCGGCTGTCGGATGTCTTTCGGCCGGACCAAAATCAGGTTTCCACTCCGGTTGATGGATTTTCTCTGCCATCCCTTCAAACTCTCCTTTACGGATCGCCGCCAGATTCTCCCGGTAAGGGGCGGAAGCCGATTTTTCATATAAGAAGACCGGCACGGCATAATGAGCGCCCACTTCCTCCCCTACTTCCTTAGACAAGGCGATCGCCTCTTCCATCGTACATCTGCGAATCGGTATAAAAGGAACCACATCTACGGCCCCCATTCGAGGATGTTGACCGCTATGCTTGTTTAAATCGATCAGCTCAACGGCAACTCCAATGGCCTCCAATACAGCTTGTTTTAAAGCGACTGGCTCCCCTACCACGGTAACAACCAAACGATTGTGATCCTCGTCATTACTATAGTCCAACAGTTTAACACCCGTCTTAGCCCGGAAAGGCGCTACGATCTTATCTATCTTCTCCTGATCCCGTCCTTCACTGAAGTTAGGGACACATTCCATAATCTTATTCCAAGTACTCATACCTTTTTATTTAATGATGTTTGTACGATTTCATGAATAAACGCCCTCTCCGGGATATACGGGAGGGTAATATGATACTGTTCGCCACGGTTCTCATTGAAAGTAGCGCTCGTACACATCGCATTCGGATTACGAGCCCAGGAGCGACGGGCAACACCGCCCATCACATCCCATATCATAGCGGAGCGAAGTATCTCATCTACCCGCTCGCTACCATCGAGAACCATGCCGAAACCTCCATTTATAGCCTTTCCGATGCCAACACCGCCACCATTATGAAGAGCAACCAAGCTCATACCCCGTGCGGCATTGCCTGCGAAGCACTGCACCGCCATATCAGCCATCACGTTACTTCCGTCGTAAATATTAGAGGTCTCCCGGAATGGGGAATCCGTACCGCTTACGTCATGATGATCCCGTCCTAACATAATCGGGCCAACCTCTCCGTCACGTACCATCCGATTAAACTCAAGGGCGATCTTCAAACGTCCCTCAGCGTCTTGATATAAGATCCGGGCTTGCGTACCCACCACCAAACGGTTCTTCTCCGCGTCACGTATCCAATTATAATTATCCATATCCTGCCCTCTTCGAGTCGGATCGATACACGCCATAGCCGCATGATCCGTGCGAATCAAATCTTCCGGCTTACCGCTTAAACATACCCAGCGGAAAGGGCCATACCCATAATCAAATAATTCCGGCCCCATGATATCTTCCACATAAGAAGGCCATATAAAACCATCTTTCTCATCCACACCGTTACGGGAAATCTCATGTACACCGGCATCATAGATCGCTTTCATGAAGGAGTTCCCATAGTCAAAGAAATAGGTACCCCGGGCAACCAGACGCTTGATCACCTCGAAATGTCGCTTCAACGTTTTATCGACCAAAGCACAAAAGTCTTCCCGGTGATGAGCCAATAATTCCGTACGTTCCTCAAACGTCACGCCTGCCGGACAATAACCACCTTCATAGACCGCATGACACGAGGTCTGGTCACTCAAAAGGTCGATGGAAAGCCCCTGTTTATCGGCATATTCCAATAAATCCACGATATTGCCATGAAAAGCGATAGAGATCGGTTCTTTCTTACGAATCGCCTCATCGGCTAAGGAAAAAGCTTTCCCCATATCATCCGTCACATGCTGGACCCATCCTTGGCATCGGCGTGTCTCGATACGGGAAGCGTCTACCTCGGCGATTATACTGGCAGCACCGGCAATCACGGCGGCTTTAGGGTGAGCGCCACTCATTCCTCCTAAACCGGAAGATACAAACAGATAGCCTCGCAAATCCTTATCTTGTGGAATCCCTAATTTCTTACGTCCGGCATTCAACAATGTATTAAACGTACCGTGTACGATACCTTGCGGGCCGATATACATCCAACCTCCGGCCGTCATCTGTCCATAATTAGCGACTCCCATCTGGGCGGCGATATGCCAATCCTTTTGGTTATCGAACATTCCCACCATCATGGAGTTCGTGATAATCACCCGTGGGGCATCCGGCTTAGAATGAAACAATCCCAGAGGATGCCCAGATTCAATCACCAAGGTCTGCTCCTCGGTCAGCTCCTCCAAATACTTCTTAATCAAACGATATTGCATCCAATTCTGGCAGACCTGCCCAGTCTCGCCATACGTAACCAACTCGTAAGGATACAAAGCGATATCAAAGCAAAGGTTATTATCGATCATTACTTGAAAGGCCTTTCCCTCGATACATTTACCTTTATATTCAGAGATAGGCTTCGCTTTCAAGTCTCCCTGCGGACGGTAACGATAACCATAGATCCGTCCCCGGGTCAATAATTCCTCCATGAACTCAGGAGCTAGCTTCTCATGTAATTCAACAGGGATGTAACGAAGCGCGTTCATCAATGCCGTTTCTGTTTGAGCGGGCGTAAGCGAATAGCCGCGATCGGGAGCACGGCGAATACCGGAAACGAAGGAAGGATATTCCGGCAAATAGTTATCAAGATGTATTTCCATAACGTGAATGATTTAGTAGGTGCTTACAATCTGCAAGGAATTTCACGGATTCAGCGCCGACAAGTTAGCGATTATCCAAATCCCAACCAATTATCATTCCATGTTTAGAAGCATAAAAAAGCCCCCGTCTCTCTCATCCTCCCTAAGGGAAAGAAAGACGGGGGCATAATTATAATTGTTCAGTAGTAGAAGTTGTTTCGTAAATACAATAGTCCGTTAGTTTTCACAAAAGAAATCAAAAATAAGTTTTGACAGCAAATTCAAATTGTTCTATGAATCTTCTTGAAAGCGGCAATGTTATTCTGTTCATAGAATATCAGCATAGCTTTTTTGTAGTCTATGGAATCAACCGTTCTGAATGAGATTGGGCAATAACCATTGGCTATCAGTATGGCATTGCTTGTGATACGGGCAGTACGTTTGTTTCCATCCGAAAATGCCTGAATATAAGAAAGGAGAACCAGTGCAAGTAATGACTTCTCAAAGATATTGTCTTTGCCATTGATAAGTTTACAGGAATCTTCCAATGCCTCACGAATCTGGAACTCGTTATCAAGGGGACGATAGTTCGTACCTGTGATACCCACACGTCGGCATCGTATGTTTCTTTCCACACCTAAGTCCTTGGTCAGTAAAGAATGGATGTCCTCTATGCGGTGGACGGATATCTCCTTAAGATAGTCGGGCACATTGAGAACAAAATCAAGCGCATCCTTGTGATTGAGCAGCATGATAGCTTCTTCCCTTGTCTTACCAGTAGCTTCCTGTCTTTCTTTCAGCAGGCGCTCCGTTTCTAGCAGGGAATAAGTATTGCCCTCGATTTGTGAAGATTTCCACGACAGGTCAACTCCCAGTCTTTCCATCTCCTTTTTGTAATCTGTTTCAGAAAGTTCTTCAAGGTGGGTTCTGAAAATAGACTGAGCTTTATCCAAACGTTTACATTCCTCTTCTGTGAAAAGTGAAACCTTTGGCAGAATCTGTTTTATGAGTTCGAAATTGAAATTTTCCTGCACAGTACGATCATCCATTTCATTCTTGAAATAGGTATCAATATCCAAAGGCATCGTTACCTGAGCTTGTGGAGTAAGCGAGTATTTGGTAGCAGGTCCTTTTCCATACACTTCTATAAGACCTTTGCTGACAGCATCAGCCAAGAGTCTTTTCATGGTGCTGTCGCTTGGTGCATTTACCAGCATGGAAGCTATCGCTCCTCTATTTGATAGCGGATGATAGTGCAATACCTGTAGGATTTCTGTTTCGATAGTCATAACATTCCTTTCACTAAATCGGCTCAAAAGTACTAATTTTCCTTCAACTATCGGCTCAAATTGAGCCGATATTCGTATCTTTACCGCAATATTTGAGCCGATTTGCAATATTTTCCCAATACCCAATGCGTAGGAACACGATCCTAGCTCTCTCACACATGGTCATAAACTCCGCTCTCGAATAGAGTAAGACTTTGGGGCGAAGGAAAAGTTCAGCTAAAGAACACAAAAAGGGTACATCAAAAAATGACACACTCTCCTCGTAACAAAAATAAAATCTTTATGATTAGCCTTTACTTAGGCCTACACAGAAAAACGAATTTAGCTCATGAAAGCTATTAAAATCAACGCTCAATCAAGCCCCTTATACCTCCAACGATATACTCAATATCCCGATCCGTCACATACGGACCGGAAGGCAAGCACAAGCCAACCTTAAACAAAGATTCGCTCACCCCATTCACATAAGCCGGGCAATCCTTATAGACAGGTTGCTTATGCATCGGTTTCCACAAAGGACGGGATTCTATACCCATCGCGTCAAGTCCCATACGCATCGCCTCGACATTGGCATTCGGCTCGCAATCCGTATGTGCGTTAACCGCCGCATGAGTCACACCGCCCGCACCACCAACAGCACCTTGTACCGTTGCTTGATAAGCATTCTCCTGCCCTTTCACCCTCAATAAAGGATCCAAGACAATCGTATTCAACCAATAATTACTATCAAAACGACCGGAAGGATTCTCATGCAAGGTGATCCCTCTCACATCCTTCAACAGCTCCCGATATAAATCACACGTATGCTTATGATGAGCCACATGAGCATCAACCACCGTCATCTGACCACGCCCGATACCCGCACAAATATTCGACATCCGATAATTATACCCGATCCGCTCATGCTGGTAATACGGATAAGCCTCCCGAGCCTGCGTAGCGTAGAACATGATCTCCCGCTTAGCCTCCCCGTCCGGACAAATCAACGCACCACCGCCACTGGTCGTAATCATCTTATTCCCATTGAACGACAGCACCCCATATTTTCCAAACGTACCCAACATACGTCCATCATAGCGAGAACCAAAACCCTCCGCCGCATCCTCTATGACCGGAATCCCATACCGATCAGCGACCGCCATAATCTCATCCACCTTATAAGGCATCCCATATAAGGCCACCGGTACAATCGCTTTCGGTGTTTTCCCCGTCTTCTCGATACGATCTTGAATCGCCTCTTCCAACAACACAGGGTCCATATTCCAAGTATCCGCCTCCGAGTCCACGAACACAGGCGTAGCCCCCAAATAAGTGATCGGATGCGAGGAAGCACAGAAGGTAAAGCTCTGTACCAGCACCTCATCCCCCGGCTTCACGCCACAGGCAAGCAACGCCAGATGCACAGCGGCAGTACCGGCAGACAGAGCCACCACATGTTTACCTTCACCCACGAATTCCTCCAGATCTTTCTCGAATCCATTCACGTTCGGACCTAGAGGTACGACCCAGTTCGTATCAAAGGCCTCTTTGATATACATTTGTTCTTTGCCCGTCTCACTCATGTGAGCCAGGCACAAATAAATACGTTGATCCATAATTAAAAAAACAGATATAACGAGTCATCTCACGAGGCTTCGCAAGATGACTTTATGTTAGAATAAAAATCAGGAGTTTCTTTTAATCGAGTTTCTCTTCCTCCCTAAAGGAAAGAAAGACGAGGGCACAATCAATTACTCCCCATAAAAAATCAAGGCTTTATTATACCGCATCCTCATCACGATTGAAATTTTCAAAGAAAGCATCCATTGATTCCGGCAAATCGCAAATCTCTTGGAACATAAATTTGCAAGTCAAATCATAAAGAGGCTTGGTATAGTCAACAAGCAAGTGCAATTATAGTCATATAAAATAAAAACCATCGAAAAGCTCTCATTTTTGAAAGAAAGATCAACATTCCTTTTGGAAGAAACTTTTTCTTTTCTATTCTCCCAGATTAAACAATTTAACTGCTATACACTTAATATAACTCACTTTAAGATAATGATTTATTTTCTTTTTCCTTATCAATCCACGACAAGCTCGTCTGATGCTTTTATCAAAATCCTTTGTTTCCTTGTATATGCTTAAGAACTGATCTCTCAATGGGCTCCTTTCTGTTGGCTTATGTAAGGTTCGTTGTATTTTTAAAGCCTCACTTAAAGGACGTTCAAACACTTGAATATATCCATTCTTAACCAAATGTTCCAAGAAGGCTTCTCCGGAGTCAGAGCATACAAAAATACTATTCACGCTGTGATCTTGAAATTTTATCTCCGGAGCGCTTCGATCTCTATACCAGTCTGCCAGCAGAAGATCTCCGTTCCTATGCATACCTGTATATCGGCACGAATAGCAATTTTCTCTATATATAACTCCGTTATGATAGCCTATCTGGTACTCATCACCCTGTTTCTCAGAACTGTGGTAAATAAGCTTTTTCCTCTCATCTCTGCAAGAAATTATATGCTTTTCTGTTCCATAGGCCGGATCCCGGAAAGAAATTGTCTTTGCTTGTTTGCGTGTACGCTTCTCAATCTGCCTCATATGATCCAAAAGATATTGATGCGATGCAATTCCATGACACATGAGCTCAACCAAGAACAGTTTTTTCGAATTTGAAAGGATGCGATTAACATGGCACTTTAGTGCTGCCAGCTGACATGGTAATCCGATAAAAATTACCTTTTCGTTCTGTTTTAAATATTTTAGCACCGCATAAAAGCAATCTCTCATATCGCTATAGGTGTACTTTGAATTGCGGGAATTTACTATGTCCAAACTACTCCGAATTTCAATATATTTTGCTTGAAAATTTTCTTCCTGTATAACTCCAAAGACCTTATACCCTTCTTTGAGTCCCATCTGATAAATTGCTGCGCAAATTCCGCCGGATGCACTATTTTTACGATCCTCATCATTGGAAAATCCAGCATAATATTTTGTTATCGTATGTAATGAAACTGTATTTTGCACATGGCAAACAGAATTACACAATCCACACCAAGTACATTTATCCTCGAGAACCTGCGGGTAAATATTGCCATACTCGTCTTTTTCAAATATAATTGCAGAATTCGGACAAAGCCGTACACGCTTCCCCAATATTATTTAACATGGTTTTTATTCCTTTCATGACAAACTGATAATAAAACAACACTCAAGCGATACATAAACACGGATACCTCTGTAAAACTCGTCAATCCACAAATGGTATATATATTCATTCTGTGGCTCAAAAAAAGCAGCAATAATCCGAGTAATTGAATAAATACACCTATAACATTAGAATAATTAGCATATTTTGCCAAGCCCATTGGGCTCATGACCGGAAATGCAACAACATATGTGGGCAATATAACCCAGGCCGCAGGAAGAAGTAAGCGAAGAATTGCTCCTGATTCAGCATATCCATCTCCAAAAACAATCTCACAAATCGGTTCAGCGTAAATTCCTATAATAATTACACCAACCGTAATAATTGGCATCACAAACCCAAGAAGCCTTTTTATAAGCCTGTAGTTCTTATGATTTAACATATACGGATATAAGCTATCCGCAATTGGTGACGATCCCATTTTGACCAGCGAAAGACACTTATCGCTTGATGTATAATAACCCACCTCGGGTGCTGTACCATATATCTTTCCAATAATTATGACATTCAAGGCCTGATAAAAGGTTGATGCAAAACGGGATGTGAAATACGGAAATGCAGATCGTACCATTGACATAACATATTTTCTCCCCGGCCATCTAAAGGTGATCTGTTTTTTCCAGCGAATATCAGCCGCGGTGATAATGAAAGCCAATATGCTACCAACCAGAAAACACACTGGGACAAACATAATATCTTCCTTCTTCCTTACACAAAGAAAAATCAAGAGCGTAAAAAGAACTCGGACAATTAATGTACGTAGGGCTATAGATTTCATATTTTCCATACCCCTGTAATAAAAATCAGGCAACAATGCAGTAATCAAATATCCCAGCAAGTAAACCTGCAAAATCGTCATCAACGTGACATCAAAGACATTTATATATAGGAATAGCAAAAATACCACACCGAGGCAGACAGCCAGTATTACCTTTATGAAAGTGACAGCAGTAATAATGTACTCAATTTTACATTTGTCGGTTTTATTTTCGCTGATTTTCTTTGTTGCATACAACGTAAATCCAAAATCCAAAATAATCTGGACATAAGCCATATATCCCAAAGCCAAGCCTATCTGTCCATATTCAGTTGGTCCCAACACTCTGCTTAAATACGGAACTGTCAACAAATTCAAAATCTGTATCGAGGTTGTCATTAAATATAAGAAAACGGTGTTACTGATCAACTTTCTATTCGCTTGATTCTTCATTTTGATCAATACTCCTTAGTTTTCTATCGCTTCACAAAACCAATCTACTGATTCCTTCCGAAAGTCATTCAGTAAAACTGTCACGTTAGAATAATCAACTTTAGAATAATTTTCAATATCCATATCGATTCTATCCAACAGGTTCAATCGTGATAACAGATTCCTCGTTCTGTATGGATTACCTCTATTTTCTACAGCAACAAAATTCTTTCCTAAATTAACAGACAATGCTACTCCATGAAAGGAATCCGTAATAATCAGTTCTGCGTGTTCTATAAGCCGTATCATATCTGCAATAGATGCACCCAAGATTTTCTTGTCGCAGTTTTTGCTATAGTATCTGGTGAATTGAACAGCCCAAACCGGCAGACCTAAAGATTCAGAATATGTTTTTACCAGATTTATACAATGTTCGCTGTATTTTTCCAAGGATACAAAATAGGTCAGAATGTATTTTTGATCATTCACCAAATAATCTGAATACTGCTTGGCAAAAAGCCTCCACTCTTCTCCTGTTAAAAGGAATGTAGGGTCGCAAACCACATTAATATTTCGATTCATAATCTTTTCTAACTGCTGCTTGGCAAAAGTTTCCCTAACGCTGATATATGAAAATTCTTCCAGTGCCTTCTTCATTAAAGCTTTGTCCTGCTCTCTTATTTCTGTACTCCCTATACTCGATGCATAAGATATTCTTTTATCAGCGATGCCAAATTGCAGCAAAAATACAGGATCCAAGGTTCCC
>ERZ772877.1096-NODE-1096-length-14098-cov-4.29267_pt1 | contig 14098 bp, 9 predicted proteins | sample MGYA00580583_ERZ772877 | MGnify/ENA primary metagenome ERZ772877 (study PRJEB29015, sample SAMEA2737661) | human gut metagenome | biome: human gut; feature: human-associated habitat; material: faeces | place: China | collected 2012 ... | reverse complement strand
TCGGATGAAAAAGAATTCAAGATTTGCCGGATTTTATATGGGGCTGATTTTCTTTCTGATGTATCTCCCTATCGCGGTAGTGATCGTTTTCTCCTTTAATGAATCCAAAATGCCGGTGAAATTTACGGGCTTTTCCTTGAAATGGTATCAGGAACTGATCCATGACAGGGCAATGTTGGAAGCGTTGGTGAACAGTCTGATCCTTGGGGTATTAAGCTGTCTGGTTAGTGCAGTGATCGGTACTCTGGGTGCAGTTGGGTTATCAAGGATTCACTGGAAGTCAAAAGGGGCGCTGGAATACATTTCCATATTGCCGTTAATGATACCGGAGATTATCCTTGGTATGGTGCTGATGGCATTCTTTTATATGCTGAACCTGCCCTTTGGCATGCTGACACTGTTAATAGGCCATACGGTATTCTGCGTGCCTTATATTCTAATGGAAGTGAAGGCAAGACTGGCAGGCATGGATCCGGCACTGGAAGAGGCAGCAAGGGATCTGGGTGCGGGACCGTTCAGGGCTTTCCGGGATATTACGCTGCCCTTAATTATGCCGGCGGTAATTTCAGGTTCGCTGCTTGCGTTTGCCATGTCTATGGATGATGTGGTAATAAGTATTTTTGTAAACGGACCGCGTCTGTCTACGCTGCCGATCAAGGTGTACACACAGCTGAAAACGGGAGTGACGCCGGAGATCAATGCGTTGTGTACGATATTGCTGGCAGCTACACTGGTTATTTTTATTGTTTATTCACTGATAACAAAGAAGAAAAAATAAATGCTATAGCTTTTAGGAATATTCTGAACAGCCGGCAAATGCTTTTGAAACAGCCGGATTATAAAAAACAGAGAAAAATACATTCAGAGGAAGGAAAAGATGATGAACAAACTGATTGAGTTAAAAAATCTGACCAAGAATTTTGATGATCAGCAGGTTTTGCGCGGCATCAATCTGGATATTTATGAAAAGGAATTCCTGACACTTTTGGGACCCAGCGGATGTGGAAAGACAACCACCCTTCGAATCATTGCAGGCTTTGAAGAACCAAGTGACGGAGAAGTACTGTTTAACGGAATTGAGATCTCCAAGCTTCCCCCGTACAAGAGAGAGGTTAATACTGTGTTTCAGAAGTATGCTCTTTTTCCTCATTTAAATGTGGCGGAGAACATCGGTTTTGGGCTGAACCTGAAGAAGGTCGATAAAACTGTCATCGCCCAGAAGGTGGAGCGTATGCTGAAGATGGTTGGTCTGGAAGGCTTTGGGAAAAGAGATGTAACTCTGCTCTCAGGTGGACAGCAGCAGCGAGTGGCCATTGCCAGAGCTTTGGTAAATGAGCCGAAGGTTCTGCTTTTAGATGAGCCCCTGGGTGCACTGGATGCAAAGATCCGTAAACAGATGCAGGTAGAATTAAAGAAGATCCAGCAGGAAGTCGGCATCACTTTCATTTATGTTACCCATGACCAGGAAGAAGCCCTGTCCATGTCAGATACGGTTGTTGTTATGAATAACGGTGAGATTCAGCAGATCGGTTCGCCTACAGATATCTACAATGAGCCGGAAAACCGTTTTGTTGCAGGCTTTATCGGTGAATCTAATATTATCGAGGGAACCATGATCCGTGATTATCTGGTTGCTTTTGACGGATTTGAGTTTGAATGTGTGGATAAGGGATTTGAAGATAATGAAGAGATTGAAGTTGTATTAAGACCTGAGGATTTGGATATCGTAGATCCCGGTCAGGCAAAGATCAGGGGAATCGTGCGCAATATTACCTTCAAGGGCGTGCATTATGAGATCCTGATCGAGACAGAGCTTCGTACTTATATGGTTCATACCACAGATTATGCGGAAGTCGGAAGGGAAGTGGGACTGAAATTCGGGCCTGAAGACATCCATGTTATGTGTAAGATGGGAAGCTACTGATGAAACAGTACAGAAATCTTATCAAACCATATCTTGTGTGGGCATTTGTGGTCATTGTCATCCCGCTGATATTGATCGCATTATATGCATTTACAGAAGACGGAAACGAAGTGCTGACGTTTTCCTTTACCCTGGAGAATTTCCGCAAATTCCTGGAAGCTACGTATATGAGCGTTATTTTCAAGTCCTTTAAGCTTGGAATCCTGACGACGGTCATCTGTCTGGGACTTGGCTATCCGCTGGCATATATTATTTCCAAATGTTCGGAGAAATCCCAGAGTCTTCTGATCCTGCTGGTAACTATTCCGGAATGGATCAATATGCTTCTGCGTACCTATGCATGGATGAACCTGCTGTCAGACAATGGTATCATCAACCATTTGCTTGGATTACTGGGGATTTCTCCGGTGACGATGATGTATACGGACTTTTCCGTAGTGGTTGGCCTGGTCTGTAACTTTATGCCGTTTATGATTATCCCGATCCATACATCCCTGAGCAAAATGGATAAATCTTTTATCGAGGCTGCCTATGACCTGGGGGCAAATAAATTCCAGACCTTCACAAAGGTTATCTGGAAATTGTCCATCCCCGGCGTGCTCAATGGAATCATGATGGTATTCCTGCTGTCTATTTCCACATTCGTTATTCCGAAACTTCTCGGAGGCGGACAGTACATGCTGATCGGTAACCTGATCGAGTCTCAGTTTATCTCTGTTGGTGACTGGAATTTCGGAAGTGCGATTTCTCTGATTCTGGCTGTGCTCATTCTGATCTTTATGAGCCTGATGAAGAAGATGGATAAAGATGAATAAGGGAGGACGGCATGAAACGTAATAATAAATTTTTCTCAATGTTATATGTAGTACTCTGCCTTGCTTTCTTTTACCTGCCAATCCTGGTGACGATGATATTTTCCTTTAACTCATCCAAGTCACTGACCAGATTTACAGGCTTTTCCCTGCGCTGGTATCAGGAACTTCTCGGTAATGGGGAAGTAATTAAGGCGGTTTATGTATCTGTTACCATTGCGATCATTGCGACCATTGTTTCTACAATACTTGGAACCATTACAGCGATCGGTTTATCCAAATCAAAGAAGGTAATCAAGGAACTGCTTTTGAATATTAATAATATCCCGATCCTGAATCCTGAGATTGTAACTGCCATCAGCCTGATGCTGTTGTTCTCTTCTCTGGGATTTCGAAAAGGGTATCTGACTATGCTGCTGGCACATATTGCATTCTGTACCCCGTATGTAATTACCAGCGTTTATCCGAAGGTAAGGGCCCTGGATCCGAATATGGCAAATGCTGCCATGGACCTTGGGGCAACACCTTTTCAGGCTCTGACAAAGGTTATCGTGCCGATGATCAAAGAGGGTATTTTCGCAGGCGCGCTGCTTGCATTTACCATGTCATTTGATGATTTCGTTATTTCCTATTTCGTATCAGGAAATGGTGTAAAGAATATCTCTATTGTTGTATATAATATGACAAAGCGTATCAATCCGACGATCAATGCTTTGTCAACCATCGTGATCGTAGTCATCATCGTGGTACTGCTTTTGTCCAATCTGCTTCCGAAGTTTAAGAATAAAGCCAGAAAGCTGAACAGGAAAGCAGTAAAAATTGTCTCTGCAGTTCTGGTTGTTGCCGTTACGGCAGGGCTGATCAAATGGGGATTCGTGGCGCAGTCCACTCATGTGCTGAAAGTTTATAATGCAGGAGAGTACATGGATCTTTCCCTGCTGGAGGATTTCGAAAAAGAATATGATTGTACCATCGTATACGAGACTTTTGAGTCAAATGAGATGATGTACACCAAGCTTTCAAGCGGTGAGACTTATGATGTGCTGATCCCGTCTGATTACATGATTGAGAGACTGATCAAAGAAGAATATCTGCAGGCACTTGACTGGAAAGAAATTCCGAATAAGAAAAATCTACTGGATGATGTCACGAACCAGAGCTATGATCCGGGCAACCGTTATTCCTGTCCGTATTTCTGGGGAACAGTAGGAATCCTTTATGATAAGACAGTAGTAGATGAGGCTGATCTGAAAGATGGATGGAACCTTCTGTGTAATCCTAAATATAAAGGAAATATTTACATGTATGATTCTGAGAGAGATTCCTTTATGATAGCATTAAAAGCACTTGGGTATTCTATGAATACTACAAATGAAGCTGAGATTGAGGAGGCTTATCAGTGGCTGATTGATCAGCGTGACACTATGGATCCGATCTATGCAGGCGATGATGTGATCGACAACATGATTTCAGGAAACAAAGCGTTGGCAGTTGTGTACTCCGGAGATGCATCGTACATTATCAGCGAAAACCCGAATCTGGACTACTTCACACCGGAACAGGGAACCAACAGATGGAATGATGCAATGGTTATCACAAAGGACTGCAGCGAAGTACAGCTTGCCCATGAATTTATTAATTTTATGATCAGTGATAAATCTGCTCTTTCCAATACGGAAGAAGTAGGGTATACTTCTACAGTGAAGAGTGCTTTTGAAACAATGAAGGAGGGGGACTATGCCGGAATCAGTTCTTATATTCCGGATACAACCAATCCGAATAACGAAATCTTTGCTTATCAGCAACCGAAGATCAAGCAGAAATTTGCGGAACTATGGACAAAAGTAAAAGCAAAGTAAAAAAGGACAGCCGCTGTCTGTCGATACAGTGGAAGGCGGATTGGGGCTGCTACAGGCAACAATGCAGGGCATAAGAAGGGAGACTGTTTATGAAAAAAAGAGTACTTGCAGTAGTAATGTGTGCATTAATGGCAGGAACAGCATTCACCGGATTCAAGGATGCAGGAGATGATAAAGAACTTGTTCTTTTTACCTGGGAGGGAATGTTCCCGCAGGAAGTTCTGGATGATTTTGAAAAAGAGACAGGAGTTAAAGTTGTTTATTCAAACTTCGATACAGATGAAACCATGCTTGAGAAGCTTTCCATGGCAAAGGGCGGCGACTATGATATCGTAATCGCAGATGATTATATTCTGGAAACTGCGATCCAGGAAGGACTTGCAGAGAAGCTTGATAAAGATTCTCTGGAGAATATCGGAAATATCAACCCATTATATCAGGGACAGTTCTATGATCCGGATGATGAATACACAGTTCCTTACGGAGCAGGTATCCCGCTGATCGTTTACGATCCGGAACAGGTGGATATTGATATCAAAGGATATAAAGATCTCTGGGATCCGTCTCTTGAGGACAGCATTGCACTGACTGCAAACTATCGTGTGATCAATGGTATCACTCAGCTTTCCATGGGAGAGAGCATGAATGAAGAGGACGTTGACGTGATTAAGAAGACAGGAGAGAAGCTTCTGGAACTTGCTCCGAATGTACGTCTGATCCAGGATGACAATACACAGAATGCACTTCTCAACGGAGAAGCAAGCGTAGGATTCCTTTACACTTCACAGGTAACAGCTGCACTGGCTGAGAATCCTGATCTGAAGGTGGTATATCCGGAAGAAGGACTTGGATTTGGTATTATGGGTATGTTTATTCCAAGTGAAGCGCCAGATAAAGATGCGGCATATTCTTTCATGGATTATATCATGCAGCCGGAGGTTGCAGCGAAATGCACAGATTATATCGGCTATTACAGTACAAATAAAGCAGCAGATGAGCTGGTAAATCCGGATCTGGTAGTTCCGGATGACGTTACAAAGGGCGAGATCGTCCAGAATGTAAGCCAGGACGCAGACGCACAGTATCAGAAGAACTGGACTGAATTTAAGGCTGCCTGCGACTAAGGGGTTAATCAACTAAGGAGTTAATATGGATGTTTACAAGGGAACCGGTGCCTTTTCCGGAATTGCCATCGGTAAGATACTGTATTATCATAAAAGCGAATATCAGATGCGCCAGTACGAAATCACAGATGTGAAAACAGAGCTGAATATTTTCCGGCAGGCGCGCACCAGAGTCATGGAACAGCTGGAGGATTTATATGAAAAAAACTGCATAATTCAGGGAACCCAGGCAGAGATTTTTCTCAGACAGAAGAATCTGCTGGAGGGAAAAAGCTTTCAACGTGCCATTGAGAGTGTCATACAGAGTGAAAAAGTAAATTCTGCCTATGCGGTAATGACTACAAGGGATGAGATGCTTAAGACTTTCAGAAATCTGGAAGAGCCTGCGATTAAAGAACGGCTGGATAATATGCGGGAGATTTCTGACCGCCTGATCGGTGAACTGGGAGGTATCTCTCCCAGGATAGATCTTGGGGATGAACCTGTGATCGTTGTGACGGAGAGTATCACTCCAACAGAACTGATGGAGATGGATAAGGATAAACTGATGGCTATTGTTACCCACCATGGTTCCGATATGTCTCATGCTGCCATTATGGCAAAAACAATGAATATACCGGCTCTGCTGGAAATTGACACAGATTCGGAGTGGGACGGACGGCAGGCTATTGTGGACGGATATACCGGAACTTTGTATATTGATCCGGATGAAGAGGTAAAAAAAGAATATGAGATCCGCAGGCAGGCTGATAAAGAAGAAAGGGAAGAACTTCTGAAATTAAGGAGAGAACCGGATATCACAAAAGATGGCAGAAAAATTGAAATCTATGCCAATATCGGAAATATGGACGACCTGAACAGTGTGCTGTATTACGGAGCTGCCGGGATTGGTCTTCTGCGCAGTGAATTCCAGTATCTTGGAAGAGAAAATTATCCTCGTGAAAATGAGCTGTTTCTTGCATACAAAAAGATTGCGGAGACCATGGGAGAAAAGCTCACTGTGATCCGTACGGCAGATCTTGGAGCAGACAAGCAGGCAGAATATCTGAATATCCCGGACGAGACAAATCCAATCATGGGGAACAGAGGAATCCGTCTCTGCCTTGACAGAAAAAGAATGTTCAAGGCACAGCTTCGGGCAATTTTCAGGGCGAGTGCATATGGAAACCTGGCGCTGATGTATCCGATGATCAGCTCAGAAGAGGAAATGGATGAGATTGAAGAAATTATCCGGGAAGTAAAGATCGGGCTGGATGAAAAAGGAATTCCGTATAAACATATTAAGACAGGAATCATGATCGAGACTCCGGCAGCAGTCATGATCAGCCGGGAGCTTGCCAGAAGAGTGGATTTCCTGAGTCTTGGAACCAATGACCTGAGTCAGTATACACTGGCGATGGACAGACAGAATCCGCTTCTGCGCAAGAAATATAATGACCATCACCCGGCAGTGCTGCGTATGATTCAAATGGTGATCGAAGCGGGACATGCAGAAAACAGACGTGTCTGTATCTGTGGGGAACTTGCTGCAGATACTGCACTGACAGAAGAATTTCTGAGGATGGGTGTGGACTGTCTCTCTGTAGTGCCGGCATGTATTTTGCCGGTAAGAAAAGCACTGAGACAGGTGGATCTGTCCGGAGATGATAAAGGTGCGTGAATTTGGTGAAAAGTAAAGTGGTATTACTTCCCTGCCGGGAATATGATGAAGAAAAAATCTATATTCTGCTGAAACAGGGGCTGGATTTTCTGGGCGGAGTGGAGACTCTGATTCCAAAGGATGCGAAGATCCTGCTGAAGCCGAATCTGCTGAAAAAAGCAGAGGTAGAGAAAGCAGTGATCACACATCCGGTTGTAGTAGGAGCTTTTGCGGGAATCCTGCGTGAAAGTGGGTATGAGAATATTGTGCTTGCAGATTCCTGCGGTCATGGAACCACTCAGGCAGTGATCCGCGGAACAGGAATGGATACTTATCTGGAGAAATATCATATTCCGGCTGTTGATTATTCTGAGGGCGTGAAAACTGCTTATCCGCAGGGAGTCCAGGCAAAGGAATTTATCCTGCCAAAAGAACTGTTGGAGCAGGACTGTGTGATTTCCCTGAGCAAGATGAAAACACATGCATTAGAACGTATCACCGGTGCGGTTAAGAACAGCTATGGGTTTATATATGGATTCCATAAAGCGAAGGGGCACACGCAGTACCCGAGTGCAGACAGCTTTGCCAGAATGCTTATTGATCTGAATAAATGTGTGGCACCGAAGCTGTATGTGATGGATGGGATTGTGGCCATGGAGGGCAACGGACCGGGTTCGGGAGATCCGGTTCCTATGAATGTACTGCTGATGTCCACCGATCCGGTTGCACTGGACAGTGTATTCAGCCGTCTGGTTTATCTGAAACCGGAGGTGGTTCCGACGAACTATCATGGCGAGAAAATGGGACTTGGTACATGGAAAGAAGAGGAGATTACCCTTCTGACACCAGACGGGGAGATTTCCATGGCAGAGGCAGTGAAAAAATACGGAAATCCGGCTTTTAATGTAGACCGTACAGAAGTGCGAAAGAATATCTGGACAAGAATGGCGGGAGCGTTAAACATTTTTCAGAAAAAACCATATATAGAAGCTGATAAATGTGTCCGCTGCGGGATCTGTGTGCAGAGCTGTCCGGTTCCGGGGAAAGCTGTGGATTTCAGAAAAGGCAAAGGAAAGCCGCCGGTATATGATTACAGAAAGTGTATCCGCTGTTTCTGCTGCCAGGAGATGTGCCCGAAAAAAGCAATCAAAGTGAAGTAGATGAAAAGCAGATAATAAAAAGCGCAACTGTTTATAGAATTGCCATGGTATTTTCGCAGGATCAGGACAGAGGAAAGCCGGACAATTACCAAAAAGCACATAACAGAGGATGAGAATATCTCGGATTGAGACAGATTCTATCCTAAGTTATGTGCTTTTTTGAGTCATATCCCTCTTTAACCGAATCAGGAAAGTTCCCTGCTTTGGCTGCGAATATTCGTTATTCGTCTGACTATGGCTGTCGAAGATACAAAATCTATCTTCCGAGGCTTCTGCTTATCTCGCGGATGAATTCCGGAGTAGTACCACAGCATCCTCCGACAACAGACGCACCATTTTCAATCAGAACCTTCATATGTTCTGCAAAGCTTTTGGCGTCCATACTGTAAATGGCATTTCCCTGATCATCAATCGTCGGCATACCGGCATTAGGTTTGGCAATGACAGGAATGGATACGTTCTCTTTGATATTGCGGACAACGGATACCAGCTGGTCAGGTCCTACAGAACAGTTGATCCCAACTGCCACAGCACCTGCACCCTCAAGGGCGATCGCAGCCTCCACAGCATTTCCTCCGCTGAAAATGCTTCCGTCAGCTTCTACGGTCATTGTACACATTACAGGAAGAGAACTTACGGATGCAGCAGCATCCAGTGCAGCAAGTGTTTCCTCGATATTGATCATGGTTTCCGCAGCGATCAGATCAACACCTGCATCCTCAAGAACCTTAATCTGTTCACAGTATGTTTCATATGCCATCTCATAGGTGAGATCACCGGCAGGCTCCATCATCTTGCCTGTTGTGGTAATATCACCGGCAACATAGACCTTATGTCCTACTGCCTCTCTGGAAATATTTACAAGTGCATGGTTCATTTCCGCAAGCTTATCCTGCAGTCCGTGAAGTCCGAGACTGTAACGGTTTCCGCCGAAAGTAGGTGCGTATACGATCTGGCTTCCTGCTTCAACATAAGCCTTCTGCAGATTCTGCAGAACTTCTTTGTGCTCCATGATCCATGCTTCTGTACAGATTCCTCTTGGCATTCCGGCGGCCATAAGATTGGAACCGGTAGCACCGTCGAGCAGTACAACATCCTGTGTCAGCTTCTGAAATTCTTCTCTAGTCATGGAAATTTCCTCCTGTGTTTTTCTATGAAAGTCCTGAATGGCTACCATGAATCAGTCATGTCTGCATGGGTAAATTCGTGGATACCGGACAGGATGACTTTCATATACTGTGACATTATAGCACAGCTTTCAGGATAAATGGAGAAAATTAATAAATTTTTATTTCATATGATGCAGTAAAAATTTCATCCTTGTCCAGAGTGTTGATATATTTCTTTTCCGGAAGCTCGCCCTTAAATCCAAAATCATCACAGCGTCCCATCCATGGTTCAAGACATACAAAAGGAGAACCCGGGACGGACCAGATGCCAAAGCTTGGAAATCCATGACAGATCAGTTCCACATAAGGAGTTCCGTCAGGGAAAGCGATGCCGGCCTTTTCAATCTGGTCATCAAAAATAAGGGCATCTTTGTCAAACATGTGAGCATCAATAAGGCAGGAACCATTCTCAAGCTCCAGTGTATAAGCTTTATCTGCGACCGCGGTGCCTGATGACATGTCGATCAGCAGATAGGAGAGGGAATCCTGGCCGTCGAAAGTAAGATGATATTGCTCTTGGGAGCCAATTCCTCCGGCAGGTACATTGAATGCAGGATGGCCGCCAATTGTAAAATACATGGTTTCATCATTAAGGCTGATCACTTCCCAGCATACACTGACCTGGTTCTTCTCCAGAACATGCTTGATCTTCAGCTCAAAATCATACGGATAATTTTCTCTTGTGGCATCAGAAGATTTCAGCCTATGGGTGATGGAATCAGCAGTCATATCCACGCAGGTAAATTCGCTGTCCCTGGCAAACCCATGCTGACTGGAGGGATATTCGACTCCATTAATACGATAGTGATCCTCAAAATGACGTCCCACATTAGGGAAAAGAACCGGTGCGTGGCGTTTCCAGTAAGCCGGATCTGCCTGCCAGATCACTTCTCTGTTATGTACTTTATCAAAAATGCTGCAAAGCTCAGCACCATGATCGTCTACAGATACTCTAAGATAGTCGTTTTCAATTGTATGGATCATAAATGAATCCTCCTTGATCGATAAATATTGTGTAACTGTTCAGCTGGCAGTATTCTGCAAATCACCGAAGGTGATTTGAAATGCATTTTGGTTCGTAACTGCGAAGGTACCGAATAGTCACGGACATTGATGTCCGGCAATTTTTAAAAAGGTTTTGATTTATAGCAATCCTCTTAAATGCATTATTTTAGAGGATTGCTATAAGTTGATGCCGGAATCAATCTGTTTATAAGTATAACACATGGACAGGATTAAATATAGTTATAAATACATAAAAACAAACTTGAAATGTTGCGATAAAACGAAAAATACACGGATATAGTGACGAAATACAGGAACCATATGTGTAAAAACCACAATAAATGATTGACGAATAAAAAAATATTTGTTACAATTTACCTCAACGAGTCCTGTGGGACCAGAGCGTGTCTGAAAAATTGTGACGCACATCTTGCGTAAAGCATTTTTCAGACACACTCTAAGACATAATGAACAAAACGTGAAAACAAGGAGGTCATTGCTATGGCGAAAAAAAGAAATATCATTGTTGGACAATCAGGAGGACCTACTGCAGTAATCAATTCCAGTCTTGCCGGAGTTTATAAGAATGCCATTGAACGAGGATTTGACAAAGTATACGGAATGCTTCACGGCATTCAGGGACTGTTGGATGAACAGTATATTGATCTGTCAACACAGATTCATTCAGAACTGGATATCGAATTACTCAAGAGAACACCATCTGCATTTTTAGGTTCCTGTCGCTACAAGCTTCCTGAGATTCACGAAGATAAAGCAATTTATGAGAAAATTTTTGAGATCTTAAATAAACTGGATATCTATGCGTTTATCTACATTGGCGGAAATGATTCCATGGATACGATCAAGAAACTGTCTGATTATGCGATTCTCACAGGACAGACTCAGAAGTTCCTTGGTGTTCCGAAAACAATCGACAATGACCTGGCGCTGACAGACCATACACCCGGATTCGGAAGTGCTGCAAAATATATCGGCGCATCCACAAAAGAAGTGATCCGCGATGCACTGGGACTTACTTATAAGAAAAATATGATTACGATCATGGAGATCATGGGACGTAATGCCGGATGGCTTACAGGTGCCACAGCACTGGCAAAATCTGAGGACTGCGACGGACCGGATTTGATCTATCTGCCGGAAGTGCCTTTTGATGTTGAGGAATTCCTTGCAAAAGTAAAAGATCTTCTGAATAAAAAAGCATCTATTGTAATCGCAGTTTCCGAGGGAATCAAGCTGGCAGACGGAAGATATGTATGTGAGCTTGGAAGCGTGGGAGACTATGTGGATGCATTTGGACACAAACAGCTTCAGGGAACAGCCACTTATCTGGCAAACTTCTTGGCAGCGGAGTGCGGATGCAAGACAAGAGCTGTTGAACTTTCCACATTACAAAGAAGTGCTTCCCATATGGCATCCAGAGTGGATATTGATGAAGCATTCATGGTAGGTGGTGCTGCAGTTAAAGCTGCAGATGAAGGTGACACAGGTAAGATGGTTGTTATCGACCGTGTTTCCGATGATCCCTACATGGCAGCTACAGGTATCTACGATGTACACAGAATCGCAAATGAGGAGAAACTTGTTCCGAGAGAATGGATGAATAAAGATGCTACAAACGTAACTAAGGATTTTGTAGACTATATTAAACCTCTGATTCAGGGAGATTATCAGCCTATTATGGTAAATGGTATGCCGAGACATCTGGTACTGAACATGAAAAAAGGCAGAAAGAAATAATTGATAAAAATTATAAACGGGCAGCCGGGCAGATCAACTTATCTGTTTTGCTTCCCGTTTTTTCCTGTTATATAATATATGAGATGTGAGAGAAAAATATAGATAAAGACCAGAATAAAGGACTGAGAAAACCTTAACAATAATAAGAATAATAAAATAAATCACTTTATGCAGAATGTATAAAAATTTTAGCTAATTTTAGCAGAATAACCTTGACGAAATGACACAAACTCTATAAAATGATTATGTGCGTATAAGAAACATATATTTACTTATGTGCGAAAGGTGTGGCTGTTCAGTTACTTCACAACAGAATGCTGAATAGTTACAAAAGAACAATAATTTAGGAGGAAAATGTAAAATGGCAAAATGGGTTTACATGTTTACAGAAGGTAACGCTAATATGAGAAACCTTCTGGGTGGTAAAGGTGCCAACCTTGCTGAAATGACAAACCTTGGTCTTCCTGTACCTCAGGGCTTCACAATCACAACAGAAGCTTGTACTCAGTACTATGAAGACGGAAGACAGATCAATGATGAGATTATGGCTCAGATCATGGAAGCAATCACCAAAATGGAAGGAGTTACCGGAAAGAAATTCGGTGACAAAGAAAATCCTCTGCTTGTTTCCGTTCGTTCTGGTGCGAGAGCTTCTATGCCAGGTATGATGGATACTATCCTGAACCTTGGTTTAAATGAAGACGTTGTTAACGTACTTGCTGAAAAATCCGGCAATGCTCGTTGGGCATGGGACTGCTACAGAAGATTCATCCAGATGTACTCTGACGTAGTTATGGAAGTCGGAAAGAAATATTTCGAAGAACTTATCGATAAGATGAAAGCTGACAGAGGTGTTAAGCTGGACGTTGAACTTACAGCAGAAGACCTTCATGAGTTAGCAGAACAGTTCAAAGCTGAATATAAAGCAAAAATCGGTGCTGATTTCCCAACTGATCCTAAGGAACAGTTAATGGGTGCTATCAAAGCCGTATTCCGTTCCTGGGACAACCCACGTGCGAACGTATATCGTCGTGACAACGATATCCCGTATTCCTGGGGTACAGCTGTTAACGTACAGATGATGGCATTCGGTAACATGGGTGATGACTGTGGTACAGGTGTTGCCTTCACACGTGACCCTGCTACAGGAGCTAACGGTCTGTTTGGTGAATTCCTTACAAATGCTCAGGGTGAAGACGTTGTTGCCGGTGTTCGTACACCTATGCACATCTCCGAAATGGAACAGAAATTCCCGGAAGCATTCGTACAGTTCAAACAGGTTTGCGAAACACTTGAAAAACACTACAGAGACATGCAGGATATGGAGTTTACTGTAGAGCATGGTAAACTGTATATGCTTCAGACACGTAACGGTAAGAGAACAGCTCAGGCTGCTTTAAAGATCGCTTGTGACCTTGTTGATGAGGGAATGAGAACAGAAGAAGAAGCTGTAGCTATGATCGACCCACGTAACCTTGATACTCTTCTTCACCCACAGTTTGATGCTGCTGCTCTGAAAGCTGCTACACCAATGGGTAAAGGCCTTGGTGCTTCTCCTGGAGCTGCTTGCGGTAAGATTGTATTCACAGCTGATGACGCTGTTGAATGGGCTGAAAGAGGAGAAAAAGTCGTACTTGTACGTCTTGAG
>ERZ772877.1092-NODE-1092-length-14164-cov-2.29173_pt1 | contig 14164 bp, 14 predicted proteins | sample MGYA00580583_ERZ772877 | MGnify/ENA primary metagenome ERZ772877 (study PRJEB29015, sample SAMEA2737661) | human gut metagenome | biome: human gut; feature: human-associated habitat; material: faeces | place: China | collected 2012 ... | reverse complement strand
CCCGTGGGGATGGTACTTACCCATGGTATCACCCACGATACGCGCGCTCTTCCTGTAAGGCCTGTCATAACGGATTCCCAGCTCATGCATATCATACAGGGTTCTGCGCTGCACCGGCTTCAGGCCGTCCCTCACATCAGGAAGGGCCCTGGCCACGATAACGCTCATGGCATAATCGATAAAGGATTTCTGCATGACCTCAGAATATTCTGTTTTTATAATCTTTTCTTCCAATTTCTATTGCATCCTTTCCTGTATACATGGAGACAAGACGTTCCATGCCATTACAATCCTGTTAAATATCAAGCTCCGCATCCGGGGCGTATTCGTAAATAAATGCTTTTCTGGGAGGGACATCCGTGCCCATCAGCATTTCCGTAACTTCCGATGCCATTCTGGCATCTTCTATTTCCACCTGCTTGAGCATTCGGGTTTCCGGATTCAGCGTTGTTTCCCAAAGCTGCTGGGCATCCATTTCCCCGAGTCCCTTATAACGCTGCAGGGTGAACGGGCCTTTATGGCGTTTCCTGTAACGCTCCAGCGCTTTGTCATCATATAAGTATTCTTCATTTCCCTTGGAGGGCATGGCTTTATAAAGAGGCGGCATGGCTATATATACGTGTCCCTCAAATATCAGTTCCGGCATAAAGCGGTAAAAAAGAGTGAGAAGAAGCGTGGATATATGTGCGCCGCATCCGCCATGATAATAATTTTATCATAACGCAGCTTTGTAATATCAAAGTCATTGCCGTAGCCTTCGGAAAAACCGCAGCCGAAAGCGTTTATCATCGTTTTTATTTCCGCATTGGCGAGCACCTTGTCAATGCTGGCCTTTTCCACGTTCAGGATTTTGCCCCGGATAGGCAGGATGGCCTGATAGGAACGATCCCTTGCCGTCTTTGCACTGCCGCCCGCGGAATCTCCCTCCACAATGAAAATCTCGCACCTGGAGGCGTCCCTTGATTCACAGTTTGCCAGCTTTCCGTTGGAATCAAAGGAAAACTTCTGCTTTGTCAGCATATTGGTCTTGGCTTTTTCTTCTGTTTTACGGATCTTTGCCGCTTTTTCCGCACAGCCGATAATATTCTTCAGATTTTCCAGATTCCGGTCAAAATAACGGGTGATCTCTTCTCCCGTCACCTTGCTTACCACCTTGGAAGCATCCTGGTTATCCAGCTTGGTTTTGGTCTGCCCCTCGAAACGGGGATCCGGATGCTTGATGGAAACCACGGCAGTCATGCCGTTGCGTACATCCGCACCGGTAAAGTTGGCATCCTTTTCCTTCAGGATATTCAATTCCCTGGAGTAGGAATTGATAACACTGGTAAACATCGTCTTGAAACCGGTGAGATGCGTCCCGCCCTCCGCATTGTAAATATTATTACAGAAGCCCAGGACGTTTTCATGGAATTCATTCACATACTGCAGAGCCACTTCCACGGATATGCCTTCGCTTTCACCGTTAAAATATATGACGTCACTCACCGTTTCCTTGGATTTATTCAGGTCCTTGATAAAGCCAACAATCCCATCCGGTTCATGGAATTCAATGGTTTCCGGGGTATCTCTTCGCTTATCTTCAAAAACGATGGTCAGCTGCGGATTCAGATATGCGGTTTCATGAAGACGGCTCTTCACCTCATCTTCTTTAAAACGGGTCTTTTCGAATATGGTGTCATCCGGAAGGAAATTGACCCAGGTTCCGCTTTCCCTGCTCTTCCCCACAACAGGAAGAAGGCCGTTCTCCAGCTCCACGACAGGAATCCCCTGCTCGTACCTGTCTTCATATATCAGCCCGCCGTTCCTGACCCGTACAGTCAATCGGGTGGACAGGGCATTCACTACGGAAGAACCCACACCGTGCAGGCCGCCGCTTGTCTTATAGGCCGAATTGTCAAATTTACCGCCGGCATGCAGAGTGGTGAATACAAGACGTTCGGCGCTCACGCCTTTTTCATGCATCCCTACCGGAATACCTCTCCCGTTATCATCCACCGTAGCCGAGCCGTCGGCTTCCAGCGTGACCTTAATTCTGTCGCAGTAACCTGCCAGATGCTCATCCACCGCATTATCCACGATTTCATATATCAAATGATTCAATCCCTTGGTAGAAACACTGCCGATGTACATACCAGGTCTTTTCCGCACCGCTTCCAGTCCCTCCAGCACAGTTATACTGGAAGCGTCATAATTACTGTTGTTTTTAGTCATGTAAACCTCGCATTCTGCCGCCCGGCGGCATTATGAACTTATAAATAATAAAAAACAAAAAGAAAAAACAGGTTGGAAGCCTGTTCCAGGTGCTATTGTAGCACAAATGTTTGGGTAAGAAAAGGCAAAAAATACATGATATGGAACTTTCCCCTCTGCCTTTTCCATATCATGTACTATAGTTTTATCTGAAAGAATATCTGCAAAAGAACAATCCTGTACGCTTTACTAATGGTTTTTGGTAGTACAGGTAACGGCCAGAGCCCCCGGGCCGATATGGCAGGCAACACTCAGAGAAAGATGATCCATATAGCTTTCGTTTCCCGGGAAGGTCTGAAGCACCTCATCCCGGAAGACCGCCGCCGCTTCATCATTATTCGTGTGTGCAACATCCAGCCACATATCCGCGTTATCCAAAGGCCTGTCAAAGCGCTTTATCAAATCGTTTTTAATGGCATTAATCATGATCTGCTTTCCCTGTGCCGTTGTTCTCGCTTTAGCAAAGGCATCCAGCTTCTCTCCCTGTATCTGCAGCACCGGCTTGATTTTAAGAATAGTGCCCAGAGCCGCAGCAGCCGGGGTGATCCTTCCTCCCCGTTTCAAGTAAACCAGAGTATCCACCATAATATAAATACTGGAATTGTACTTATCCTTCTCCAGAAAATCTTTAATTTGTGCTGCGTCCATTCCCTGATCCGCCAGATGTATGGCATCCAGTACAGAACGGCGCTGGGTAACGGATATACGCTGGTTATTCACCACCTGTATTTTTCCTTCATAATCCTGAGCAAGCATAAGCGCCGTCTGGCAGGCACCGCTCAGGCCGCTGCTCATAGGAATATGTACGATCTCATCATAGCTTTTCAGAAGCTCATTCCACAGCTGCAAAATATTTTCCGGAGATGGCTGGGAGGTGGAAATGGCAGCACCGGTTTTCAGCCTTTGATAAAATTCCTCCTGGGTCAGGCTAATCCCTTCAAAATAGGTTTTCCCCTCTATCATAAAAGGCATGGGAAGCACGCTGATACCCAGTTCCTCCGCCTGCTGTTGGGTGATGCCGCTGTTACTGTCCGTTACAATTGCAACCTTTGACATAATTATGCTCCTTCTGAACGTCTGTTTTTGTAACTGTCCTCTTTTGTTTCCCTTCAAAGATCAATAAAATCATTCTACCGTCAGATAGTCTTAAAGTCAATGGAATTCCCATCCTGTTTCATTCTCTCATATAACAGGCTGTATTGCTCCAGCTTTTCGTCCGGATCCTGTACGGCTATTCTCTCAGCCAGGCTGCTTGCTATGAGAAGCAGATCGGAGTCCTGATAAATATCCCCCACCTTGAAATCCAGCAGGCCGCTCTGCCGTATTCCGAAAAGATCTCCGGGACCGCGAAGCTTCAGGTCTTCGTTTGCTATATGGAATCCGTCGTTGGAGGTGTTAAGTATGTTCAGCCGTTTCATTGTCTGTTCGTTATCATTTCCGCTGATAAAGATACAGTAGCTCTGGCTGTCGCCTCTCCCTACCCGTCCGCGCAGCTGATGCAGCTGGGCCAGGCCGAAACGTTCTGCATTTTCAACCATCATAACCGTAGCGTTCGGAACATTGATTCCCACCTCGATGACTGTGGTGGAAACCAGCACATCGATTTCTTTATTTGAAAAAGCTTCCATAATATTGTTTTTTTCTGCCGGTTTCATTTTTCCATGAAGGGCAGCCACACGGATGCTGTCAGGAAGAACGGCCTTCAGCTTGTCCGTATAGTCTATGACATTTTCCAGGCCATCCATTTCCCCCTCCTCCACCATGGGACAGATCACATATACCTGATGTCCTTCCTCCGCCTGTTTTCGGATAAAGGAATAGGCCGTCTGCCGATAGGAGGTATTGACCACACAGTTTTTGATGGGTTTCCGTCCCGCGGGCATTTCATCCAGTACGGATACGTGCAGATCCCCATATACCACAATGGCAAGGGTTCTTGGAATAGGAGTAGCGCTCATGACCAGGACATGGGTACCCTTCCCCTTATCCGCAAGAAGCTCCCTCTGTCTGACTCCGAAACGGTGCTGCTCGTCTGTAATCACCAGAGACAGCTGACGGTAAATCACCTTTTCCTGGATGAGCGCATGGGTTCCTATGATGACATTGGCATCCCCATCCTCAATCCGGGCATAAATTTCCCTCTTTTCCTTTGCTGTCTGGGAACCTGTGAGCAAAACAGGACGTATGCACAAATCATACTCCCCACTCATCTGAAGCAATGCTTCATAATGCTGTCTGGCCAGAACCTCCGTAGGCGCCATGAGACAGCCCTGCCTGCCGTTTGCGGCACACATCAGCAGAGCCAGGAATGCCAGAATGGTTTTTCCGCTGCCCACATCCCCCTGGACAAGGCGGTTCATGGCATTTTCTTTCTGCAGATCCGCTTCTATCTCCGACCAGACACGCTGCTGTGCGCCTGTAAGCCGGTAAGGCAGGCTGTCCAGCAGTCTGTCCGTATCCGGCACCTTTTCCAAAAGCTCCTCCACCTTCCGGATCTGGTTCTCTTCCTTAACCTTGCGCAGCGCAAGAAAAAACAGGAGAAATTCATCGAAGGCGAGCCTTCTGCGGGCGGCAATCAGATCCTGCGTGTTCTCCGGAAAATGTATTTTTTCCAGGGCCTCCCCCAGGGGAATCAGCTGAAATTCATTTCTGATTTCCTCCGGAAGAATTTCCAGCCGGTTCCCCTCTGACAGGACACTGTCCAGCGCCTTCCGAACAGCCTTGCTCACACCATTATTGGTCAGGCCCTGCGTGAGCGCATATCTTGGCTGAAGCGTATTCTGAAGCGCCGTGTATTCTTCCACCCGGAACAGCCTGGGCTGCTCCATCCGCAGGGGAGTCCCATACTGGCAGACTCCCCGGAAAACATAGGTCATTCCGGGCTTAAGCATGTTTTTCAGATAGGGCATGCCAAAAAAGGTAATACGAAAAAGGCCGGTCGCATCCCCGGCCTGAACAGCAGTGATCAACAAATTACGTACCCGTTTGGTGGAAGGCATTCCGATAACAGATGCCTTTACCGCACAAACTTTCCCGGGACTCAAAGCGGAAACCGTTACCGCAGGTTCCATCCTTTCATAATCACGGGGATAGTGTTCCAGCAGCTGCCCCACTGTCCCGATATGAAGTTTGGAGAAAAGACCAGCCGTCTTTTCTCCAATTCCTTTTATCGCAGTTAAATTTGTATTAATATCCATGTTATTCGGCCGAAATAATATAATAGTAAATAGGCTGTCCGCCATACTGCAGTTCAATATCACAGGAAGGATATTTTTCTTCGATCCTGGCCTTCAACTTCTGTGCGGACTCTTCTGTGGTCTCAGCTCCGTAATAAATACTGATTAACTCAAGGTCTTCCTCCATCATGGAATCCACCATATCGAAAGTAACCTTTTCGATATCCGCCCCTACGGACAGGATGCCGGCATCGCCGATGCCCATATAGTCGCCCTGTTTGATTTCCTTGTCGTCAATCACCGTATCCCTTACGGCATAGGTGACCTCACCGGTCTTCACCTGACCGATTTCCTCAGACATGGCCGCTTCATTTTCTTCAGCTCCCATGTCGGGAACATAGTTGATTACAGCGGTAATTCCCTGGGGAATTGTCTTGGTGGGGATTACCACCACTTTCTTGTCCTCTACCAGATATTTCGCCTGGTTAGCGGCAAGAATGATATTTTTGTTGTTGGGAAGAACAAAAACCGTATCCGCGTTTACCTGGTTAATAGCGTTTACCACGTCTTCCGTGCTGGGATTCATAGTCTGTCCGCCTGCTATAATATAGTCTACACCCAGGCCCTTGAAGATCTCATCGATGCCTTCGCCCACGGAAACAGCTATAAACCCTGTCTCTTTACGTTCAGCAGGCACTTCTTCCTCTTTGGCAGCATCCGGTGTATCCGCAGCATCTTCCGACATCCTGAAAAGCTTCTCCTGATGCTCCAGCCGCATATTGTCAATTTTCAGATTGGAAAGTGCACCATACTTCAATGCCTTCTGGATTGCAAGACCAGGGTCATTGGTATGTACATGTACCTTGACCACATCTTCATCCGCAACCACCACAATAGAATCACCTATTGATTCCAGATAAGCCTTGAAATCCATTTCCTGTTTAATATTGAAGGTTTTGCTCAGCATGATAATAAATTCGGTGCAATAACCGAACTTGATTTCCATATTAGCCTGAACGTCCAGGCTGGCATTCACAGATGCCTGACGGGACGCTCCCTGAGCGGGCTCGGTGATGGAAAAATCGATCTCTTTACCCATAAAAGCGTCATACGCGCCGTGCAGAACCTCTATCAGTCCCTGTCCGCCGGAATCCACTACGCCCGCCTGCTTTAACACGGGAAGCATTTCAGGCGTCTGGCTGAGCACATATTCCGCATGCGCAATCACTTCTTTAATGAAAGAAGCCATATCGGTTTCCCCTGCGTCGGCCAGCTCCCTTGCTTTCATGGAAGCGCCCTTTGCAACGGTAAGAATCGTACCCTCTTTAGGCTTCATTACCGCTTTATAAGCGGTTTCCACCGCTTTTTCTCCCGCGGCGGCAAGAATGGGAATGGTAATTTCTTCATTTTCCCGGATCCCTTTGGTAAATCCGCGGAAAAGCTGGGAAAGGATAACACCAGAATTCCCTCTCGCACCGCGGAGGGAACCGGAAGAAATTGCCTTTGCAAGAGTCATCATGTCGGGTTCTTTCATAGCAGCCACTTCTTTGGCGGCAGACATGATGGTAAGGGTCATATTGGTACCCGTATCTCCGTCAGGAACCGGAAATACGTTCAATTCATTAATCCATTCTTTTTTACTCTCAAGATTCTTGGCGCCCGCTAAGAACATCTTTGCAAATACCTTAGCGTCTATCGTATTTAAACTCACAACTAAAGTCCTCCTTAATCAATCACTCGCACACCTTCTACAAAGATGTTGATTTTTTCAATTTCCATTCCGGTGAATGCTTCCACCTTATACTTCACGTTATCTATCAGGTTGTCCGAAACAGCCAGAATGCTTACACCGTAGGAAACAATGACATGGAAGTCCAGCGTCAGTTTATTATTATTAATCGTAACGGTTATTCCCTTCGACAGATTATCTTTTCTTAAAAGCTTCACTACGTCCTTCACAGTGATTCCCATGCCGACAATACCGAAGCATTCCGTAGCAACGGTACCCGCATACTGTGCAATAACTTCTTTATCGATGGTTATATTGCCCATATGGGTGTTCATAGAAGAGCCCTTCATGTAGTACCTCCTTCTTTCTTACCGAAAAATATAAGATTATTATAACCGCTTTCCAAAAAAAATGGAAGTCTTATTTCAATTTCAGCCGTCGCGGCATAAACGGGCCTGGTGCTGTAAAAAGCCAGTTCAAAAATAAAGTTGTGTCCCGGATGCAAATTTTGCTTGCCAAACTATTACTTTTCTGGTATTATACACATGTTGTGGTCTGAAAATTTTACTGGTTTAGGAGGTGCGAAGATGGCAAAATGTGATATTTGCGGTAAGGGTGCTCATTTTGGAAACAACGTAAGCCATTCCCATAGAAGATCCAATCGTATCTGGAATTCAAACGTTAAAAGCGTAAAATGCAAGGTTAACGGCGCATCCAAGAAATTACATGTATGTACCAACTGTCTGAAGTCCGGCAGAGTTGAAAGAGTATAATCAGGGAGAATGTTCTGTGATTTATCTTCAGCTGTATTGGTTAACACAAAGATAAGACTGCCGGAATTCATTATGAATTTACAGACAGTCTTTTTTTGTACCCTTTTTACGGGAACATTTCCTCTGCTATCCTATTTTTCACAGAAAATAACATTATAGCTTACCAACAGCAGGATAATTGCCACAATCAGGCTGGCAAGCCTGTTGGAAATAAGAACCGTAAGGATCATACCAAAGGCGATGCTGAATACAACAATTCCCACTAATTTCCACATGTCACGCATCTGCTTACTCCTGCCGGCTTTACTATTATCATATGCAGGAAAGGGCTGTCCGATTCGTACAACACTCACTCTGCTGTACAAATCAGGCAGCCCTTTCCGACTTAAGACTCAGTCCACGATATCTTCATCTTCGTCCGGGAACGCCGCTTTCTCGGCATCCTCGTCACTCATCATAGGCTCTTCTTTTGTGGTAAATTTATCTACCAGATCCGGAATCATATCAAGAATCTTGGTTACGCTGTCCTGGTTCTTGATATTCACCAGCTTTGTCTGTCCGTTTTTAATAAGAAGGACGGCGCTCGGCGTCATTTTTCCGGAAAGCCCGCCGGCTCCCCCGTCCTTGCCTCCGTTACGGCTTGCACCAGCCCCTACGCCAAAGCTCACATCAACAAGTGGAACAATAATGGTATCATCAATTTTTGTCGCCTCTCCCACCACCGTCTTTGTCGACATCAATGCATTAGCGCCCTTCAAAAGAGACTCCATCACCGAATTAATACCGTTATTATTATCTGCCATTTGTCATTTCCTCCTTTTTAAGCTGCCTGATAAATCTCCAGGTCTTTTTATCCAATATAATGCGGAGCACTACATCAAGCACCACGGCGATCCGCACTCTTCCCCTGATATCAAAATCCCCCTCCAGGCGGGCCTCTTCAAAATCAGGACTGATATGAACAGTCTCGCCAATCACAGGATATAATATTCCATGTATGGCAAGAATCTGGGCCGTGGATGCCGGATCACCCGTTCCCACGATAAAATTCACATTTGTTTTCTGAGGCAGCGCATGCTTAAGAAGCCTTCCTGCCTGTCCTTTTACTTTGCCCATCACCAGAAGGCTGTCCTTCCGGCTTAAAATATCCCTGTAATATTCCAGATTATCCAGGATCCGCTTTATTTTATCACACAGCCGGGTAATTGTGTACCTGATATTCTGAAATGATTTCTTAAGATTATCGAAAAAGGAATGGATTTTATTACAGATTCGGGTGAAAAAAGATGCTTTTTCTTTTTCCCGCCCTCCGGAATCCTTTGTCTGTTCAGTCCTGGATTCCCTGCCGGGAACCGTACCGGCTCCGTCCGTCCGCTTTTGTCCGGAAACCTGCGGCTCTTCCTTCGGGGTTTGTACGGGAACCGCCGGTTTTTCTTTTCCTTCCGGGTTTGCTTTTCCTTCCGTTTTTTCTTTTACCGCTGTCTCCGCCTCTTCTTCCGCCGTTTCCGTTTTCTTTTTAGGTACTGCCGCCCTTTGTTTCAGACGGAATGGAATTCCCAGAATCCTGAAATCCCAGTGAAAAGAATTTTCGTATTTACCGGAATCATATTCCAGACGGAAGCTGGCAAGATGCAGAAGCCATGTCACCCTTACTATGCCGTGCGGGTTGCCCTCCGCCGGCACCTCCCCCTTCGCCCGGTATCTGACAGGGACAAAAAGGACAACAAGAAGGGCCAGAATCAGAACGGCCAGTATGACGAGCAGGATAATGCCCAGTATTTTTAAAATGCTTATTACTACTCCCATAGGCTGTCCAGCTCCTGTTACCTGTGATCCAGGATATATTTTTTAATATCCGCTCCGCCCGTTTCGGCCGCCACCTTTTCCGTCAAAGCCACTACCATATCAATCGCTTCTCCATAGCCGGAGGCAAGACCTACCACAAAAAGATCCTTTTTGTCATAAAATCTCTGCTGCAAAAGAGAACAGTGAAAAATATCCAGCTGGTCGTCGGATTTTGCCAATGCAATAATATAGATAGTAATCTGTCCGGCATTATGGCGCAGCTTCCACTTTACCTTTTCCAGATTGCGGATACTGTCGCTGACATACAGATGTCTGTAGAACTTCATTGTGCCTATCACTTTCTTTCCTCAGGCAGCCCATATGGAACCGTTATCTTAAAATTTGCCTGATTTTACCTGTTTTATTCATTCATGAGCCGATTTAACCGTTTTTATTAATCAAAATCTGTGCAACACCTGATGCCGCGTTGCCCGCGGGAATAAAAAGGCGGCATGGAATATTCGTCCATTCCGCCTCACCTTCCCTTTTGAACAGATTCCCGGCAAAAACCGGGAAATCTCAAAAATACTTTTTGTTTCCCCATAAATTTTTCTTTTTCAGTTCCAGATATTCATGGTACGCTTTTTCCAGAATCTGCTTCTCATTTGCAAATTTCAGCAGATGGTAAGCTTCATGATACTTGTAAAATCCTGAGTCAACAAAATACTCCTCACGCTGTGGTTTACTGTAATAACTGTCGGCCATCATTAAATACCAGTGAACCTCCTTGTCCACAGTATCCTCCGGCACATTGAAGGTATACTCGCTCTTTCCGATATACTTTATAATCGATGCCCTGGCACCGCTTTCTTCAAGGACCTCTCTGAGCGCTGTATCCTTGTATTCCTCTCCTGCCTCTACCGTTCCCTTGGGCAATACCCAGCCTTCATACTTGTTCTTGAAATTCTTGTACAAAAGCAATATTTTCCCACGGAAAATAACCACACCGCCACAGCTAGTTGCTTCTATCATTGCAATTCCTCCTGTTAGGTGTGAATGCTGTCCTGCGACAGCATATACATGATAAACTAGTTCAAGTATATCCCAAAAGATTAGGTAAGGCAAGCATAAATTTGGACAGAGAAGGGGCCTCCTTAAAACCCGGGATCAAAATAAGCGTCCAAAACTCTTTTGGCAATAGGTACGGCATAGTCGCCGCCGGACCCTATTCCTTCTATAATTACTGTTATGGCTATTTCCGGATGTTCCGCAGGCGCGAAGCCGGTAAACCATGCATGGGAATCCGCTTTTACCGCATTAAATTCCGCAGATCCCGTCTTTCCCGCAGCTGTATAGGATAACCCGGAAAGCTTGGATGCGGTTCCTTCCTCCACAACGTCCGCCATTAATTCCTGCAGGATGGCAGCTTCTTCGGGTGTCATCAGACTTCCGTATTCCTCAGCCTGGAACTGCCTGATTATTTTCCCATCCGCACTTTCAATGCGCTCCATTTCATAAGGACGCATGAGAATCCCGTCATTAGCGATAGCCGAAGTGATCATACACAGATGCAGGGGCGTGATCTGTGTCTTGCCCTGGCCGATAACCGTCTGGATCATATCCTCATCATCGCTGTCCTGTGTCAGCTGGACATGGCTTTGGGAATAGGGAATATCGATGGGAAGCTCCTGGTTAAACAACAGGCTCTGCATCGTATCTATGAATTCCGCTTTATCCAGGGACATACCTATATTGGCAAAAGAAGAATTACAGGATTTTGCAAAAGAACGCTCAAAGCTGACCTGTCCATGCTTGCTGCCATGATAACAGCGGATGGTATTATCCCCATGTGTGAAACTGCCGCTGCATTGATAGCTGTAGTTTCTCCACGTATCGGGATTTTCTTTGATATATTCCAGCGCCGTCACGATTTTAAAGGTGGAACCGGGCGGATATACTCCCTGGGAAGCCCGGTTCAGCAGACTGGAATTCTCTTTATCAGAAGTCACACTTTCCCAGATATCTGCGATTTCATTGGGATTAAAATCAGGCTTGGATACCATGGCCAGTATTTTTCCCGTATCCACCTCCATGACCACGATCGCTCCCTTATAAATGCCCATGGCATTATAGGCCGTCTGCTGAAGATTCATATCCAGCGTGGTATACAGATTATTTCCCGGATTTTTCCGGCCCGCAGCTGAATTTTCCGCCTGCTGGGCCACTGTGGCCGAGGTATTAATCAGATAATAATTGGCAAGGCTCTCCAGGCCCGTTTTCCCCTTTGTGGAATAGCCGACTATATGGGCGAACATATTATCATAAGGATAGTTCCTCACTTCTTTTCCGTCCTCGCCCTTCACCGTCTGTGCCAGAATATCGCCATCGGAGGAATAAATTGTCCCTCTGGTATTTTTCGTTGCCAGTACGCTCTGCCTGCTGTTATAACTGTTGTTAAACAATGCTTCTGAATTGGAAGATACATATACGCATAAATAGGTAATAAGGCCCGCAAAAAGGCAGCAGAAAAAGACGGCGCTTCCAATCAGATTCCTGTTTCCTTTCCGGAAATCATAAATTTTATCTTCTTCCTCAGAAAAATTCTCGTCCTGAATCCTTTTTTTCTTAGAAGGGCTTTGCTTTTTTGAAGACCTCTGCTTTCCGGAAACTCTTTGTTTTCCTGAATTATTCTGCTTTCTTTTCCCCATTCCGGACGATTTCTTTTTATGGTTCGCAGCCGCTGCTTTATTCAAGGTCGTCGTCGTATTCTTCTTCATACTCATTCCCGTCCCAGTCTTCTTCAAATTCTCCCTCTTCCGGCACATCATCCTCATATGGTTCATAATATCCTGACGTTTTCAGCCGCCTTCGTTCTTCCTTTTCCTCTGTATCCCGTTCCCGAAGCCAGATTCCCTGAATGATGGAGAACAGGATAAGGGTTGTCATAACACTGCTTCCTCCATAACTGATCAAGGGTAGGGTCACGCCTGTCAGAGGTATGAATTTGGTGCCTCCGCCGATGGTTAAGAAAATCTGGAAAATATACATTACTCCAAAACCGGAGGCCACAAGACGGAAAAACGGATCCGATGAAGCCCCCGCAATTTTAAGGATCATGAAAAAGCAGGATATGCATATGAGGATAACCCCTATGGCGAATACAATTCCCAGTTCTTCCGTAATGGCGGCAAAAATAAAATCCGTTTCCACGAAGGGAATATCTTTAGGAGTCCCCTGCCCTATTCCAAGCCCGAACCAGCTTCCCCGGGACATGGCAAAAAGAGACTGGGTAATCTGATAGCCCTGGTTGTCGATTACGCTCCAGGGATCCTGCCAGGCCTGTACCCTTACCTTAACATGGGAAAACAAAAGGAAGGCCAGATAGGAGGCCGCACACCCGGCGGCTCCCCCTGCCAGCAGGTATCTGATTTTCCCCGTTGCAAAAAACACCAGGAATACATACGCCGCGAAAAAAATCAAAGCGCTCCCCAAATCCTTTGACAGAACAAGGATGAGCACGTGGGCGGCTGCCACCGCCCCGCTGATAACTATATTTTTTAAGGAGGAATCCTTCCAGAGTATAGCGGCTATGCAGAACAGAAACAGAATTTTTACAAATTCCGAAGGTTGGAAGGTAATCCCTCCCAAAGAGAAGGACAGCTTTGAGCCATGAGTAACCTGTCCCAGAATCAGCACGACGCCAAGCGCCGTAATGCCGACACCTGCATAAACCCATGTGAGATCCTTCCAGAACCGGATCCGGCGGATAAACAGCGGCACCACCATACTGACAGCCAGGGACGCCGCCGCAATCAGCAGCTGTTTGCCTGCTTTAGCGATATCAAGCCTGGTCAGGATGATAAATCCGATGCCCAGAAGCAGGCACATATTATTTACCAGCAGCCTGTTGATGCCCGTATATGCCATGGAGAATATCATCATGGAGGAAAAAATGACGATCTGTGATATGGCATAGAAAAACAGATAATCCACATCCCCTTTTTCCACACAGATAGTCAAAAAAGCGATAAACTGAATCAGAAAAATGAGAATACCCTGTATATTATCCAGCTTATGGCCCCGCCATCCTGCAGAAAAGGTCCGACAAAAAGCCAGAACGCAATACAAGAGCATAAACAGAGTGATTATGTACTTGGAATAGACAATAATATACTGCTCCATGCCTGTCATTTGGCTCCTTTTTTATAATGTCCTGTAGTAAACTTCCAGTTAATATCCGGCAGCGGTTCCTCATTCCCCTTTTTCCGGTTCAGAAGCATGCGGAAAACAGCAATCCTTTCCCGGACAGCCGCCGCATCCTCCTCCAGGAAATCCATCCGGACCGCGCCCACTCTCTTTTCCGCAATTTCTCCCAGATAAGCATGAAGGGAAATCGGGACGGAATTATAGATAATATTATAACAATAGCCGCAGTCAGTCTCCACGGGGAA
>ERZ772877.1087-NODE-1087-length-14219-cov-3.19521_pt1 | contig 14219 bp, 14 predicted proteins | sample MGYA00580583_ERZ772877 | MGnify/ENA primary metagenome ERZ772877 (study PRJEB29015, sample SAMEA2737661) | human gut metagenome | biome: human gut; feature: human-associated habitat; material: faeces | place: China | collected 2012 ... | reverse complement strand
CGGCTTTTCATTCTTGCCCAAAGGCATATGTCTGGTTCTTCTCTATCTCCCGTCCTTCCCCTGTCTACCCAACCCAAACACAGAAAGGTAGATGAAGTGGCCTCTTATATTATTGGCCATTATGATAACCGCCTGTCCCTGGAGATGATAGCAGACCATTTTTATGTCAACAAATGTTACCTGAGCCGTATTTTCAAAGAAGTATCCGGATTCACAGTAAATGAGTATATTAATATGATACGGATACGCCGCGCCAGAGAGCTTTTGTCGGGCAGCTCCATGAGCATCACGGAAGTATCAGAATCCGTAGGGTACGAGAATATAACCTACTTTGAACGGGTATTTAACCAGTATACCCAAACCTCGCCTTCCAGGTACCGTAAACAATACTGGTTAAAAAATGACTTTTAAAACACCGGATTAGATGTTATACTAAAACATCAGAAACCTATATGTCCGCCAATCGTTTGCGAGAGGAGAAGCTTTATGTTCAGAATGTGGGGAAAATTAATGAAAGACAACCATCTTTTAAAAGATACGGTGGTCTGCATATCTGACTATTCCTTATCCAGAACCCAGATGGTCTTTGATTCCCTGGATTCTATTTGTTATGAATTTGATCTGGAAAAACCCATCTGGCTGGACTCTACTGTAAAGGAATTTAAGTACCATGATAAAGCCAGATTCACACAGGATAATTTTATTGAATCCGTAGATTTTGACTTCCTGGAAATCCAGGTAATTGAAGAATAAAGTGGAGAATAAACGTGAAAAATCTTTTCACAATCGGAGAAATGGCCGACCTGTTCGGCATCAACATACGCACCCTGCGGTATTACGACGAAATCGGTATCCTGCATCCCGAGACAGCGGACCCGGATACCGGATACCGCTATTACTCCACCCGCCAGTTTGAACGCCTGAATACCATCAAATATCTCCGGGCCCTGGGCGTATCCCTAAAGAAAATCGCATTGTTCTTTGAAAACAGGGATGTGGATATCATGCTGGACCTGCTAAAAGAGCAGAAGGCCGAAACCCAGGCAAAAATCAGCGAACTGACACAGATTGAACAGAAGCTGGAATACCGCCTCAAAGCTCTGGAGGACGCGATTCATACACAATGCGGTGAGATTAGGACCCTTCATTTTGACCAAAGACAGATTGCGTATCTGAGGAAGGATATCAGGCTGGGAGAGGACCTGGAATTCTCACTTCGCGAGCTGGAACGAGCCAATACCCTGGAACCCGTGATGTTTCTGGGCAAGGTAGGCGTTTCCCTGTCCGCCGCCAATCTGAAAGCCCGGAAATTTGAATCATTTTCAGGTATATTCGTACTTCTTGAGAAGGAGGACCACTTTATGGGGGAGGAACAATATCTTCAGGCCGGGGATTATGTGAGCGTGCGCTTTTCCGGCACTCACCAGGAAGCGTCACAGTACTACATACAGCTTTTGGACTATATGGACCAGATGGGATATGCCTGCTGCGGGGATTCCGTGGAAATCACACTGATTGATGCGGGTTTTACCAATGATACATCCCGGTATGTGACGGAAATACAGATTCCATACTTAAAATGCATGAAAGAATAAATATTTCTCAATGGAATAAATATTTTTAAATTAAATAAGCGTTTCTTATTGACCCTCCAGTAACTGGAGGGTTTATTTTTATTTTTAACAAATGTAATATTGAGGAGATATTCATCATGAAAAACCACAATCTGCTGACAGAGGGCAATGTATTTCACGTACTGCTGGCCTTCTCCGTTCCATTCCTGATTGCCAATATCATACAGGCCCTTTATGGAGCCGTGGATCTTATGGTCATCGGGTGGTACTGTACGCCTGAGAGTGTGGCCGCAGTGTCCACCGGAACCCAGGTAACCCAAATCATCACCAGCATGGTATCCGGCCTGACTCTGGGCGGCACCATTCTGGTGGGGAAATACACCGGCATGAAAGATGATGAAAGGACCTGCCGCACCATCGGGACCACCCTGTCCGTATTTGCAATTGTGGCATTGGTGCTGACCATTGGAATGCTTATTTTCAGAGACACCATACTGACTGCCTTAAGGACGCCGGCCGCCTCCATGGATGAGGCCAGACAGTATGTAACCATATGCTTCTGCGGCATATTCTTCATCTGCGGCTACAATGCCATAAGTGCCATACTGCGGGGATACGGCGATTCCCGCAGGCCCATGTATTTTGTGGCCCTGTCCTGTGTGCTCAACATTGCGGGCGATATTATCTTTGTAAAGTATCTGAAATTAGGAGTAGCCGGCACGGCCCTGGCAACCGTCCTCTCCCAGTCCATCAGCATGATATGCTCCATTATCTACCTTAACAGGAAGAAGTTCATATTTACCTTTACCCTTAAGAATCTGCGCATTGACAAGGACAGGCTGAAGGAGCTGGCAATGGTGGGAATCCCCATTTCCTCCCAGGAATGCATGGTTCGGCTGTCCTTTCTCTATCTGACCTCAGTCACCAACCGTCTGGGGGTAAACGCAGCCGCCGCAGTGGGTATTGCCAGCAAATACGACGTGTTTGCCATGCTCCCTGCCACTTCCATTGCCAGCGCCCTGGCAGCTATCACGGCCCAGAACTATGGCGCGGGAAGGCCTGAACGGGCACGGCAGTCCCTGGCAGCCGGCATTGGATTTGCGGTATTGGCATCCTCTGTCTTTTTCCTGTGGGCCCAGCTGTCTCCCCATACCATGATTGGTCTCTTTAACACCAATTCTGAAATCATCGAGGCGGGAATTCCCTTCTTCCAGTCCTGCAGCTTTGATTATCTGGCTGTATCCTTTGTATTCTGTCTCAACGGCTTCATGAACGGCCGTTCCAAGACAGTATTTACCATGGTCAGCTGCTGCTTCGGCGCCCTGGTCCTCAGAATGCCTCTCATATGGCTTGCCTACACCTACTGCCCGGACAATCTGTTTGTCATCGGACTAATCGCGCCTGCTGTGTCAGGCTTCATGGCCTTTTATACCCTTCTCTTTGTGATACGGCAGTTAAAACAGGACGGGACAGAACGCCAAAAGGAGCTTACACCCCGCAGAGTCTAAGGAGCTTACACATCGCAGGGTCTAAGAAGCTTACACATGGCAGAGTCTAAGAAGCTTACACATCGCAGGGTCTGATGTAAACCGGCCCAAACCCGGTGTCCCGGATATTTTAGGCAATCGAAAAGCCGCCCTGCTGACTTACCCCATCAGCAGGACGGCCTTTTCTCTGCGCCGTATCTCTATTTAGCTTTCATCCGACTAAGATTATATGGTATGACTGACCAGCCCCCGCAGGCCCGTCCTGTCATTACAGCCTCTTAAGCAGTTCCTCTCTCTGAGCCTCATATCCAGGCTTACCTAACAGTGCGAACATGTTCTTCTTATAGCTCTCCACACCTGGCTGGTTAAATGGATTCACGCCCAGGATATATCCGCTGACACCGCAGGCGAACTCGAAGAAGTAGAACAGTTCTCCCAGATAGAACTCGTTCTGCTCCGGAATCTTAACCATCAGGTTAGGTACATTGCCATCGGTATGGGCCAGTATGGTTCCATTCATGGCGCTTTTATTTACAAAATCAACACTCTTTCCCGCCAGATAATTCATGCCGTCGGTATCCACGTCTTCTTTATTCAGAAGAATCTCAGCAGGAGATTCCTCAACATTGAGAACTGTCTCAAACATGATACGTGATCCGTCCTGGATGAACTGGCCCATGGAGTGAAGATCTGTGGTCAGATCCACTGCGGCCGGGAAAATGCCTCTCTGGTCCTTACCCTCGCTCTCGCCATAGAGCTGCTTCCACCACTCGGACACATAGTGAAGGCTTGGCTCATAATTGGCTACGATTTCAACCGCCTTGCCCTTGCGGTGCAGGATATTGCGCACAGCCGCGTACTGAAGGGCTGCGTTGGATTCATATGGTGCATCTAAGGCTTTCTGCCTTCCTGAAGCAGCACCCTCCATTAACTTATCAATATCCGCTCCACTTACTGCAATCGGAAGAAGGCCTACAGCCGTCAATACGGAGAAACGACCGCCCACGTCATCCGGCACAACGAATTCCTCATATCCCTCTTCGTCTGCCAGGTTCTTAAGGGCGCCTTTAGCCTTGTCTGTGGTTGCGTAGATGCGCTTGTTGGCTTCTTCCTTGCCATATTTTTCAATGAGCATTTCCTTAAATACACGGAATGCGATTGCAGGTTCTGTGGTAGTGCCTGACTTGGAAATGATGTTGACGGAGAAATCCTTGCCGTCCAGTACCTGCTTTAAGTCATGGATATATTTACTGCTGATGCTGTTTCCAACAAAATAAATCTCAGGTGTCTTACGAACGCTCTTGGGCAGCACATTATAAAAGCTGTGCGACAGAAATTCAATGGCTGCTCTTGCTCCCAGATAGGAGCCGCCAATACCTACCACCAGCAGGACGTCAGAATCATTCTGAATCTTTTCCGCTGCCTTCTTAATCCTTGCAAATTCAGCCTTATCATAATCTACCGGCAAATCGATCCATCCCAGAAAATCATTACCGGCGCCAGTCTTCTCCAGCAAGGTCTCCTTTGCACTCATGACTGTGGTCTTAAAATTGGCCATCTCTTCCGCAGAAACGAATCCTGCTGCCTTGGAATAATCAAACATAACTTCCTTTCCCATAACTCGCGCTCTCCTTTTCTTATGTCCATGGACCATGCGTCCATGATTCTGTCAGTGCTGCGGTAAAGCCGCTTATCTCTTAAATTATATCATAATTTCCCTTATAATACCATTTCTTTCTGACCCTGGTAACAAATTCCTGGAAGTCAGCATATTTAGGAAATAAATTCTTTCAGCAATTCCCCCAACATTCTTTTTTGTTCCGGATTTAAATCCTGAAGCCAGTTATCCTTTGACTTCTCTTCCTGCTTTTCCCTGCTGGCAGCAGTCTGCTCCAGCCCCCTTCTGTTATTACTATTTGAACGGCGGTCTCTTCCTATGGAACGCAGATTAGCCGGCTCCCTGCGGTCCTCCTCGGCTGTAACGGCAGGCACATGCTCCGCTGTGCCTTCCCGGTTCATTCGCGGCCACATCACATTTTCCAGATAGTCCTGGAGGCAGGTAAGGAGCTGCTGTCTCCTGGATTCCAGGTTGACTCCGTAATCCACCAGCATGGTAAACATGCCGGCCAGGATGCCTGTGGTGCCGTACAATACTATATAGTAGTTATCACTTCTAAACCAATAAGAGAGAAATGCTGCTCCGCCGCCTGCCAGGAAGCAGAGAAGTGTCAGCTGCCCCGACAGGTTGTCCAGTCCCTTTACGGACATTCCAAAGGTCCGCAGGCTGTACATCTGGCGCTCCAGATATACACGTGTGTTATTCATTCCCTGATTCATACGATATGTATCTTCTGCATTCTGTTTCAATCCGCGCAGATATTTGTTCTTAGTCAATGCCATATTGGTGCTTTCTTTAATTAATCGTTTGTAGAAGCTTCCTGCCATCAGCCTGGTAAATACTCCAGCCAGGCAGATTGCTGCCAGCACGTACAGTGCCTTTCCTGTTTGTAAAAAGCTCATCATAGTAAAAGCTCCCCTTTCTTCCCGGAATCCATCCCGTTTCTATATAATATTATTTTTTGGCCCGGGCTGCTGGCTGCAGCCGCTGCCTGGTTTGGGAAGCGCCCCTGCAGTCAGGCGTTTCCCGGTAAAATCTATTATAGCAACGGATTTTGATTTGGGAAGTTGAGAGTCCCTAGAATCGTTCGCCAAATTCTCCTAAAAAACGATTCTGAGAGGTAAGATTTTGCTTTAGACAGTTAAGGTATACGCCAGGATCCTCTGTCTGCATCCGGACGCTGTTCCTGGCGGGTTTCCCGGTCTGCACGCTTCTCCGGGCCGGGTTCCTGGTCTGCACTCTTCTTCGGACCGGGTTCCTGGCCTGAGCGCTTCTCCTGGCCGTTTTCCCGGTCTGCACGCTTCTTCGGGTCGTTTTCCCGGTCTGCACGATTCTCAGGACCGGTTTCCTGGTCTGCACTATTCTCAGGGCCGGTTTCCTGGTTTTCATGCTTCCTATGAACAGATTCCCGGTTACCACGCTTCTCCTGGCCAGATTCCCAGTTTCCATGCTTCTTTGTGGCAGCTTCCCGGTCTCCATACTTCTTATGAACAGATTCCCGGTCCAGCCGTTTTTTCATGATCCAGTACACTGCCATACCGGCCGGAAGGAACAGCCGGAACACCCTGCTGCCATTCTCATATGTAACATACTGGCTGAGCCGGACTGTGGCTGCCGACCAGTTGACCTTAAATTCCCACGTGTTTGGTGTACGAATAACAGAAAAACCCATAGACAGATAGGCTATTAATATCAATATAATCCATCCCCATTTATATCTCGGATTCTGTCTGTAACATATGACAGCAGTCGCAATGGTAGAGAAAATCATGATAAGTGACAACAGGAACAATCCCCATTGAAATACATTCCAATGACTGATGGAGCGCAGCGTTCCCTGTGGAGCTAAGGATACATTGTCCCTAATGATAAAACTGATGATTCCCTGGTTTCCATCTGACGATTCCATTCTATTAAGGATTGCCGTAAACCGCTGCCCATCCTCTGTTTTTATTCCGTAGCTGCACTCCACAGATTTAGTTTTTACACCGTTTTTAGTACTGGTCCGGATATTTAACCCCTTCTTTTTAAAAGAATCTAACTGACTTTTGCCCCATATATCCACATTTTCCTGTATTTGCCTTTCCATATGTTCTTCCGGTACCGCTCCTGGCATATACAGAGAACGCATGGCATCTCTGTCCCCCTGGGATGCTGCCGACGTCATCTGTTCCAGATACTGGTCTGCAACTATTTCCCTATCAAAAAAGAGAGTCACTCCTTTATATAGGAAAAAAGCTGCAATGCAAAGAAATACTCCCACAACAACAACCGCTGTTCCCCCAAATATCATCCACTTCTTTTTCTTTTCCATACCATCCCCCTCTCTTATAAAACAGACCTCTGAATCTTGTCACATCCAGAGGTCCGATTATTAATGAGTCATGCGTGTATTGTTTATGAGTCTGCTGTTTGTAAGTGTACCATTTATAAGAGTTCTATTTATAAACATTCTATTTATAAACATGTCATCTATGCCATCTATAAGGCTGTTATTCATGAATACAAATAATATAAATCTGGCTATCAATCAACAGTTATCTGAATCAAATAGAGCGTACAATCTCAGTAAGCAGATTAACGCTGTGAATAATGGCCTTAGCCTCAAAAGCAGGGTAATCTACTGTGGCACTGTCATCTGCCTTATCAGAAATCGCCCTCACAATGAGGAATGGGATGGAATTGAGGTAGCAAGCCTGGGCAATGGCTGCCCCTTCCATTTCTGTACAGTATCCTCCAAAGGTATCTGTCAGCCACTTCTTTTTTCCCTTATCAGAAATGAACTGGTCTCCAGTCACCACTCGTCCTACGAAGGTATGGATGTCCGGATTGACTTTGGAACAACATTCCTCCGCAAGATGTATAAGACCTTCATCTGCCTTAAAAGCCAGGGTCTCCACCCTGGGTATCTGTCCCGGTTCATAGCCAAATCCGGTTGCATCCATATCATGCTGAACTGCATCGCTGGAAAGCACAATGTCCCCAATATCAATCTCTGCCTTCAGGGAACCTGCTATTCCTGTATTTACCACACCTGTTACACCATATATATCTGCCAGAATCTGGGTACACATAGCTGCATTGACCTTACCGATTCCGGAACGGACCACCACTACCTCTTTCCCCTCCAGCTTTCCTTTATAAAAGTCCATGGCAGCCCTTGTCTCCACCTGTACATCTGTCAACTGTGCCTTAATCATAGCCACTTCCTCATCCATGGCTCCAATAATTCCTAGCATAATTACCTCCTTCTGTCTTGTACTATTCTTCTATTATATAGGAAGCCCGCAGATTTTCAAGTTCAAAGCTTGTTCTCACTTGACATTATCTTTTGCATAAGGCATAATCGGATATACACGAATTTATCACAGGAGGCACTACACATGAGATTTAAAACACAAGGGGTCTGTTCCAGGGAGATATCCTTTGAAGTAAAAGATAATAAACTGACCAATGTCCAGTTTGTAGGCGGCTGCTCCGGCAACACCCAGGGCCTGTCCCGGCTCATCGAGGGCATGGACGTAGATGAGGCCATCCGAAGACTGGACGGAATCCAGTGCGGTCCCAGACCTACGTCTTGTCCGGATCAGTTGGCTCGGGCGTTGAAGCAGTTTAAGGGGCGGTAAATATTTTTCTAATCAATACACAAAATGTAGTTACAAATATCTGGCCAAATTTTAGAAGGGCATTGTTTCTCTATGGATCCAATGCCCTTAATTATATCAAGTTTTTTAATAGATATACTATCATTGATATATCTAATCAATCCAAATTCCATCCGTTACAGGACTAAATCCCTCAAAGTTCCCTTGATACACCGCAGCAAACACTCCCCTTAAACGATAATAATATCCTTTATCCTGGTTCTTAAATGTAACATTTAATGAGGGACGATTTAGTCCTTCCGGATAATCTTTGGCATAAAACTCAGCATCGTAATATGCCACCTGCCTCCATCGTTCTCCCGCCTCATCCCAACGGTCTAAATATATGGTAATATATGCTTCATCTGCTGGTACATCTAAATAGGCAGTTGCAACCCCACCAATATCCCCATTTCCTTGATTGGTAATTAGTACATTTGCTTCAGCAAAGAAATTACCTCTTACTTTTGTTGCATCATAACCATAAGCACTTCTTACAGTCTTGGGAAGCAAATCCGATAGGATATCTGCTGAAGAGTAATCATCCAAATTATACGGACCTGCCAAAACAGTTATACCCATTGATATTGACAAAAATAACGAGCATAACAAAACTATGCTACTTTTCTTCATGATTTTATCCTCTCCCTAACTTATTATTCTTTCAACTATTTTAATAAATTCTTCCTTGCTCATTATTCCAATAACTCTACAGTACACTCCTTTAGCTATAAAAGATCCTCTATATCTCAAGCTCCCGTCTTCTAATACTTCACTTTCAATATTTATATCCTCATTTATCCATTTATTATATACAGTAAACGCCTCCTGATAATCGGAGCCGTAGACGCTAGAGGCCTCCCTATTTGCCTTTGACTGACAAAAATAAAAATATTTATTATCATGAATGAATTCAATATCTGCTCTTCCATTATCAATATAGAGCGAATTAAAATCCATATCCGCAGGAATATATCCCAGCTTAAATGATTTGATATTCAATTCTTTTTCAATTACTTTATATGCCTCTTCCTCTCCATTAACTGCAATTTTATTTGAATCATTATTGTAGATAATACTTTTCTCGTCCCTTACTCTCTCCCGATAAAAATACGACTTCGTCCCCATAGCCACCATACATCCACTCCCTGCCACAAGACAGGCAATTAAACCAACCGCAGCCAACCGCTTCCATCCAAACCTTGGTTTGATAACCTTGGGGTGCTCCGGTTGGTCGGATTCCGGTACATTCTTTGACTCAGCTCTTTCTTCCTGTATCCTTGCCCAGATTTTCTCAAATTCATCTGGGGATGGGGATGGAATGGGAAGGGGGCTTCTAATTCTTTTAACAGTTCTTCATCTGATATATCGTCCGTTCCCCAAATGGGGCAGTCCATAGAATTGTCCTGTTCTGAATCTCTTTTATAATCTCCCACGTGACACCTCTGTTTACCAAATCTCCTAAAGTTCCCTTTGCCTTTAGGGTTGACTTTTTGCGTTTAATGCTTACTATAATAGTAGACGTTTATGAATGCCGGTTTCCCCCGCATATCATATACTTTAGGAGGTTTTTATGAAAAAAATTATTTTAACCGGCGGCGGTACTGCCGGACACGTTACCCCCAATCTGGCCCTGCTCCCTTCGTTAAAGGAAGCTGGTTACGAAATCCGCTATATCGGTTCATACCAGGGCATGGAACGCAAGCTGATTGAAACTGCAGGCATTCCCTATGATGGCATATCCTCTGGCAAGCTGCGCAGATACTTTGATATCAAGAATTTTTCCGACCCATTCCGCGTCGTCAAGGGTTACGCGGAAGCCAGACGGCTCTTAAAACGCCATAAACCGGATGTAATCTTTTCTAAGGGCGGTTTTGTTGCAGTTCCCGTGGTCCTTGCTGCCAAACACTACAAAATCCCTGTCATCATACACGAATCCGATATGACGCCTGGCCTGGCCAATAAAATCTGCATTCCTTCCGCCCTTAAGGTTTGCTGTAACTTCCCGGAGACCCTTAAGTACCTTCCATCCGACAAGGCTGTACTGACAGGCTCCCCTATCCGTGCAGAGCTACTCCAGGGTGACCGGCTGTCCGGGCTCTCGTATGCCCACCTGTCTGCCGGCAGACCTGTACTCCTTGTCATAGGCGGAAGTTTGGGCTCTGTAGCCGTAAATACAGCGGTCCGTAATATCCTCCCCAGGCTTCTGTCCAGCTATCAGGTAATACATATCTGTGGCAAAGGCAATCTGGACGAAAGCCTGATAGGAACAGCCGGATATGTACAGTATGAATACGTTGACGCTCCCTTAAAGCATCTTTTTGCGGCAGCCGACCTTGTCATATCAAGGGCAGGGGCTAATTCTATCTGCGAGCTCCTGGCACTGCGCAAACCGAACCTGCTTATTCCTCTGTCAGCCGCGGCCAGCCGCGGAGACCAGATTCTCAATGCTAACTCCTTTGCAAAACAAGGATTCAGCAAGGTTCTGGAAGAAGAAGCATTGTCTGATGACTCCCTGTTTGATGCCATTAACGATTTATACCTAAACCGCAATTCCTATATACAGGCCATGGAGCAGAGCAGTCTGAACAATGCTGTTAAAACAGTTGTATCTCTCATTGAATCATGTGTAAAATAACGTTAGGGCCAATTATCACTTTTTAGCAGTTCCTCAAGATATTTCCTGATACGGCTGACTCTGGAATAGCATGCCTTTTCTGTAATATTCAGCATAGCGCATACTTCCCTTGTCGGCCGTCCTTCTATCAATCTGAGCGTCGCGACCTGACGCCAGTTTTCAGGCATCCTCTCGATTTCCTTAAGAAGCGCCTGACATCTCTCTTTGCTGACTACATAATCCGGCAGATTGGCAGCCTTATCGTGTGCCGGATAATCTTCACTGTTATATGCCTCTTCGTCCAATTCCCCATAGCTCCTGTACTTCATTCTTCGGTGAAAGTCCATACACCGGCTCTTCAGAATACGTATCAGCAACGCCCTCTTACTTTCCTCAGACATATCCAGGGAATATTTATAGCGGGCATATGAAACAAATGTATCCTGTACCACATCCTCAATATAATCTACAGGAATATCGTTAACATAAGCTATCCTTCTCAGGTATACCTCATATTCCAGATACATTTCTTCAAACAGTTTTTTATCTTCTGTATCCATCTTCTCAATCTTCATTGCAACTACAGACAGCCTTTGATTTTATCCGCAACCTCTGCCAATTCCTCCGGCGAAGCCTTTCCCGGAGTCCAGCTGACCATGTCTGGACCTCCCTCATATCTTGGAATCACATGCATGTGGAAATGGAAAACAGTCTGCCCGGCTGCTTCTCCATTATTCTGAACCAGATTGAATCCCGCGCATCCAAGAGATTTCTTCATCGCAGAGCCAATCTTGGCACCCAGAGGAAGTACCTTGGCGGCTATATCCCCATCCAGTGCGCATACATCTGCAAAATGCTGTTTTGGAAGGATAAGGGCATGTCCTCTGGACGCTGGTCCCAAATCCAGAATCACGCGAAAATCCTCATCCTCATACAGAGTGGTTGACGGAATCACCCCTCCTGCTATTTTACAAAAAATACAATTGTCATCTGTCATATTGAAAGTCCTCCTTCCGCTGCGGTAAACACAGCCTGCATTCTATCCAGCCATACCGGAAATTCTGGCAGCATCTTTTCTCCTGTAAAGCAGGATACCTAATATGAAGCCGGAAATCAGGCCCCCTATGTGAGCCATATTGTCCACTCCTGCTGAAGTAAACCCATGATAAAGCGTCAGCAGAACCATAAAGCCCAGCTGCCTGTTGGTTAGTCCGTCCAGCTGACCATGATGAATGGCAATCACATAGACCAGACCGCCTACCACACCGAAGATTGCGCCTGAAGCCCCCGCGGACACACTGGCCTGCCCTGTCCGTACCTGGACAGCCAGGGATATACTGTTGGCAGCAACACCGCTGGCAAGGTAAAATATCAAATACTTGATATGACCCAGCGCCCTTTCCATCTTCTCTCCAAGCACCAGAAGCACCAGCATATTATTTGCCAGATGGCTGACTCCAAAGTGCAGGAACATGGCAGTAAACAGCCTGTAATACTCTCCACCAAGGATAACAAAAGGCGCAAATACAGCCCCGTGTTTTACCATGAATACGCCATCCTCCGTGGAGCCGATGGCCTCCAGGTACAGAAATACCAATACGTTGACTGCTGCCAGCGCAATGTTGACATATGGCCTGCTCCTGTTTATGCCCGTAACCATCCGTATTCCTCACATCCTCAATGATATATAATCTTAGCATACTTTAAAGGACTTGTTAAGTGGCTTTGACGCAATAAAGTTATTTTTTATGCCCCCACCCCATTGTTATTTACTATTTCTGCAACCACACTCACACAATTGTCTTTTAAGATAAACGAAACATACTGGGTTACTCTGTGCTGTTAATAAAAAATATATCCGCAGTCAGCTATAAATATCTGGTCTCCCGGCTCCAGCTGCGTTGTCTCGTTTGCCTCCAGCAATCGTCCTTTGACCCTGGTACCATTGGTAGAGTTAAGGTCCGTTACAGTATAACTCCCATTGTCCTCGTCTAATCTTATGTGAAAACGGCTGACTGTATCTTTCAAAAGCACATAGTCTGCTAAATCCTTGTGTTTGCCAATCACAAATGGATAATAGGATATTACAATGTCCTCATCCGAACCATTGAGGGCAGATAAACGCCGGACTTCCTCCCCTTGTGCTGGCCGCTCTGATAAAAGCACGGTCTGAAAGCACTCTCCGGCGCTGCTTTCCGGCATTTTCTGCAAATACTCATTTTTATCCCCATTCATATACGCAGTGGATGGCTGATTACCTAAATCCTCGTCTTCGTCATCTTCATCCTCATACAAAATTCTCCATGGGTCCTGCTCATCATCTGAAGCTGCCCCATCTGCCTTTGCAGCCCTATGCCCAATGAACAGCCTATACAGATTCATGGCTGACAGCATAAACAGCAAGCCTCCGTCGATTGCTGCCAGCAGCCTCCAGTTGTCAATGACCATTGTCATCCCTCTGAACATCCACAGTGCGGATGGACAAAGTACTGCCGCTGACAGCCATACGATAAACTGCCGTCTGAAAGTGGTTCCTTTCCATTCAGGTTCAGTCCGGCCTGAGCCTTCCTGTTTTATTTCACGCCTTTCCAATTTACCCTTTTCTTTTTTTCTCCGCTTCTCCCCCCTGTCACTGTTATGCTGTTTCTCTGTCTCCCCGCTTTTTCCTTTCCCCTTCCCTGTAATACAATCTCTATTTTGCTCAGTCCCCTGTTCCTTCCCTTGTTCCTTCCCTTGTTCCTTCCCTTGTCCCTTCTCCTTCAGCCCCTTCTCCCAATGATCTGTTTCCTGTAGTCCTCCCTTCTTTATATAATCTCCCTCCGGTTCGCTCAATAACTCATGTTTCTTCCCTTTCCGCCGTTCTGACGCAATCAGCCCCAGCAAATCATCCATTCCGCAGTTTTCCTTAAGGCTCTCCTGATAAAGTCCATAAGCCAGGACTACGCTCTCCCTGTCTTTATGATTTATCCTCTTCAGTATATATTGCAGGAGGCGGCTCAGTTTACCCTGGAAATCATCCTGAACACCAGGGATCAGGCACAAACCGGTCTGGAATAATTCCGGCTCCACATAAATATATTCCGGTTCCAGCAGGACACCCCCTGCATCTAAAAGATATTCCTCCATACCACTTAGCGCTGCATGTATCTGGATTAATAACTGGCATATCTCTTCTCTGGTTATAAAACGGGTTTCCAGAAGGCGGCTTAACGGTTGTCTGGAGGTAATGTCATAACAATATAAGGGCAGTCCATCCTGGTATGTTATGTACATCCTTAA
>ERZ772877.1047-NODE-1047-length-14874-cov-3.12801_pt1 | contig 14874 bp, 8 predicted proteins | sample MGYA00580583_ERZ772877 | MGnify/ENA primary metagenome ERZ772877 (study PRJEB29015, sample SAMEA2737661) | human gut metagenome | biome: human gut; feature: human-associated habitat; material: faeces | place: China | collected 2012 ... | reverse complement strand
CTTAGAAATGGGGATGAATCATTTAAATGAAATGTCAAGATTATCTATGATTGCTCATCCTGATGTCTCATGTATTACCAATGTTGGAACAGCACATATTGGTGAACTAGGAAGTCGTGAAAATATTTTAAAAGCAAAGTTAGAAATTACAGATGGTATGAAAGATCAATCTACTTTAATTATTAATAATGATAATGATATGTTACAGACTGTTGATTTACCTCGTTTAAATGTTGTAAGAGTTGGAAAAAATGAAGGGGCTTCTATTCAAGCAAGTGATATTGAATTATTTGAAGATCACAGTACATTTATTGTTCATTATCATGATCAAAGTGAAAAAATTTGGGTTCCTGTTCAAGGAGAGCATAATGTTTTTAATGCACTAATTGCGATAGCGGTAGGTATTGAATTAAATATTTCTTTAGAAGATATTAAAAAAGGAATTCAAGAATTTAAATTAACGAAGAATCGTATGGATATTCTTGAAAAAAATCATAAAACAATTATTGATGGAACATATAATGCAAGTGTAGATTCAATGAAATCAAGTATTGATGTTCTAACAAATTATAAAAAACGTAAAGTTGCTATTTTAGCGGATATGTTAGAACTTGGAGATTATAGTCAACAACTTCATGAAGAAGTGGGAAACTATGTTGCTACTAAAGAAATAGATGTGTTGATTTGTATTGGAAAAGAAGCAAAGTATATGTATCAAAAAGCAAAAGAAAAAATGAAGAATGTTTATTATTTTACTTCTAATCAAGAAGTTATTGAACAATTAGATCAATTTTTAAAGAATGATGATGTGGTTTTAGTTAAAGGAAGTCACTCTATGAATTTAAAAGAAATTGTAGAAAAGATATAAGTTATGAAAAAAAAGAAAAAGTTAAGATTAAAAAGACCCTTTCAGTTAATTCTTGCAGCATTATTGTTTTTATTGGCTTTTTCATTCTTTCAACTTATAAAAAATCAATTTAAACAAGAGAATCCATTGGTTTCAACTCAGGTATTGAATTATGAAGATTTAATGCTAAAATATGCTAGAGAAAATGATATAGAAGAATATATAGAATTATTACAAGCGATGATGATGCAAGAATCAGGGGGGCAGGGAAATGATCCTATGCAATCTTCAGAATGTGAATTTAATACACAGTTTGAAAAGAAGCCCAATGCCATCAATAATCCTGAATATTCCATTCAAGTAGGTATTCAATACTTTGCAAAGTGTTTAAAACAAGCAAATGTGACTTCAATAAAAGATGAAAAAGGCATCTTTTTAGCCTTACAATCTTATAATTATGGTATTGGATATATTAAATATGTTGAACAAACTGACAAGCAATACACTTATCAAAATGCTATAGCGTTTTCGCAAAAATGTAAAAAAGAATATAATGTATCCGTCTATGGAGATAGTAAGTATGTATATCATGTTTTACGTTATTATACAGATACTTCTCTTGTTGATGATTGGTTAGAATTATATCGATAAGGAGATTATTATGAAACAAAAATTAATGGTTGTTTGTGGCGGACAATCGAGTGAACATATTGTTTCTCGTATGTCTTGTACTTCAGTAATGAATAATTTAAATAAAGAAAATTATGATGTGACTTTAGTAGGAATTGATCAAAATGGTTCTTGGTATATTTTAGATCAAAATCAAGAAGATCTTGCTAAAGATACATGGCTAGACAATGCAAAAGCTCTTCAAGATGTTTTTGGTTTATTAAAACAACAAGATGTTGTTTTACCAATTTTACATGGAGCTTTTGGTGAAGATGGAACAATCCAAGGTTTATTTGAACTTGCTGGAGTTCCTTATGTGGGATGTCGTGTTTTAGCTTCAGCAGTATCTATGGATAAAATCTATACAAAGAAGATTTTAGAAACAGCAGGGATTCCTCAAGTAAAATCCTTATATGTTAAAAAAAGATATGATGGAAAACTTGTTGTTGTCAATAAACAATTTGATGAAATTGAAGATATTGAAAAAACAGTGGAAGAAGAATTAGGATTTCCATGTTTTATTAAAGCAAGTCGTTCTGGGTCAAGTGTAGGATGTTATCGTTGTGATCATAAAGAAGATTTAATGACAAAACTTATTGAAGCTTCAAAATATGATCGTCATATTGTCGTTGAAGAATGTGTTGATTGTATCGAACTTGAAACGGCTGTTTTGGGAAATGATGATCCAATCGTTTCACGTGTTGGACAAATCATGCCTCATGGTGAATTCTATACTTTTGAATCTAAATATGAAGATGAAGAAAGTAAAACATGTATTCCTGCTTTAGTTGATCAAGAAATTCAAGATAAAATTCGTGAATATGCTTTAAGAGTATTTAAAGCAGTTGATGGACATGGTCTATCAAGAGTTGATTTCTTCTTAGATAAGAAATCAAATCAAATCTATTTAAATGAAATCAATACTTTACCTGGATTTACAAAGATTTCAATGTATCCACAATTAATGAATGATTTTGGTATTTCATATAGTGAATTATTAGATCGTGTTATTCAATTAGCTTTTGATAAATAGATAGTGTTCCTATTGTACATTCGTACAATAGGATTTTTTTATTTTCTATGTTAGAATATTAAAATGATTTAAAGAAAGAGGAATATCTATGAGAAATTATCGTCTTGTTGTTAGAAAACATGAATTAATTGAATATCAACAAAGGGAATTCTATGCGATTAATCATAGTTTTTATTATCAAGATAAAATATATGATAAACATTGGCATAATAGCATTGAAATAACCTATGTTGTTAAAGGTAGAAAAATTCAAACATCTTGGGAAAATGGTCAAGAAAATAAAGTGATTGCTGATGAAGGAACATTGTTACTTGTTAATTCAGGAATAAGTCATAAAATAGAAGTTTTAAATGGTTTAGAGGGAATTGTTTTATTGATTGATAAAAGAGTTATTCGTGAATTTTATTCTGAATGGAATGATGAACATTTTAATTTATCTTTAAATTCAACTATTGAAAATAAAATTATTGAATTGATGTTATTATTGTCTCAAGCTAAAGATCAAGATAAAAAGATTCAACAACATATTTATGTTTTGCAAATTATTTCATTATTAGTAGAAAATCTAATTGATGTAAATGACCATTATCGTGAAAGACATGATGAAAATAGTGAATTGATTACTTCTATTATGGAATACATAAATTATAACTATTTTAAACCAATCTCTTTAGATGAAATAGCAACGTATACAAATTATAATAAATCTTATTTGTCTGCTTTATTTAAAAAGAAAATAGGAATTACAATATTTGAATATTTAAAAAATATTCGATTAGAACACTGTTTAAAAGAATTAAAAACAACAGATAAGAATATTGTAGATATTGCTTTGAACAACGGGTTTGCTAATATTCAATCATTCAATAAAGTATTTAAAGAAGTTTATCATCAAACGCCTTTACAATATAAAAAATCCAAATAAATATGAATAGTAAAACAAATAAATCACAATAAACAAAAAATTCTCTATGCTATCCTATTATACGAGGAGGAAATAGAGAATGAAAAAATTATTCACATCAGTTATAGCTTTATTAGTAGCTATGGTTATGTCAGTATCAAGTGTTTTTGCTGCAACAACTAGTCAATTTGTGCAAAATCTTGATACTCAAAACACATTAGGGTACGTAGATCCAGAGGTAGATCAATTTGAAACGTATAGTGAAGTAAAAAAATCAGGAGATACTTATACAAGTATTGCTTCAAAAATTTATAAACCAGTTTCAGGGGATACACTTATTGTATGTTTCCATGGAAATGGTGAAGGTGGAGTAGATGGTAGTTGTAATAACTATTCTCCATTAGCTGGAAATCAAATGGCAACAACATTTATTTCGAGTGAAGTTCAAAAAGCTTATCATGGAGCTTATGTATTAGCTTTCCAAGCACCAGATTATTGGTACAATGATTATACAGCACAAGCCAAAGCAATCATTGATCAAGCTAAAAATGAATTTGGAATTAAACAAGTTTTTGTAACAGGTCTTTCTGCGGGTGGATTAATGACAGAAAGAATGCTTAGCAAATATGGAAATTATTTTTCAGGAGCACTTATTTCATGTGCAGCTATTGCTAAAAATGGACAAGCAGTTGAAGGTCTAGGTGGAGATTATTCTGCTGATAATGGTTATTTAGATGAAACATTAGGACTTAAAAAACCAGTTGATTATGATCAATATGTTTCTAATTATACAGGTTGGTTAGAAAAAATTGCAGAAAGTAATGTACCAATGTATTTAGTTCATTGCTTAAAAGATAATACAATTTCTTATACTTGGTCAAAACTTGCTTATGAAACAATTAAAACATATAGAGATGAACATCAATTAGATGGAGATATTTATTTCCAAACAATTGAAAGTACAGGTATCAACAAAGATACAGGAAATGAAATGTCAGGACATTGGGCATGGGTCAAAATGTACAATAATGAAATTTCAGTAAATGGTATTTCTACATTAGATTGGTTTGAAAGTTTATCAACTTCTACAAATTCATATCAAGAAAAAGAATATACACTTCCAACAGCTGGAGCAAGTCAACAAGAAAATACTTATAAATTTAATTTAATTGCTCAAGTAAGAGAAGATGGTGAAAAAGTAGTTGCTATTGAAATTGATATGAATGGTCAAAAAGTAGATGCATCAAAATTGACAAAAGATATGTTTAAAATTAAAGCGTACAATAAAGATGCTCAAGCTGACTTAGGTTCAACTGTTAATTATGGATTATTTGATGAAACTGAATTAGAAGTTGCTCAAGTATCTGTTAATGAAAGAGGAAACATCGTTTTAGGTTTAGCAGTAAGTAGTTACAAAGGTGTATTAAATTGGAGTGGGGATCTATCTCGTAATTTAACCACACAAATGATGTATTCTATTGAACCAGTTGCTTTACCAATTGTTGAACAAGTAACTGATAATAAACAATCACCAACAACATCAACAAATAAAAAAACACAATCTGTTAAAACAGGAGATAATAGTTTAACTGAAGTATCTGCAATGCTTTCATTATTATCAGCTGGAATGTTTGTTTATGTAAAAAAACATCAAATGAATTAAGCGCTTAGGCGCTTTTTTCTTTTTCAAAAAGAAAAAAATGATATAATACTTGTATATACAAATACTTTTTTTAGGAGGAAGTAAGATGAGTATTATTGTTAAATTAACAGAAAAGAAAGGTTTTTCTATTGCTGAAAGTAAAATCGCAGATTACATTATTGCCAATAAAGAAGAAATATTACATTTAACAGTAAGAGAACTAGCCAAAGCAACTTACACAGGCTCTTCTACTGTTATGAGAGTCATTAAGAAAGTTTATGATGGAAGCTTTTCTGATTTTAAAGTAGATTTAGCTTATGAATTCCATAATGCTCGTGATAGTGAATCAAAAATACAATTTCAAATTCAAAATCAAGAAACTGCCTTCTCTATTATAGAAAAGATTGCCCGTGTGGAAAAGGAAAGCATCAATAAAACACAATCAATGCAAAATTATCAACAAATTGAAAGAGTGACAAAACTTATTAACGAAGCAACGATTATTTATATATTTGCAGATGGAATCAATGAACAAGTAGGACATGAATTTAAATATATGATGGCTCGTATTGGTAAGGCAGTAGAGATTGCAAAAGATGATTTTTGGGTATCTTTAAATTGTTTAAGTGAAACATCTCGTCCACTAGCAATCTATATAAACCATCGAGAACATAATATTTCTCTTTTAGAAAAAGTAAAATTAAATCATAAAATAGGTATTAAAGGTATTGCGATTACTGGTTACACAAATTCAACATTTGAAACAGGATGTAAAGAAATTATTTCTATTCCTACAGGGGTTAGCTATTCGGATTTAGCGCCTGTGATTTATACAACAGCTATTCGTTATGTATTAAATATTCTTGTTAGTTGCATAATAGCTACTAATCATCAAAAAAGTATGGATAAATTAGTGGAATATACTGAACTTTCAAAAACAGTTAAATGAGTTAGATGGTACAATGTACCATCTTTTTTCTTTGTTAAATAATAAAATATAAAATATTGTACCAACTAAAATACATTTTATAAAAAAAGTAAATAAATATGTTAATAATAAATGTAGACAATAAATTTTTAATAATAATTATGGGAAAGGGATGAAATAATGAAAAAATCTAAAAAGCTTTTAGCAACTTTAATTGCTACTATGACGGCAGTCTCGCAAATAGTACCAACAATTAAAGTTCAAGCTGCTACAGATAGTATTAGACTTGCAACATTTAACATAGCAGCGAATAAAAAACCAGATGTTGTTAAATTAAATGAATTATTAAAAAATAATCAAGTGAATGTTGTTGGATTACAAGAAGTAGATGTTAATACAACACGTAATCCATATGATATGTTAGAAAAATTTACAGAACAAGGTGACTATGAATATAGCTATTTTCAAAAGGCTATTGATATGAAAGATGGCGTAGGAGAATATGGAATAGGTTTATTGTCTAATTTAGAGCTTTCTAATAGTACAGGTGGTTCTTTAAATAGTGAAGGTATTAAAGAAGCTCGTGCATGGCAAAAGAGTGATATAGAATTTAATGGTAAGATCATTGCTGTTTATAATGCTCATTTGACACATGAGTCAATAGAAGCACGTACTAAACAATTATTAGAACTTAAACAAATAATGGATCAAGATACAACTGAATATAAAGTTGCTTTTGGTGATTTTAATGTGGATCAAAGACATGATGAGATTTATCCATTTTTAGAAGATTATAATATTGCTAATGGTAAAGATGGCAAATGGTATGATACATATAATAGTGTAGATTCTTCAATGAAAACCAATGCTATCGATAATATTATTACTTCTAGAAATATAGAAATAAGTAATATTACAATGGTAGAAACAACTTTATCAGATCATAATATGCTTTATGCAGATGCTAAGTTATTAGATCATGATGTAACTTCTAGAGAATACTTAGATTTAGTAATTAAACAAGCAAATGATTTAGATGAAGATCAATATAGTAATGCAACTTATAAAGTATTAGATGAAAAATTAACAGCTGGTGAATTACTTGATGAAAATGCTTCTCAAGAACAAATTAATCAAGCTATTAAAGATATCCAAGATGCACAAGAAAATTTAAAAGTTAAATATGAAAATCTTGCTTTAAATAAAAATGTAAGTGTTTCAGGACTTGAAGTCAATGATGGACGTTTTACGGCAGATAAAGCAGTAGATGGTGTTGTTTCTAAAGAAAGCCGTGTATCTTTTGCCAAAGATAAAGATGAACAATGGTTAGAAGTAGACTTAGGTAAAGTAGAAAATATTTCTCATTTTGTTATCAACTATGAATCTCAAGCACCTTCATTTAAAATTCAAGTAGCTGGAGAAGATAAAGTATATCAAGATGTTTATGAAGTCAGTGGTTTAGATGGACAAATTAGTAATGTTCAAAATATTACTGTTGATCCGGTAGATGCGCGTTATGTAAAATATGTACAACTTAAACGTTGGAAACATAGTGGAAATGGAAGATATTATAGTGGTAGTATCTATGAATTTGAAGTTTATAAAAAAGATCCAAACGCTAAAAATTATGACAATCTTGCTTTAAAGAAAGATGTAAGTGTTTCAGGACTTGAAGTCAATGATGGACGTTTTACTGCGCCAATGGCAGTAGATGGTGTCGTTTCAAAGAAAAGCCGTGTTTCTTTTGCTAAAGATAAAGATGAACAATGGTTACTTGTTGATTTAGGTGGAAGAAAAACAGTTTCTGAATTTGTTATTAATTATGAATCATGCCCACCTGCTTTTAAAATTCAAGTATCAACAGATGGTATTCATTATAAAGATGTTTACAAAGAAGAAAATCTTGCAGATGGTGGACCAAGTGCTGTTAAAGAAATTCAAATTGATGCAACGAAAGCACGTTATGTTAAATATGTACAACTTAAACGTTGGAAACATAGTCGTAGTGGAAAATATTTTAGTGGTAGTATCTATGAATTTGAAGTTTATAAAGAAAGAAATCATGCAACAGCAAGTGAAGTATTAAAAGCTGCTAGTAAGGAAGCTCCTCAAATTGATGGAAATAAGCTTGTTTTACCAACAGTACCAGAAGAATTTGAAATTAGTTTATATGGTTGTGATAATAAACAAGTTGTAACAATGGATGGAACAGTTATTCAACCATTAGAAGATATGAATGTTAATGTTTTATATCAAGTTAAAAACTTAAAAGATGATAGTGATGTGGCAACAAGTGAAGAAGATATTAAATTTGTTGTTCCAGGAAAATATAGTAAAGAAGAAAGTATTAATGCAAAACCTAATGTCATGCCTGGATTACGTGAATGGAAAGGTAATGAAGGTGAATTCACTCTTACAAAAGATTCTAAAATCGTTGTTAAAGATGAAAGTTTGAAAGCAACAGCTAAACAAATTCAATTCTATTTAAAAGAAATGGTTAAAAAGAATTTAGCGATTGTAAGTAGTGGAGAAACAACAGGAGATATTGTTTTAACAAAAGATAGTAGTTTAGATGTTTTAGGTAAAGAAGGCTATACTTTAGATATTAATGATTTAATTGAAATTAAATCTAATTATGAAACAGGTATTTTATATGGTGGTATTTCTATCACTCAAATCTTATCTCAAGATGAAGGAAAAAATAATATCGCAAAAGGTATTGCTAGAGATTATCCAAAATATGAAGTAAGAGCAGGTATGTTAGATGTTGCACGTACATATATTCCAATGGATTATTTAAAAGAAATGACAATTTATATGGCTTACTATAAATTAAATGAAGTACAAGTCCATGTTAATGATTATTGGGGTGCAACAGGATATTCAGCATTTAGATTGGAATCAACAACATATCCAATGATTACTTCTACTGATGGAAGCTATACGAAAGAAGAATATAAAAATTATCAAAAAGAAATGAAAAATTATGGTATTGATGTTATTACAGAAATTGATACACCATACCATGCAGAATGTTTTAGAAGTATTCCAGGTGCAAAAATGTTAAAAACAGGTGCTTTGGATATTAGAGAACAATCATCTTATGATATTATTGAAAATCTTATTGATGAATATTTAGATGGTGATGATCCAGTTATTGAAAGTGATAAATTCCATATTGGAACTGATGAATATGATAAAAACTATTCAGAACAAATGAGAAAATGGACAGATCATTTCATTAAATATGTCAATAATAAAGGTTATAAAACAAGATTATGGGGTTCTTTAGGTAGTCGTGGATTTAATGGAACAACACCAGTTTCAAATGATGCAACTGTTAACTTATGGGCACCATATTGGGCTGATGTTAAAGAAACATATGCCTCAGGATATGATATTATCAATACATGTGGTGGATGGTTATACATTGTACCAGGTGCAAATGCTGGTTATCCAGATCGTTTAAATATTTCTACATTATATGATAAATTTGATGTTAATAACTTCTCACCAAGTAGAAAGGTAGGACAAGGAACAGCTATTATGCCAGTTGCTCATCCACAAACAAAAGGAGCACAATTCTGTATATGGAATGATATGACTTCTTATGGTGGAGGATTTACATGGTTTGATATTTATGATCGTTTTAAAGACGCTGTTATGATTACAAGTGAAAAAACTTGGTATGGTGAAAAAACAGATGGTCAAACTGCTGCTCAATTTGTTGAAAGAGTAAATAAACTAAATAGTGTTGTCCCAGGTGCTAATCCAGGTAGAGTTGTTGAATCAGCTGATAAGAATGTTACAACAATTGATTTTGAATCAGTTAAAGATAATAAAGCTATTGATTTATCAAAGAATGGTTATGATGCAACACTAAAGAATGTTACAATTGAAAAAGGTAATGGTGGTCATGTTGCTACATTGAATGGTGATGGTTATGTTTCATTACCATATCAAACAATTGGTTATCCATATACAGTAATGATGGATGTTAAATTAGATAGTAATACACCTGAAAATACAGAAATCTTTAGTGGTAGTGATGGTGTGATGTATGCTAATGTTGATGGAACTGGAAAAATTGGTTATAAGAGAAGTGGTTATACATTTACATTTGATTATGAACTTCCTAAAGATAAATGGTTTAATTTAGCACTTACATGTGATCAAAAGAATACAACTTTATATATTAATGGAAAAGCAATCTCAACTGGAATTAATATGAAAACAGCAATTAAAAACAGAAAAGATTCAAGTACATTTGTATTACCAGTTGAAAAAATATTAAATAACGCTAAAGGTAGTGTAGATAATATTAAAATCTATAATATTGCTGATGGATTAGGTTATATTTCATTAGAAAACTTAGCACTTCATAAAAATGCAACAGCATCTTCTGTCTATCCAGGAAGCAATAAAACACCTGATTTAGCAGTAGATGGTGATAATAGTAAATCTACTGATAATCGTTGGTCAAGTAAACGTGCTACAGGAAATGGAAGCAATGAAGATAGTGGACAACATGGTACAAAAGAACAATATCTTACAATAGATTTAGGAGATGTTTATAAAGTTGATAAAGTCTTTATTTCTTGGGAAGCAGCTTATGCTACAAAGTATACTATTCAAGGATCATTAGATGGTGAAAACTTCTTTGATATTAAAGTTGTTGATGATGGTAAAGGCGGAGAAGAAACACATGATGATTTAGGAAATAAAGAAACAAGATATATTAGAATTTTATGTCGTCAAGCAAAAACAGCTAAGTATGGATATTCAATTTATGAATTAGAAGTTTACCAAAGTGCTAATGAAGAATTAAGAAAACTTGCTCAAGCTGGAAAAGATCAATTATCTCAATTTGAAGCAGGTAATAAAAATGGAAATATTGCTAAAAAAGATTATGACGAATTAGAAAAAGCTTATAAAGATTATTTAGATTTAGCTAAAGGTGAAAAGATTTCTGATGAAGAAATTGGTAGATTGTTAAAAGAAGTAACTGAACTTAATAGTTCAATTGAAAGTTATGTTATTTATTCTAAAGATGAATTAAATGATCTTTATCAAGCAATGAAAGCTTATAAAGAAAAAGATTATACAAAAGATAGTTTTGTAGGATTTAAAGATCAATTAAACACTCTTAAAGATGTGATTGATCAAGCAGATGATTATCAAAAAGTGAATGATACTTTAAAACAATTAAAAGAATTAGATAGTACTTTAGTTAAATTAGATAGAAGTAAATTAGAAAAGATTATAAAAGAATATCAAGAATTAAATGAAGAAGATTATACTGTAGATTCTTGGCAACAAATGAAAGAAATATTAGATGCTGCACAAGCTGTTTACAATAATCCAAGTTTAAATCAAGAAGATATTGATCAAGCAGTTGCTTCATTTGATGGTGTTCAATTGGTTCAAAGAGGAAATGTTGAAAAACTAGAAGAATTATTATCATCTATTAAAGAAAGTGATTATACAGTTGCTTCATGGTCACAATTTGATTCAATTTACCAAGAAGCTAAACAAATGGTAAATGATTCTTGTAATGTTGATCAAAAAGCTGTTGATGAAATGATTGAAAAAGTAAAAGATTCTATGCAATTACTTGTTAAAGCAGGAAATATTGATGATTATCAAGAAGCTGTAGATAAAGTAAATAATAAAGTAGGTCAATTAGATCAATCTAAATATACAAAGGAATCTTGGGATAAACTTCAAGAAACATTACAAAAAGCCAAAGATTTAGCTACAAAAGAAGATGTTTCTCAAGAAGAATTAGATAACATGTTAGCTTCATTAAATGATGCATATGATGCTTTAAAAGAAGCAAAAACAGATTCAGTAATTACAGATACAGCTAATAAAACAGATAAAACAAATACAACAGATAAAAATACAACAAAAACAGGTGATGATGTTTCATTATTTGGATATGTAGGATTATTATTTATTGCTTTATTAGGATTTGTTTACAGTAAAAGATATGAATAAATAGTAATGAAAAGAGTTTCCTGAGGGAAGCTCTTTTTGTTTGTAAAAAAGAGGTTGGTATTTTATAATAATATTATTATAAATGTGTAAAGGAGAAATATATGAGTAATCAAAATAGAAAAAATATGGAGTTCATTCACTATTGTAATACGAAACTATCAAATATAAATGAATATAATATTATTAAAGTAATTATTGATAATATTGATCATATTTCTTCTTTATCTTTGGAAAAAATAGCAGATGAAGCACATATTTCTACATCTTCTGTTAGTCGTTTGATCTCTAAAATAGGATTTGATTCTTTTCAGAATTTTAAGTATCGCTTAGAAAATGAAAATTTAAATTTAAAGATGAGAAGAATGCTTACAAATACGCAAAGATTTATACGTTCTAGTGATGAAGATATAGTAGAATCTTTGTATGTTGATGCAGTAGCTAATTTACAACAAACTCGTTTAAATTTAGATATTCATAAATTAAGAGAAATTATTAATGTTTTAAAAAAGAGTAATAGTGTTACTTTTATTGGTGATAGTCATGAATTAGCTGATTTTTATACTTTGCAATTAGATTTGTTAGCTAATGGAATTCCTGCGTTTTTAATAGAAGATAAAGATATTAATTTAGTACATATAAATTCATTAAATGAAAAGGATACAATTGTATATATTAATTTATATAGTGAATGGTTTGGGAAATATCAAAAGGAAATCATAGCTCAAGCTAAGAAAAATCATGTGAATATTATTATTTTTAGTCAAGATGATTTGAATATAGAAGATGTTATTATTTATCATTATGGAATAAAGAATACATTAAATGATGGATATTTTTCATTACCTTATTTAAATAAGGTGTTATGTGAATTTCTTTATAAAGAGTAGCTTGCATTTTTTGCAAGCTGTTTTTATTTATTGAAAATAACTTTTATTTAAGATAATTGTTCATAAAAATGTAACCGCTTAAAATAAAAGTATCAAAGGGAGGACATTATGAAAAAAATATTAACGTCATTAGTAAGTGCAACAATGTTGTTGTCGATGAGTACAACACTTGCACATGCACAAAATATTTCACTTGGAGCAAATGTTAACGCTGATACTACTTCACCATCAGGGTATACGGTTACATTCAATTATGATACAAGTGATGATACAAAATGGACAGATCAATCTAAAATAAAAGTTACTGGTTCATTTGATTATTATAGGGAAGGAACAACATCACCTGTTTATACACCTGAACAATATGAAAACGGAATGAATCCAGCTAATACAGGAAATTATTCTAAAGAAATGGCAGATGAAGATGGTGACAGAATTTATAGTACTTCTTTTCCTATTACAAGCGGAGCTTTTCAATATTCCTATGTATTAGACTATGATGGTGATTTTAATACTCAAGAAGATCAAGTAACAATTGCTGATCCTCATAATCTATCTAGATTTAATTCAGCACAATCAACTTATGAAACATCTTGTTTAAATACAAGTGTCGTTTATGGAAAGTATGATGCTGTTAAACAAAGTCAATCACATGATTACTCATTTGTTTTACCTGCAACACAAAATAAAGGATCAGTTGATTATGTTAATTATACAGGAAATCTTACAAACAAAGATTTAACAGATGTAGAAGTTTATGATAAAACATCAAAAACACATCAAAATTTAGGCGTTTATTTGCCTAGTGGTTATGATGCTCAAAGACAAGAACCTTATAAAGTTATTTATTTATCACATGGTGGAGGAGGAAACGAAGTAGATTGGTTTTCTTATGGGCATGTAGATAATATTATGGATAATCTAATTAATAATGGACAAACAGAACCTGCAATCGTTGTTACTGTTTCTAATATGGATTATAGACTTAATGAAATAGGAACTATTTGGAATTTTGATTTGATTAGAGAAAATGTGACTGACTATGTTATTCCATATGTTGAATCACATTATAATATTTCTAAAGATGCACAAGATCGAGCATTTGCAGGATTATCAATGGGATCACTAACTACTTCACAAATGTGGTTAAAAAATTGTGATAGTTTTGGATATTTTGGAGCTTTTTCAGGAGCATACTTATTTACTGATATGTATCGAACTAATACATCTGAAGATTTACAACAACTTACAACTAAAACATTTGATCAATTAAATCAATCTAAATTATTAGTAGCAGGAGGTTATACTGATATTGCTCTAGGTACAATGGGTGAATTTGGAAATGGACGTTCAACAGGTAGCTTAGATTATTTATTGAAAAAATATAATTTTACAAATTATAAATCAGAAGTTGTAGATGGAGCACATGATTGGTTTACATGGTCACAACTTTTTAAAGAATTTGCATCTGAAGTAGTTTGGACAAATGAAAAGAAAGTTGTAGAAGATGATAAAAAAGATAATGTTATTGAATCTTCTAAAACAGAAGAAAAAGTATCTGCAGTTAAAACAGGTGATCAAAGTTTGCTTGAATTAATGGCTATGCTATCTGTTTTATCTACAGGAGCATTTGTAGAAATTAAAAAATATAAAAATATTTAAAATTTTTGAAGAAGAAAGTCAATTTAGAGTTTCTTCTTTTTTAATAAATAAAATAACATCATCGTGATAAAAAAATATTGATTTGTAAAATTACTTCAAAGACATTGACTTTGTAAAAAAAAAAGTCTAACATTACAAGTAACCATAAAATAAATACTTCGATAGGAACTAGTAAGTACTATTTCAAGGCGTAGAGAGATTCTGGTTGGTGGAAAGAATTGTTTGAGTAATACTGAACTCATCCTTGAGTGGAGCGCTGAACTTAAGTAGGTGGCTACGGTATGCAACCGTTATTTTGTAAG
>ERZ772877.1035-NODE-1035-length-14996-cov-3.13573_pt1 | contig 14996 bp, 13 predicted proteins | sample MGYA00580583_ERZ772877 | MGnify/ENA primary metagenome ERZ772877 (study PRJEB29015, sample SAMEA2737661) | human gut metagenome | biome: human gut; feature: human-associated habitat; material: faeces | place: China | collected 2012 ... | reverse complement strand
TATGGCGCAAGGTGGTGGAAGAGGTTGCAAAGGATTATCCGCAGGTGGAGCTGTCCCACATGCTGGTGGACAACTGCGCCATGCAGCTGGTCATGAATCCAGGCCAGTTTGATGTGATTCTCACAGAGAATATGTTTGGGGACATCCTTTCGGATGAAGCCAGCATGATTACGGGCTCTATCGGAATGCTGTCATCTGCCAGCATGAATGAGAGCAAATTCGGCCTTTATGAGCCCAGCCACGGCTCTGCGCCTGATATTGCGGGAAAGGATATGGCTAACCCCATTGCCACCATCCTCTCGGCAGCCATGCTGCTGCGCTATTCCTTTGATATGGACCGGGAGGCGGACGCTGTTGAAAAGGCGGTACAGGCTGTGCTCACAGAAGGGTACCGAACCGGGGATATTATGTCCGAGGGATGTACCAGGGTGGGCACCTGTAAAATGGGTGATTTGATTGCGGAACGGATTGGATGATTGACAGACGGACGGTTATGACTGGATGCTCCGGATTAGATGAAAGGGGATACAACATGAAAAGTGATGCGGTTAAGACAGGTATGCAGCAGGCACCCCACAGGTCCCTGTTTAATGCTCTTGGTATGACAGAGGAAGAGATGAGAAAGCCTCTGGTGGGTATTGTAAGTTCCTATAATGAGATAGTTCCGGGCCATATGAACCTGGATAAGATTGTGGATGCCGTGAAGCTGGGCGTTGCCATGGCCGGCGGTACTCCGGTGGTGTTCCCGGCCATTGCTGTCTGCGATGGTATTGCCATGGGGCATATCGGCATGAAGTATTCCCTGGTGACCCGGGATTTGATTGCGGATTCCACGGAGTGTATGGCGCTGGCCCATCAGTTTGACGCGTTGGTAATGGTGCCTAACTGTGATAAGAATGTTCCGGGACTTCTGATGGCAGCAGCCAGGATTAATGTGCCCACCGTGTTTGTCAGCGGCGGTCCTATGCTGGCCGGCCATGTGAAGGGGCATAAAACCAGCCTTTCCAGCATGTTTGAGGCGGTGGGCGCTTACGCGGCAGGCAACATGTCCGAGGAGGATGTGAAGGAGTTTGAGAATAAGGCATGTCCTACCTGCGGTTCCTGTTCCGGCATGTATACGGCTAACAGCATGAACTGCCTGACCGAGGTCCTGGGTATGGGACTTAAGGGAAACGGCACCATCCCGGCTGTTTATTCCGAGCGCATCAAGCTGGCGAAACATGCCGGCATGAAGGTGATGGAGATGTACGAGAAGAACATCCGCCCAAGGGATATCATGACAAAAGAAGCATTTATGAACGCCCTGACCATGGATATGGCGCTGGGATGCTCCACCAACAGCATGCTTCACCTTCCTGCCATTGCCCATGAGGCGGGCGTGGAGCTGAATGTGGATATTGCCAACGAAATCAGCGCAAGAACCCCCAACCTGTGCCATCTGGCGCCGGCAGGACCTACCTACATAGAGGATTTGAACGAGGCAGGGGGAATCTATGCGGTTATGAAGGAAATCAGCAAGAAGGGGCTTCTGAACCTGGACTGCATGACTGTCACGGGCAGGACCGTGGGAGAGAATATAAAGGACTGCGTCAACAGGAACCCGGAGGTTATCCGTCCTGTGGAGAATCCCTACAGCCAGACCGGCGGCATTGCCATATTAAAGGGTAATCTGGCACCGGATTCCGCAGTGGTGAAGCGCTCCGCTGTTGCACCTGAGATGTTAAAGCATGAGGGACCGGCCAGGGTATTTGACTGCGAGGAGGATGCCATTGATGCCATCAAGAACGGCAGGATTGTAGCCGGAGACGTGGTGGTTATCCGCTATGAAGGACCTAAGGGAGGTCCGGGCATGAGGGAGATGCTCAACCCTACCTCTGCCATTGCCGGTATGGGACTGGGCTCCACGGTGGCCCTGATTACAGACGGACGTTTCTCCGGCGCCTCCAGAGGCGCTTCCATCGGCCACGCCTCACCTGAGGCAGCAGTGGGAGGCCCCATTGCCCTGGTGGAAGAGGGGGATATTATTTCCATTGATATTGACAACCATGAGCTGAACGTGCTGGTATCCGACCAGGAGATGGAAGCCAGGAAGGCCAAGTGGCAGCCCCGCACACCGCAGGTCACCACAGGATATCTGGCCAGATACGCGTCCCTGATTACTTCCGCTGACAGGGGAGCTGTGCTGCAGGTAAAATGATTATCGGGGCATCATGAAATAACATGAAGAAAAGGAGTGCAGTATATGAGCAAATTGACGGGGGCAGAGATTGTAGTTGAGTGTTTGAAGGAACAGGGCGTGGACACCGTATTTGGTTATCCGGGCGGCGCTATCCTGAATATATATGATGCATTGTACCAGCACCAGGATGAGATTACCCATATCCTGACATCCCATGAGCAGGGAGCTTCCCATGCGGCTGACGGCTATGCAAGGGCCACCGGCAGGGTGGGTGTGTGCCTGGCCACATCCGGTCCGGGCGCCACCAATCTGGTAACAGGCATTGCCACTGCTTATATGGATTCCGTGCCGGTGGTGGCCATTACCTGCAACGTGACCAACAGTCTGCTGGGCAAGGACAGTTTCCAGGAAATCGACATTACGGGCGTGACCATGCCCATTACAAAATATAATTTCATTGTTAAGGATGTAAACCGTCTGGCAACGGTTATCCGAAGGGCATTTACCATTGCCCAGACAGGCCGCCCCGGCCCTGTGCTGGTGGATATCACCAAGGACGTGACGGCTGCGCCCTGCGAATATGAGAAGCAGGTTCCGGAGGAAATCGTGCGCCAGAGCGATACCATTACAGAGCAGGACATGGACCGGGCTGTGGAGATGATCCGCAAAGCGTCAAAGCCGTTTATCTTTGTGGGCGGCGGCGCTGTGCTGGCCAATGCGTCCGACGAGCTGAGGGCATTTGCCCATAAGATTCAGGCGCCGGTAGCGGACAGTCTTATGGGAAAGGGCGCGTTTGACGGGGCTGACGAGCTGTACACGGGTATGGTGGGCATGCACGGCACCAAAACCTCCAACTTCGGCATAACCGAGGCCGACCTGCTGATTGTGGTGGGCGCCAGGTTCAGCGACCGCGTGACCGGCAATGCGTCCAAGTTTGCAAAGAATGCAAAGATTCTCCAGCTGGACATCGACCCGGCAGAGATTAACAAGAATATTAAGGTGGACGCCAGCATCATCGGGGATGTGAAGGTCATCCTGCGCAAGCTGAATGCCAGGCTGGACCCGGTGAACCACGACGAGTGGATAGCCCACATAGAGCGCATGAAGGATATGTACCCCCTGCGCTATGACAAGAACTTGCTGACAGGTCCTTTCATCGTCCAGACCATCAACGAGGTGACGGGCGGGGACGCTGTCATAGTCACTGAGGTGGGACAGCACCAGATGTGGGCAGCCCAGTACTACCAGTACCGCCAGCCCCGCACCCTTCTCACTTCGGGAGGACTGGGAACCATGGGTTACGGCCTGGGTGCCGCTATAGGCGCAAAGATGGGATGCAGGGATAAGACGGTTATCAATATTGCAGGCGACGGCTGTTTCCGCATGAACATGAACGAGATTGCCACGGCAACCCGGTATAATATCCCTGTGGTGGAGGTTATCGTGAATAACCATGTGCTGGGCATGGTACGCCAGTGGCAGACCCTGTTCTACGGCAAGCGCTATTCCCAGACCATACTGAATGATTCCGTGGATTTTGTGAAGATAGCAGAGGCCATGGGGGCCAGGGCTTACCGTGTGACGCAGAAGGAGGAGCTGGAGCCGGTGCTCCGGGAAGCCATTTCCTTAAACATTCCTGTGGTCATTGACTGTCAGATCAGCTGCGATGACAAGGTATTCCCCATGGTATCACCGGGAGCGCCTATTGCAGATGCTTTTGACGATACAGACTTGAAAATTAATTAAAAACAGTGTATAGTAGTCTTTAATATCTTGGCTGCGTTATCAGATTAGCACGATAAAGCGACAGAATGCAAGCCGGGACAGGTGGGACAGATATACGATGGAGTATACAGTCAGGCGACTTCTCTGTATGCGGTATGGCATTGTATTGTGCCGGGTTCCGCATATGGAGGAGTCCTCTGTGTATATATATTAAAGAGGATATGTGCAGCAAGTACAACCATTTAAAGGAGGAGAACAAGATGAGCAGAGTTTACAATTTTTCAGCCGGACCGGCCGTTTTGCCGGAGGACGTCCTGAAAGAAGCCGCGGCAGAGATGCTGGATTACAGGGGAACAGGAATGTCAGTGATGGAGATGAGTCATCGATCTAAGGCTTATGACACCATCATCAAGGAAGCTGAATCAGACCTGCGGGATCTTTTACATATTCCGGATAATTATAAGGTGCTGTTTCTTCAGGGGGGCGCATCCCAGCAGTTTGCCATGGTGCCCATGAACCTGATGAAGAACAAGGCGGCAGATTACATCCTTACCGGACAGTGGGCTAAGAAGGCATATCAGGAAGGCGCCATTTACGGAAAGGCCAATGCCATTGCGTCCAGCGCTGACAAGACCTTCAGCTATATTCCGGATTGCTCCGACCTGCCTGTTTCCGAGGACGCGGATTATGTGTATATCTGTGAGAACAACACCATTTACGGCACCAAGTACTGGACCCTTCCCAACACAAAGGGAAAGCTTCTGGTAGCTGACCAGTCCTCATGCTTTCTGTCCGAGCCAGTGGATGTGACAAAGTACGGCCTGATCTTTGCAGGCGCCCAGAAGAACGTGGGACCGGCGGGAACCGTCATTGTCATTGTGAGGGAGGACCTGGTGACAGAGGATGTGCTGCCCGGAACACCTACCATGCTCCGTTATAAGACCCATGCAGATGCAGAGTCACTGTACAATACCCCGCCTACATACGGCATATACATGTGCGGAAAGGTATTTAAGTGGCTGAAGGCCAGAGGCGGCCTGGAAGCCATGAAGGAATACAACGAAAAGAAGGCTGAGATCCTCTATAATTTCCTGGATGAAAGCCAGTTATTTAAGGGTACTGTGGTTAAGAAGGACCGCTCACTGATGAACGTGCCCTTCGTGACAGGGGACGAGGAACTGGACGCCCTGTTTGTGAAGGAGTCAAAGGCAGCGGGCTTTGAGAATCTGAAAGGACACAGAACCGTGGGCGGCATGCGCGCCAGCATTTACAATGCAATGACTGCGGAGGGTGTTGGGAAACTGGTGGAATTTATGGCTGACTTCGAGAAGAAGCACAGGAAATAAAAGTCTTTGGACATATAAGAGGAGAGTTGGATTATTATGAAAAAAATTCATTGCTTGAACCCCATTGCAAAGTGCGGCACGGAGCTGTTTCCGGCCGGATATGAGATGACAGACAAGGCAGCTGATGCTGACGCCGTCCTGGTGCGCAGTGCTTCCATGCATGATATGGAACTTCCTGAGAACCTGCTGGCAGTGGGCCGTGCGGGAGCAGGTGTCAACAATATTCCTCTGGACTCCTGCGCCCAGAAGGGCATCGTTGTATTTAATACACCGGGAGCCAATGCCAACGGCGTAAAGGAGCTGGTGATCGCAGGCATGCTCATGGCATCCCGCGATATCGTGGGCGGTATCGAGTGGTGCAAGGCCAATGCGGAGGATGACAACATCACCAAGGATACAGAGAAGAGCAAGAAGGCATTTGCTGGCTGCGAGATTAAGGGCAAGAAGCTGGGAGTTATCGGCCTGGGCGCCATCGGGCGGAGGTTGCCAACGCAGCCACCCATCTGGGAATGGAGGTATACGGATACGACCCGTATATTTCCATCAACGCGGCCTGGAGACTGTCCAGGAATGTAAAGCATATCACCAACGCGGACATCATTTTCCAGGAATGTGATTATATCACCATCCATGTGCCTCTTATGGATTCCACCAGGGGAATGATCAACAAAGAAAAACTGGCTATCATGAAGGATGGGGTGGTAATCCTCAACTTCTCCAGGGACACCCTGGTCAATGACGATGATATGGCGGAAGCGCTGGATGCAGGAAAGGTGCGCTACTATGTCAGTGATTTCCCCAATCCAAAGGTTGCAAACATGGAGAGGGTCATCCTGCTTCCCCATTTGGGCGCTTCCACAAAGGAGTCCGAGGACAACTGCGCGGTGATGGCTGTGAAGGAGCTGACAGATTACCTGGAGAATGGAAATATTAAAAACTCCGTTAATTTTCCGTCCTGCGACATGGGCATGTGCCAGGCAGAGAGCCGTGTGGCTGTGCTTCATATGAACATTCCCAACATGATTGGACAGATTACAGCTATATTGGCCGAACAGGGCATGAACATTTCCGACATGACCAATAAGAGCCGGGATAAGTATGCCTACACGCTGCTGGATTTGGAGCACAAGGCGGAGGATTCCACCATTCAGAAGCTCAGGGCCATCAAAGGTGTGCTGAGGGTGCGGGTGGTTAAGTAACTGCCCGTTTCCGTGGACGGACTGTAACCTTAGATAAACAGGAGGGAAACTATGGCAGTAGTAAAACCATTTATGTGTATCAGGCCCGCGGCGGACAAGGCGGCCCGGGTGGCGGCCCTGCCCTATGATGTGTATAACAGGAAGGAAGCCTGCCAGGCCGTTAAGGGCAATCCCCTATCCTTCCTGAACATTGACCGGGCTGAGACTCAGTTTGGGGATGACGTGGATACCTATGACAGCCGTGTCTATGACAAGGCCAGGGAGCTGCTTGATTGTCAGATTGAGGAAGGGGTTTATGTGACTGACCCTGAGGAGAATTATTACCTCTATGAACTCACCATGGAGGGCAGGAGCCAGACCGGTATCGTGGCCTGCTGTTCCATTGACGACTATGTGAACGGCGTGGTGAAGAAACATGAGAATACCAGGGAGGATAAGGAGCTGGACCGTATCCGCCATGTGGATGCCACCAACGCCCATACGGGCCCTATTTTCCTGGCCTACAGACAGAATCAGGAGCTTAAGGCCCTGGTGGCCCGGGTAAAGGAGGAGGCGCCTCTGTATGATTTTGTGTCGGAGGACGCAATCCGCCACAGGGTGTGGATGATTGGCGCCAGAAGCATGGTGGAAGCCGTGGAGGCTGCTTTTGCAGCCATACCGGGCACTTATATTGCAGACGGCCACCACAGGGCTGCCTCCGCTGTGAAGGTGGGGCTTAAGAGAAGGGAAGAGAACCCGGATTATACGGGGAAGGAACCCTTCAATTATTTCCTGGCTGTACTGTTCCCGGACGAGGAGCTTAAGATACTGCCCTATAACCGGGTGGTAAAGGATTTGAACGGATTGGGACAGGAGGATTTCCTGGCTGCTGTGGCTGAGCGGTTTGATGTGGCTGCATGGGGGGATCCTGGCTGCGGGGAACCGGGGGCAGACGCCTTCTGGCCCAGGGAAAAGGGAACATTCGGCATGTTTCTCGGCGGCAGATGGTACCGTCTCAGGGTGAAGCCGGAGTTTCAGAGCAGCGATCCGGTGAAGGGACTGGATGTGTCCATTCTTCAGGACCAGCTTTTGGGTCCGGTTCTGGGGGTAGGTGATCCCAGGACGGATAAACGCATTGATTTCATCGGCGGCATCAGGGGATTAAAGGAGCTGGAGCGCAGGGTATCCGAGGATATGGAAGCTGCGTTCTCCATGTATCCCACTTCCATAGAGGAGCTGTTAGCAGTGGCCGATGCAGGGCTTCTCATGCCTCCTAAGTCAACCTGGTTTGAGCCGAAGCTGCGGAGCGGGCTGTTTATACATAGGTTGGGGTAGGATGGGGAAGGGTACGCGGACGCGCTTTGGGGGCCGCAAACCTTCACTTAGCATTTACTCAAATTAACAGCTGCACAGATAAAATTCAGCTAAAGGGCCGCATATCAAGATGACATCAGGATAATGCGGCCCTGTATATTGATTGGTATGCCGGTATCCTTGGCATACCATTTTTCTTTTTGCCCATTTGGATATAAAGGATGCGGACGGGATGATACGTTATGGGTGAGCGGAATGGGGGTGTGGGAGGCGCAGCCGCCTTCCCGAATCTTTACCTCCAAACCAATCAGAACCCAATGTTATTACTGTCAATACTGTCAAACACCAGCCGAAAGGTTGATTTTTTCGATTCATCCAGATGATACAGCAGTTTCTCCGCAGCAGTAGCCCAGTCTTTTTCAAGGCAGGGGATGATGATAGCGATATGTTCTTTGAAGGTGTCCTCCAGACGGTTATTGGAGATATTGCCTGTCATGAAGCGGAAGCGTTCGCTTTGGGTCTGAATTAGGGCGTAGTTCTGACGCAGGTATATATTGGAACACGTGTCAACGATCATTTGGTGGAAAGATGAATCTAGATCATAAAAATAATTATTGTTCTGAAAACATTCACTGCTGGCATCTTTGTGGGAAAAGATATAATAAAATTCATGGAGTTTGTCTTCGGAAAGAAAGGAACCGTAATTTTTTAAAATATAAGGCTCATACAGCTTACGAATCTCAAAAATCATATTAACATCTTTTATGGAAAGACTTGTGACCGTAATCCCTTTTTTGGGTTTTATTTCTATGAGGCCTTCCTGTTCCAGCCTGCTAAGGGCATCGCGTATGGGGGTCCGGCTTATCTTCAATTCTTCGGTCAATATTTCTTCATTCAGGTACATTCCAGGAGCATATTCACAAGTGACGATTTTCTGTTTTATGGTTTTATAGGCCAGGGTCTTAAGATTGGTTTTAGCCATGGCGTCTTTGTCCCCCCTCGTTTGATTTGTATTAGAATATTTTATCATAGTTCGGATAATGCATCAATTGTATTGATGTGAATATTGACAAACCCTAACGTATTAATTGATGTATACATTAAAACATGATTGATTATACCATAAATTTATAAAAGAAAGAATGAAAAAGATGTAAGATTTTAAAAATATATAATTTGCATAAAAAAAGTCTATTATAGTGTGCAATATGGATAAAAATACAATACAAGAAAGAAAAGATAAAAAAACCATTGACAATTATATATAATACCTATTATACTTGTTGTATCAATTGATGTATACATCAATGTATGTTTCATAACAAAGGCTCTGGATTCAATCAATTTTAGAATCTGTTGCAGTTGTATGAAGACGCAAAAACTAAAAACAGGAGGAGTTATTAGAATGAAAAAGATTTATGCAGGTTTTTTAGCGGCGCTGATGGTAACTGGATTAGCATTGTCCGGGTGTGGCAATGTACAAATTGATGGTGCGGATTCAAAGAATACAACATCAAGCACATCCAGTTCAGAAGGAACTCAGGAGGCTGCAGTTAAGTCGAATGTCAAAGATCCATATGCAGACGATGTTAAAATTGCCTTTGTACCTAACGTTATAGGAGATTCAGTTGCTGCCGCTTGGGGAGACGGTATGGAAAAAGAATTATCCATTTTTGAGAATGTTACATTCCAACGCTTTGATGGTAAGGCATCTGCTGAAACACAGGTTCAGATAATGTCGGATTTGGTTAACCAGCATTATGATGCAATCATATTACAGGCAACAGATGCGGCAGCTCTTGCTGCTTCCGTAGAGCAGGCGGAGGCTGCAGGTATTCCTGTCATAACATTAAACATGGATGCTTCTACTCCACATGCGGCGTTGGTTGCTATGGTTGATTATGAAGCCGGAGCATTGGTAGCTAAGAATATTGCTTCTTCTATTGGAGAGACTGGAAAAGTTGTGATTATTCAGGCCACACCCGGAGCTAGCCGCGGGGAAATTCTGGAAGCCGGTTTTAGGGATGAAATGGCCAAGCACCCGGATGTAGAAATAATAGATGCACAGACCGGAGAATGGCTTACCGAGAAAGCAAATGTAGTTATGAATGACTTTTTAACTAAATATGACAAAATTGATGCTGTGTTCTGCCACAATGATGCAATGGCAGAAGGTGCTTCCCAGGCTGCGGAAGCAGCAGGTCGTTAGGGAGAAATGGTGATTTGGGGAGCAGACGGTGAGTCTAAAGCCCTGGAATATATCGAAAAAGGAAAGATGGCCGGTACCATTTATACAAACTGTTATGACCAGGGAGCAACCGCAGCACGGCTTGCTATGTACTTTATTGGTTCCGAGGCCGATACATCCTCCTATACAGAGACACCAATCGTAAAGATGGCTCCGGTCGTAGTCACCTCCGATACAGTGGGATCAATTGGTCCTGATATCCGCTGGTAATCCAGAGGAATCCTTCCAAGGAAACAGGGCGGTTCTGTTGCGTCCTGTTTCTTCCTGGCAGGCCTCTCAGATAAAAAATGGTTTATGTCATGTTTGGAGAGGCGATGGATTTCAGGCAGATTCCGGTTATGATAAAAGGAGGAACTACTATGCGACAAGAGTCAATTCGCCGGCTTATATCTGTCGGCTTGCTTTTTGTATTGATTTTAATTTTTGGTCTTACCAGCGAATACTTTTTTACCGCTAACAATATTTTTACTTTATTACGTGAGTGTTCCACTATAGGAATCATTGCAGTCGGTGTTTCTATGGTAATCATAACTGCCGGCATAGACTTGTCAACAGGTGCGCTGGTAGGTTTCGTGGCAATGCTCTGCGCCAATCTGCTTTATTATACCAATCTTCCGTCTGGTGTCATTATTCTGATTGCCCTTGCAGTTGGGGCTCTGGGAGGTTACTTAAATGGGGTGTTAGTAACCGTGTTTCGTATACCTGATTTTATAGCGACTCTTTCCACGCAATTCCTGTTCAGAGGCCTGGCTTTAATTTTTGCTATCCGAACCGCTACAGGTATGATTTCAAATAAGGTAATTGATAATCGGACCTTTCTTCTTCTGGGAGGAAGCATTAACGGAGTATATCTCGTAACGATTGCATTCTTTGTTATAGCAATAGCGGGTCAGCTCATCCTTAAACGGACCAAGCTGGGGGTATATGCCTATGCGGTAGGCGCTAATAGCAAATCAGCTGAATTATCTGGAATTAATTTTGGAAGGATTAAACGGGCCGTATTCACTCTGACAGGCCTGTGCTGCAGCATTTCTGCAATATTTTTAATGGGTAAGATTCGTTCCGCGACCCCTGAGACAGGCATTGGCCTTGAATTTGATGTTATTGCAGCGGTGGTAGTAGGCGGATGTGCCTTCAGCGGAGGCCGTGGTGATATATTCGGTACTGTGATTGGAACTCTGTTTATGATGGTGTTAACCAATGGTATCTATAAATATAATCTTCCTACAGCGGTTCAGCTGATAATCAAGGGTGCAGTTATTGTGGCCATGATTATATTTGACTCGGTTTATAACAAATATATGGAGGAGAAATTGGTCCGTCGCAAAGCTCTGGAGGAGGAAAGGAAGGCTGCTGTATGAGTGAGAGAGAAATCCTGCTTTCTATGAATGCGATAGAAAAAAAGTTTGGAGATGTTCAGGTACTGAAGAAAGTGGATATGGAAGTCGCCCGAGGTGAAGTGCATGCTTTAATGGGGGAAAATGGTGCAGGGAAATCTACATTGATTAAGATTTTGACAGGGGTTTATCCAAAGGATGGAGGCTCCATTACTTTCTCAGGCAAGGCTTGTGAGATTAATTCCCGGAGTGATGCACAGAAGCTGGGGATTGGCGTAATCTATCAGGAACTCAGTCTGATTCCAACATTAAGTGTTATGCAGAATGTAATGCTTGGCAAGGAAAAAAGCGGCTGGGGATTCCTTAAAATACGGGAAATGAAGAAAAAAGTAAGTGATTTAATCCGCTATTATGATTTTAATCTCCAGCCAGACGCAATTGTGGAGACGCTCTCCATTGCACAACGGCAGACAGTGGAGATTTTGAAGGCCCTGTCTGAGGACTCATCACTGATTATTATGGACGAACCAACAGCTTCACTCTCAAGTAAAGAATCAGAGGCTTTATTTGGAATTATCAATCAACTGAGAGAAAAAGGGGTGTCCATTCTTTATATTTCTCATAGGTTGGAGGAGGTATTCCGTCTGGCTGACCGTTTGACCGTATTGCGTGACGGCAGGAAGGTTGCTGTACTTGAAAAGGCGCAGATTAATCCTCCGGATGTCATCAAAATGATGATTGGTAAGGAACTCAGTGAGGCAACTGCCTCCCGATGCCTGCATCGCAGTAAAATGGAGCCAGTGCTTGAAGTACTGTCTCTCTGCCGAAAAGGTACATTTTCCGATATTAGTTTTACACTTCACAGAGGGGAGATTCTGGGTATTGGAGGCTTGGTCGGTGCGGGCAGGACCGAAGTTCTGCGCTGTATATTTGGTGCGGATTCCTATGATGGAGGGGAGATCCTTTTCCAGGGAAAGAAGCTGCCATGCCGTGTTTCTGAGACAATAGCAAGAGGGTTCGGATTGGTTCCGGAAGATAGACGCAATCAGGGATTTATACCGCTTTTGTCAATTGAACGCAATATTGCCGTACCAAACTATGACTTCTTGAGTAAAGCATCAAATGTGAACAGGGCAGAGGAAAAAAAGCTGGGTATAGATGCTGTGGGAAAGCTGGATATCAGGCCGGCTGATTCACAGCTTCCTGTGGGCAACCTTTCTGGAGGAAATCAGCAGAAGGTAGTCATTGGAAAGTGGCTGGCACGTGATCTGCGGGTCCTTCTGATTGACGAACCTACAGCAGGTATTGATATTGGAGCAAAGGATGAAATATATAAGATTCTTGATAACCTTGCTGAACAGGGAGTATCCATTCTCTTGGTTTCTTCAGATTTGCAGGAACTGCTGCGGGTTTCCCATCGTATTCTGGTATTTCGTAAGGGGCATATCCAGAAAGAGTTTGACAGCGGTGTCATTACACAGGAGGATGTATTAATGGCTGCGTCCGGCATTGATACTGCAAAAAAGGAGGAAAAGAATACATGAGCAGACATAAGAATTATAAAGCTCTGACCAGCCGCTTTCAGAAACCGTTGATTCTACTTGTGGTCATGTTTGTGCTTACGTTGATGAATCCGGGAATTTTTTTGACACTTGGAAATTTTAAAAGTATACTGCTTGCAATTTCTATATATGGTGTGATGGTCTGCGGTACAATCTACCCCATTTTGCTGGGAGGCATTGACCTTGCAGTGGGGGCAACCGCAGCAATGAGCGGAGCCTGTGTTGTATTGACTATTGTTAAAATGGACTATAGTTTTACAGGTGTCATATTAGGTATTTTATTCGGACTTGCGGCAGGTGTAATGGCCGGTATCGCTCATGGCGCGATTGTCTCAAATTTTAATGTTCCGCCTTTTCTGATTACGCTTGCCAGCCAAAATATTATTTATGGAATAGCACAGCTTTTGACCGGAAATCAGGTTATCAGCTGTCTGGAACCGGCTGCGTTTACATTTCTTGGAGGGGGAAGACTTTTTGGTATACCTTTTTCGGTTTGCATATTGGTGATTGTGGCATTAATCAGCTTTTGGCTGCTTAACCGGACTACCTTTGGACGCCAGGTTTATGCGGTTGGCGGTAATAAGGAGGCCAGCAATCTTTCTGGTGTATCTTCCAGACGAATAACCACTGTATCATATGCTATTTCGGGTTTTACTGCGGCTTTAGCAGGTATTGTTCTGGCCAGTATGAATCAGCAGGCAATTGCAAAGGCAGCCCAGGGATACGAGAATGATGTACTTACAGCTATTGTAGTAGGCGGCACCAGCCTTATGGGAGGTGAGGGGTCACTGCAGGGAGCCATGTTTGGAGCTCTTTTGGTTGGAATGATTAACAACGGTTTACGTCTGTTGGGGGTACCATCAACGTATCACAGTGTTGTTAAAGGGATTGTAATTATTGTAGCTGTTGCGGCAGATGCTTATGGGCGGTATAAGAATAGTGGTTTGAAACGTTCGGGTGTATTGACCAGAATCTTTAACCGCAAGGAAGGGTCGGTTAAGCCTATATAACAGAAAGGTGGCTTTATGGCAATGAAGCTGATTGATGCGCATACACATGTGTTTGAGCAACTTTGCGGATTTGGTCCCCGCGGTGAATTACGTCCCATTGGAGGCGGTAAGGCGCGATGGGCGAATGGTGATGAGATAGAGATGATACCGCCGGGGTTGGGGGAACGGTCTTTTACAGCGGATACATTAGCCGCATTATTGCGGGAGAATCATGTTGAACGTGCGGTGTTATTACAGGGAAGCTTCTATGGGTTTCAAAATGAATATGTCCTTGAATCAGCCAGACGTTATCCGGATTTGTTTGTACCGGCAGCTACATGTGACCCATTTTGCAAAGAAGCTGAATATCTGCTGCACCGCTTTATCCACGAAAAGGGGTTCAGGATTGTCAAATTTGAGACCTCATCCGGAGGCGGACTCATGGGATATCATGATGATTTCAGAATTGACGGAGATGTATTTCGTGAATCGTTCGAAATGATTGCCGAAGCAGGGGCAACGTTAGTTCTCGATATAGGCAGTCCCGGGATGCCCAGTTTTCAGCCGGAGGCAGTGGCAAAGATAGCAAAAAGACATCCTGATATGAAAATCTTGATCTGCCATCTTCTGGCACCTGTTTTGGGTGATTATAAAATGCTTGACGAGGGACTGCACATGTTAGCGCTTCCCAATGTCTGGTTTGACCTGGCTGCAGTGCCGTGGAATGTAGCTCCTGAAACATATCCGTATCCTACAGGACAGGAATTTGTAAAACTTGCCAAGCGGATTGTGGGAGCTGAGAAACTTGTATGGGGAACAGATGTCCCCAGTCCTCTGACCAGGGATAGCTATGAGAATTTATGGCGCTACTTATATGAGGGAAATATCTTTTCGGATTTGGAATTAGGACAGGTGATGTACAAAAATGCAAAAGATGTTTACCCGCTTTAATTACAAATATCAATCCAACAAGGAGGAAAATATGAAGGCGATGTATATAAAAGAGCCCGGACAGGTAGAATTTACAGAAGTAGATAAACCTGTGAGGAAGAAGGGCGAGGTATTATTAAAACTGCTTTACGGGGGGGCATCCATTCTTTAAATATAAGTATGCAAAG
>ERZ772877.1018-NODE-1018-length-15196-cov-2.67889_pt1 | contig 15196 bp, 10 predicted proteins | sample MGYA00580583_ERZ772877 | MGnify/ENA primary metagenome ERZ772877 (study PRJEB29015, sample SAMEA2737661) | human gut metagenome | biome: human gut; feature: human-associated habitat; material: faeces | place: China | collected 2012 ... | reverse complement strand
ATGGTGCCTGTTTTCTCAAGGCTGACCATGTTATTTCCGGTATACCGGCACCATGTTAAGTCTCCGTATTCGGGAAGGTAACGGGAAACCGGATCATCCAGAAGCATTTTCCCTCTTTCCAGAAGCAGCATGGCTGCTGCTGCGGTGACTACCTTGGTACAGGAATACATCCTGTATACCGTGCCCGGGCCTATGAGCTTTCCGGCTTTTTCATCCGCATACCCTTTATAGCCCTCATATATAATCTCCTGTCCGCGCACCGCCTTCAGCGCACAGCCCGCAGGGCCGTGTTCCATTCGGACAAATCCTTCCAGTAAATCATCCAGCTTTTCCAATGCTTTCATCTGTCGCCTCCTGTTCTGTAAACAGCTCCTGTACATCCTGATAAAATACATCTGCCGCTCTTCCGGGAGAGCAGCTCCCCTGATACAGCTTATAAATAACCTCTTGGTAAATCCTGTCTATATCCTTCCTCTTCTCCGGCTCTTTTTCAAAACCGGGCATCCTTTCCTGTGTCTGCCTGTAAAGCTGAAGCAGCGACTTGTCTGCAGCCGGCAGCTTCTCTGATTCTTCCAGAAGCCTTCTCGCCTTTTCCGATGCAGGAATCCCTCTTTCCAGTCCTGCCCGCTCCACCGCATACTCATCATCCAGCAGCCAGATAAGGAAATCGGCGGCTGCTTTCTTTTCCTCCTGTGTCAGCGCTGCGGAAAGGGCAAAAAACAAATCCGCTTTCGGCTGTCCTCCGGGCAGCGGCAGCACTTCTATATCATCGTCTTCCTTTGATATCCGGTGTTCCTCCGCATCTCCCAGATAAAAGGCGCCTTCTTTTTCTTCCTTTTCTGTTTCCTGCGTTATTCCTTCCCCCTCCGGATTCTCCGGCGGCGTCATCCCTCCGCTTTTCATCAGTTCCCCGCAGAGGGAAAAAAAGGAAGTTAATTTATTTTTGCTGTCCTGATTCAGATTGATCCTGCCTTCCTCAAAAAGGGGGGCATCATTTTGTTCCATCCAGCTGACTAAGAGTTCGGAGCTTTCATGGCCGCAGACGATACCCGGCCCTCCTGTTTTTTTCTGAAAGCTTCTGCTTGCTTGGGCCAGATCCTCCCAGTCCATATCCTTCTTCAGCTCCACTCCCGCCTCCTCTAGTTTTCCTGGCATGGTCAGGGATACCGGAATCCCGGCCTGAATCCCCTCCTTCTTCCCCAGCTCCCAAATCTCGCTGTCAAGGAAAAAGCCTGTTTCTTTACTGTTCTCCATAAACAAATTTCTGCAATCTGCCAATGTTCCATTGCCTGCATAGGTTTCAAGAAATTCATCATCCATGAGCATGATATCCGGACATTCACCGGCTGCCGCCGTCACTGCCAGATACTCGCCATAATCCTCTTTCCCTAACGGAACGGGGAGGAACCGGATTCCCGGATGCTGCTGTTCATATTGATCCAGCAGCTCCTGCGTGTACTCATTTCTGATTTCATCTCCCCACCAGGATATCGAAATTTCCTTTTCGGATGTATCTGTTCCGTCAACAACACTGCCATTTTCTATTCCTCCATAGCATCCCGATAGAAGCAGAAGCATTAATAACAGAAGTGACAGCCTTTTTTTTCTCAAACTGTTCACATTCTCCTCCTCAGCGTGTACATTCAGGTTCTGCCGTTTTTCGGGAAACCCAGATGGAAAGGCTTTTAACATTTCCACATGTAGCTGTTTTGATTATGTTAGTGATTATAGCATCGCTGTATGATAAGATTAATAAAAAAAACCGGCCTTCTCTTCAGAAAAACCGTCTTTTCTTTCATCAATGTTGTGTTTCACTGGGCCATTTTGTATAATTTTGATAGACAGTAAGGAGGAAGTTTCGTTATGTTTATGGGTAAAGGAAAAATGTTTACAGATAAAATAAAGAAGAATATCCTGGATTCCAGCCTGAACCGGAAAATCATGCTGATTGTATTATGCAACATTTTACTAATCAGCGTTTTCGCCATTCTGGCTTTTATGCTGTACCTGCGTACCAGCAACCGGCTCATATATAACAGCACGGCGGACAACCTTTCCTACTCCGCTTCCAACATGACGAGCCACATTAATATAATAGAAACGCTCTCCGCTACCCTTATTGCCAATGATACCCTCCAGGAAACCCTGTCTGATCTGAAGGATTCCGGAGAAGCCATGGATTCCGCCAGCTATACGACGATGTGTACCACTATGGAATCCTACCTTCAGCAGTACCGTAAAAATCATATTTCCTATATGATGCTTACCGGAAACGGATTTGCCGCGAAAACCTATATCCCTATTTCCCAGCGTCTGCCGGATGAGGTCATCCGGGATCTGGAAGATATCGCCGGGGGCTACAGCGGCCGTCCTGTCTGGGTTACCAAATACGCACAGTCCCATGGCCTTTTCCTCGTAAGGCAGGTACGGCGGATATCTAACGCCAGACTGGATCCTCTTGCCTATCTAATTATAAATATCGATATGGAAAGGCTTCTGAACGACTGCTGCCATTTTTCCAATCAGTACGGCCAGGCTTCCTATATCCTCGCAAACGGCTCCTCCCTTCTCCAAAGCAGCCTGCCCCTTACCGAAAAAGATTCCGAACGCCTTTTTTCCGGTACCAGGGAACCCTATATGACAATCAATATAAGCGGCAGCAAATATTTTGTGGTTAAAAACAGGATCACAGAAACCGGCTGGGATTTCTATTGTCTGGTGCCTTACGGACAGATTTACAGCTCCCTTGTGATTATCCACATCATGTTTTTTGTCACACTTTTCTGCAGTGTCCTCGGCAGTATCGTCCTGTCACGGCACCTGATTCACCTGCTGACCGTCCATATCGATAATCTGATGGTGAAAATCAAATCCTTTGCGGATAAAGAGGGAAGCTTCACGCCCTCCTCCTTCCCCTTCCAATATGAAGGACGGAAGGATGAATTCAGCGTGCTGCACCAGCAGTTCGATCAGATGGCAATGCGCATCCAGCAGCTCATCCATGTGAATTATAAAAATGAAATCCTCCGCAAGGATGCCCAGCTGAAGGCGCTTACCGCCCAAATCAATCCGCATTTCCTCTACAATACTCTGGAATCCATCAATTGGCGTGCAAAGGCCTCCGGTGAAAAGGATATATCCCGAATGGTTGAATCCTTAGGCTACCTCCTCCGGGCCACCCTGTCCGACCCCAACGAAATGGTATCCCTGAAGCGGGAACTTGATTTCGTAACCTGCTATCTGACCATCCAGCAGACACGCTTTGAAGAACAGCTTCAATACACTCTGGAGGCGGAGCCGGATCTGCTGGAATTCAGGCTGCCAAAGCTGATTATCCAGCCTTTGGTGGAAAATGCGGTCCGACATGCCATGGAGGAAATGACGGATGTATGTACCATCACCATCCGGGCCTACCGGGACGGAGACAATGCCTATATCGAAGTGGCCAACAACGGATCCGTCTTTCCGGATAACCTGTTGAAAAACTGGTTGACGGCAGCGTACAGGCCGAAGGCTTCGGCATAGGCCTCATAAATATAGACCAGCGCCTGCGCCTTACATACGGAAAGGAATATGGCCTGTCCCTGTTTAACCGGGACGGCCTTGCTATCGCACAAATTAAAATAAAACCAGGGGAGTGGAATCATGTTACGACTGATAATTGTTGATGATGAAAAAATAATCCGGGAATCCATACGCAGTCTGATTGACTGGGAAAGCCTCGGAATCGAAGTGGTGGGGGTATGTAAAAACGGGCTGGAGGCCTACGATGCCATTCTGGATTCTTATCCCGACATCGTACTTACCGATATCAAAATGCCTGGCCTGTCAGGTCTTGAGCTGATTGAAAAGCTCAATGATACCAGAGAGAATATCCAATTTATCATTCTCTCCGGTTACAGTGAATTCGAATATGCCAAACAGGCCATGCGTTTTGGGATCAGGCACTATCTGCTTAAGCCCTGTAATGAAAATCAGATTATAGAGGCCATAGAGGATGTAAAAAAAGCCTGCTATCTGAAACAGCAGGCTGATCAGGAGCCGGAACAGAATGTACGCTTTGAAAAATCTGTATTCCGCAACATCCTGACCGACGGTCTTACAAATGCTGCCGAACCGGCCCTGCTCTGCGACAATTATCAGTGTTATCTGGATTTTACCCACACGGCCTACGACCTGCACTATGTTTATTTTCTCATGGAAAACAATCTGCAGGAATGCTGCGGACAGCTGCAGGATTTTATGGAAGAAATCCTTCCGGGCACCATGTACCATCTGGTATATGTAAAAAATACCCTGCTCATCATAATCAAGCAGCCCGGGGGAAAGGCCGGAGCCTTTTCAGATTTTCTGGACAGCCTGCATTTTCCCGGACAGGAGGTCTCCCTGTCACTGGAAAAAGAAAGCTTCGACAGCCTTATAAATCTCCTGGAACGCATCCTTCCCAGACTGTCCCGCTTCGACCGCCTGTTGTTCCTTGACGGAGATAACCTCATCCCGGTCTATAATTACAGCGGCTGTCTTACCAGCGTGCGCCTCCTTCTGCAGGATTATTATTCCATGCAGATCAGCTATTCCCAGCTGAAGGAAGAAATCATGAACCTGCTCCATACGGTGGAGGATAAGGACTTTTTAAATCTTCTGATCACAAATATCATCTTCCAGCGCGGACATTTTGATTCGGATGTTTCTGCGGTAGCTGACGCCGAATTTTTCCAGAGTATAGGCGCCGCACGGAGCACGGAGGAAGCCCTGCTTGCCTTCCAGGAGAATTTCGGCCGGCTTCTTCCTCCGAAAAGCCAGTCGGTGACCTACAAGCCCTTTATCGAAAAACTGCTTACATATACCAAAGAGCATCTTTCGGAATCCTCCCTTTCCCTGAAGTGGCTAGCCAACCATTATCTGTTTATGAATGTGGATTATGTGAGCAAGCAGTTCTACAAACAGACAGGTGAGAAGTTTTCGGCCTGGCTGAACCGTCAGCGGATCGAGAAGGCAAAGGAACTGCTGCTTAACTGCGATACGGAAAAGATTTATACTGTGGCGGAGGCCGTGGGATGTGGGAATAATCCGCAGTATTTCAGCCAGCTGTTTAAAAAATATACGGGGATGTCGCCTACGGAATATATCAGGAAGCTGGGGTGAGGAAATGGCAGACCGTTTGGCCTGCCATTTCCTATAAGCTTTTTAATAAGCTATTATTTTTTTCAACATTACATACGCAGTACTCTTTCAGGCATTCAACCAATAGTTCTGCCACTACTTTCATATTCTTCACCTTATCGTCCTGAAACAGTCCGGTAAGATACCACTGGTTAGCTTCACTTACCTCTTTTACCCAGTCCTCCCGCAGATTGGAAGCACCAGTCAGTGCACCGCCAATCTGACCTGTAAGAGACGCTATAGAATCACAATCTCTTCCAAAATTGGCTGCTGCAATCAGTGCCCGATTCATATCTCCTCTACAAAGAAACCACAAGGCAAATGCAACAGGTACATATTCCCTTCCATTTGCACTAAAAAAACGATCCTTTTTCCATATCCCTTTTGGTTGAGGATAGGTATAATCCAATAATTTTTCATAGAAACGTTCTGTAAACTCAATTTCATCCCTGCTTTTCGCTGCCAAATCCATTGTCAGGGTAAACGCACGCCGCACAATCTCTGTTCCGTAACAGTCTACGTCTGCAATAACTGATTCCAGATCGGCATTTTCTTTCAATGCACTCGCTATGGCACATGCAAAAGCGGCTCCAAAATCCCTGTTTTCTCCATTACTGTTAACCATAGCCAGACACATTCCATCCTGAAATGCCTGCTCAGGATTCCGGGCATTAATAATTCCTACCGGTGCAATTCCCATAGCAGCACAGCCACATCCAATTCCTCCCTGCCCTGCATCCCACGGACTTATTCCTTCACGAAGTCTCATCTTAATCAACTTCTCATTTACCCAAAATAAAGACTCATCCAGTTTATCAAGAATTACATCAGCAAAATCCTGAGGAGTAATCCTTCCTTTTTTTCTGATTATTTGATATGCGAGACAGCATCCCAGAGTGGTATCATCCGTCCATTGGCCTTTCCTCTCAGTTTTTCCGTAATATCCTTCTGAAACAAATTGATCAAGTATACCATACTTCTCTCTTATTTCCCAATACATCATACCTTCGGTTGCTCTTCCCAAAGCATCACCCACAGCGCCCGCCATTAAGCAACCGTATATCTTTTCCTGTAAACTTACCATAACATTACCTTTCATTATAAATAAGCTTTGCCTGCTTGTAAAACCTGGTTTCCAGTTCATCAATATCCAGATACCTAGGACAGCTTCTGAAATAACATTCCACCCTGTTTTGGAAAGGTTCATACCAGTAAGCCGGCAGGTTTTTTTTGCCTATAACCGCCCCAACAATACTTCCCGCAGTAGCTCCTGTACAGTCATTATCAAATCCCATGGCGACAGTTTCTCCTATCACTTTAGTAAAATCCCTTCCTCCTATCAGAATTCCGAATATGACATAAAGTGCATTATTTACCGCATGCCCTTCAAACATTCCTTGATATCTGGAGGTAACCGCAGCAACAGCATCCTTATAGTTGTGGATGTGAGGGGCGACAGAAAACGCCCATCTCACTGCATCTGCAAACAGACTTTCTGATGGAATTTCACACAAAGCAATTTCTAGTGCTTCTCTGGGATCATCTACTGCAAAGGCAGCAGATACTGCTGCTGCCATAAACATCTCTCCGTAAACACCATTTCTTCTGTGATTAGCCGTTGCATCACGATACGCCAACTGTGCCGCTTTCTCCGGCCATCCCGGTGCTACATATCCCCAAGCATCCGCACGTGTCCAGGCCGCAACAGACTGTACATTGGGATTTTTGTAATAGCCCGCTCTTTCTGCTTTCATTCCGGAACGATAATTATTTATAAATTTACGTTCTCCCCAAAAGAGCCCCCAACTGCCGTTTTCTGCATGTATTTCTACTTCCTCGTTCCACAGCCTCGCCATCTGTTCATGGGTAAAATCCGGTCCGTATTTTTCCAAAGTAAGCAGCCCTAATAATGTATAGGCAGTATCATCATCCACCGGAATGGAGTTCATACGCCCTTTGGTCAGATTAGTTGCATTTCCTGTTATATATCTGGAAGCCTCAGGATTTTTTACTTCACTCCAGTAATTTGTCAGCGGAAAAGTATCTCCAAAGTGCTCTGCCCAGATACGCATATTATCCACAGACTGAAATTCCAGTCCGGCTCCCAGCGTACACCCTGCTCCCCGTCCCAGAAATGAACCCAGGAAACGTTCCTGATAATCATCAGGAACACTTATACACAGCCTGCGTTTTCCTTCCATCCGCTTTGCCAGGATTTCCGAAAGCTCTTCCGGTTCCTCAGGATCTTCTCCTGGTTCTTCCAGAAGGTCATTAAATTTTTCGATTGTATTTTTTATCTGATTTTCGAATTCATCCAGAAAATCTTGAGCCTCTTTGCTATATCCGAATTCCGCTGCCAGAAGAGCATATCTGCGGATATCATCCACCTTATCCGTGAATTCCATGGGTTCCAGTATCTGACTGGGATATTTAGGATATCTGATATTTTCAAGCTTCATATATTCTCCTATCTGAGAAATCAATTCTCCTTACATGATGTCTGTTTTACCGAATACTCCTAAAATTTCATTCCGGTAAAGGTAATTCCTTCAATTAACTGTTTTTGTCCTGCTATAAAAATAAGAATGGAAGGCATCACAATAATAGCGGTGGCTGCCATAAGCATTCCCCAGTCCACCTTATATTCGCTTTTAAATAGACAGAGTCCCACAGCAACTGTATATTTCCCCGGATCATTCACATAAATAAGGGGACCCAGGAAATCATTCCAGCAATTTAAAAAACAGAAAATAAATACAACAGCCAGTATCGGCCGTATTAAAGGAACAATAATCTGAAACAAAATCCGCATATATCCGGCACCATCAATTCTAGCCGATTCATCCAAATCCTTAGGCAAAGACATAATGAATTGACGGATTAGGAAAATAAAGAAGGCTCCTCCACCCAAATAAGCCGGAACAATTAGCGGTATATAAGTATTTACAAACCCCAGCTTACTCCAACCCAGATAAATAGGAATCAGCGTTATGGCATAGGGCATAATCATACTACCGATAATCAGAGAAAACCAGAAATTTTTCAGTGGAAATTCCAGCCTTCCAAAAGCATATGCCGCAAGGCAGGCAGTCAGCATAGTCCCTAACAATACAAACAGAAATATTTTCATGGTATTTAGAGTATAAAGTAAAAAAGGCTGTCTGCTCAGTGCATCCGTATAATTCTGCCATCTAAATTCCGAAGGCCAGTATTTTAATGGCCATACAAACATTTGTGTATCCGACATCAGCGAACTTCTTACAAGCCAATAAACAGGAAAAGCTACCAGCAGAGCGATACAGGCTACAGCAAGAAATATTATAATTCTGAAAAGCCGTTGTTTTTTAGATTTTCCCATAACCTATTCCCCTCCGTAATAAACCCATTTTTTCGATGTTACAAATATAATTGCCGTTATTATGGAAATCACAACAAAAAATACTACGGCAATAGCTGATGCATAACCGAAATTATTCCTAGTAAATGCCTCTCGCACCAGATAATATACCGTGAAAAGTGTGGCATTATTAGGTCCCCCCTGAGTAATGGCATATACGGGAATAAAGTTCTGCAGATGATTAATCATCCCCATAAGAAAATTAAAGAATATAGTAGGGGTGACCATCGGTATAGTAACATAAATTAACTTATGAAATGCATTTCCTCCATCGATAGCAACTGCTTCTACCAATGATTGAGGCACTCCCTGAAGACCTGCAAGAAAAATGATAATATAATTCCCGGATGCCCATACGGCCATAATCCATAGAGAGGTTATGGCGGTTTTTTCCCCATAAATCCATAATGATTTACTTGCCCCAAATAAACTGGTAAAGGAATTCATTAACCCGAAATCCGCATTATAAATCCAAGACCATAAAATTGTAACCCCGATAGCCGGCATAACATAGGGCAGGAAAAAAATAGAACGAAAAAGAGATTTCCCCCAAATATTGGTATTGAGCATAAGCGCCAGAACAAAAGCATATACCAAGCTAAAAAGAATAGCCCCTACCGCATATTTAACTGTTACAAACAAAGAACGGTACATATATACATCAGTAAATATTTTCTTATAATTTTCCAGGCCAATCCACTTTGGTGCAGAAATAGCTGTCCAACGAGTCATGCTTATATACAAAACATAGCATATCGGAACCACCATCAGGGCAATTACTCCTATTATTGCAGGCATTGCACAGGCATAACCCACCAAATATTCTCTGCGCTTCATTTTACTGACTTTTTTCTTTCCTGATTTTTTCATGGCAATCTCCATTCCGCTGCCCGATGACAGCGGTATTTATTTTAATCTTCCTTGGGAGCGGAAAAAATTACCGCTCCCACCCCTAACCGTATTGGATTAATTAATCTGATTGCTCTCAAAGATAGGCTCCACTACAGGCATAATCCGATTCTTGATTACCTCCTGGGCAGTGGCAGTACCTTCCCATACAGGAGCAATTTCATCTTCGAATATTTCGGAGATTTTGCCCATAACCAGATTATGCGCATACATTGTCTGCACTGTATGATTCAAAGAATAATCACAGAAGTCAATCATTTCCTCAATATCCGGATGTCTGTCATTATCAGCCCATTCCCGTATCATATCTTCAGATGAATAGTATTTTTCTTCCGTAGGAAGCATAAGGCCTGATTTAATGACTACCATATGGTTTTCGTCAGCAGCAAACCATTTACAGAATTCTGCTGCTTCTTCAAAATGTTTGGTATCCGAGGAAACTACTAATGTAGGTCCGTTATTGACACTTGCAGGTACCTTCAGTGTAGGAAGTACACCAATACCATAATTTAGTTCTCCTTTTTCTGCAGCAATTCCTACGGTTGTACCCATAATCCATGTTCCAGTAACTACCATGGCTATTTGATTGCTTGCCAGTAGAATATCCTCAGATGAAAGTTCACTGGCCACACCTGGTGAAGGCATAACATGATATACATTAATTAGATCTGCAATTTTCTGGACTGCTTCAATGGATTCATCTTTCCCTAACAACAACTCTTTCCCATCCTCACTCACGAAACCGCCGCCATTTCCTGCCATCCATCCATGCAACTGCCAGGCAGCATTGGAAATATAACAGCCATAGGAAACAATATTATCCGGATCGAATCCTGCATCGTTAGGTGTGTTTCCATTTTTATCAAAGGTAAGGGATTTAGCCACTTCCACAAATTTATCCCAACTCCAGGCATCTTCTACCTTGGACGGCGGATATTCCATACCCTTTTCATCAAAATAATCTTTATTATAGAATAATGCCTCATTCTCTGTAGAAAACTGATATGCTACAAATTCGCCATCATAAGAATAAGTACAGTAATCAAGCTTTTTTTCATCTTCCTTATACCAATCATCATCCATTTTGGCATATGCTCCTTCTTCATTCCAATAAATCTGATAGGCTTCAGACATCTGAAATAAATCAGGCAGATCTCCTGATGCCGCCATACTTGTCAGTTTAGTCAGATAATTGCTGCCATCTACAGGAAGTTGCTTAATACGGATATTAGGATGCGTTTCATAATACTTGGCAAAAATTTCTTCATATTCAGCCTGGCTGTCAACACCTTCCCAATGCATAAATGTCAGTTCAGTAATATCCTCTCCCTGTTCTTCCGTTTTTCCGCTGTTACTACTGCCCTCCGGTGAGGTATCTTCTTTCCCCGAAGTTGAATTACCACATGCGGCCAATTGGAATGACATAATAAATACAAAAATAAATGCTAATAATTTTTTACTCATAAAATTTCCTCCCTAATTTTAACCCTCTCTTAAATACCTTTCCTGTTCCTGCTTTAAAAAACCAAATTTTTATTCTGTTTCTTTTAAATACTATTAATCCTCCTTTCCGTGTACGCACACGATAACTGTAAAAAAAATATTTTTGAAAAAGATAATAAATTAAAAATCGTGTGCGTACACGATTTTCTTTATAAAAAAACCTTACGGTTTCTTCAGACAATCGTTTCCCCTTCCACAATTTCATACTCAAGCATATGCTTCTTTTTAGCCTGAGTTTTAATGACCTCAAAAAGAGTATCGAAAATAATTTCCCCCATCTTTTTAACAGAATACTTAATTGTAGTAAGTCTGGGGCTGATATAACGTAGAGGCTCAATATCATCATATCCCATTAATCCCACCTGCCCTGGCACATCCACTCCCTTTTCCTTAAAAAAATCTAAAATCCGCAATGCGTATGAATCACACATACACAAACATGCTGTCTTTACGGACTCATCAAGACAGGTATACGCTTCCTCCAAACGCTCCTTTGAACTACCCTGAATAATGACTGGTTCCATATTATGAAACTTTATTCCATCCAAATATCCATTCTGGCGCTGTCTTAGAGTATAAGTATTTAAATGCATTTGCTCCTGTGTTGTAATGTCAGGAGTAAAATATATAATTTTTTTGTAATTGTGTGAAACAATATGATCCACAGCATCCTTCATGGCCTGACGGTCATTTACACCAACAAAAGAAAAATCACTTGATATACGGTTATATATAGTAACCACAGGAATATCCGTCCCCTTTAAAAAGCGAACATAATCCATACCTGTCCCTACAGGAAACAGGATAATCCCATCCACCTGTCTGCTGACCAGATATTTAAGTCCTTCTTCTTCAAGACCGAAGTCTTTATGAGTAAGAATTAAATAAATGAAATATCCGTTTTCCTTGGCACGGGCCTCTATGGTATCAATGAGCTGAGGGAAAAAATTATTATATAGGTCAAAACAAAGAATACCTATCGTTTTGGTTGAGCCGGTAGCCAGACTCCTTCCTGTATAATTAGGAACATAATTAAGCTCTTTGGCTGCATCCAGAATCCTCTTTTTTGTCTTTTCACTTATTCCAAATCTGTTATTGATTGCTCTGTCTACTGTTCCTTCAGAAACTCCGCAGTATTCAGCAATATCCCTTATTGTAGTCCTCATGAATGCCCCCGATATCTTTTTTCGTGTGCGCAAACGATCATAGCCTTATTATACTACATATTTGAGATAAAGCAACATATTTTTCCATTATATTCCTTATTCTTTTAAATCTGCAGTAGCCCAGGCCTGCCAGGACCAATCCTTTAATCTTTCTGATAAAACAAAGGATACAGGACAAACAAACGTTTTTCCTATATCCTTTGTTTTATTTGTCAAACATATTTATTCTGTCACAGCATCTCCTTCAATATAACATTCACCATAGCCGGATCAGCCTTTCCCTTCATGGCTTTCATGGTCTGCCCCACCAAAAATCCGATGGCCTTTTCCTTACCATTATGATAGTCTTCCACGGACTGGGGATTATCCTCCACAATCTTTTCAATTGTGCTGCGCAGCAGGCCTTCGTCATTCACGGTTTTCAGGCCTTTTTCCTCCGCGTATGCTTCCGGATCCACATTCCTGTCATACATGACCTCAAAGATATCCTTGGCTATTTTCCCATTGATTTCCTTTCGGTCCACCATGGCGATTAACGCCGCCAGATGCCCTGGTGAAAAACGGATATCCTCCGGTTCCTCCCCTTTCTCCTTCAGAAGGCGCAGGGTTTCTCCCATAATCCAGTTGCTCACCTTTTTGGGCTGTCCGCAGATCGCGGCGGCCTCTTCAAACAGGTCGGCCAGGGGTTTGGATCCGGTAATGATTTCAATATCATAATCGGGGATCTGGTATTCCCTTTTATACCGCTCCATTTTTTCCGTCCGGAACTCCGGCTGTTTTTCCCGGATTCGTTCCAGCCATTCATCACTGATAAATACCGGAGTCAGATCCGGATCCGGAAAATAACGGTAATCCTGGGCATCCTCTTTGGAACGCATGGCGTAGGAATATTCCTTATTATCATCCCAGCGCCTGGTTTCCTGCGTTACGGATTTTCCTTCCTCCAGAAGCTCTATCTGCCGCTCCCTTTCCCCTTCTATCGCACGGGCGATCGCTTTAAAGGAGTTCAGGTTCTTCATCTCCGTCCTGGTTCCAAATGCAGAAGCTCCCACCTCTCTCACAGACAGGTTGACATCCGCGCGCATGCTCCCTTCCTGCAGCTTGCAGTCGGAAGCGCCCAGATATTGGATGATCAGCCGGAGCTTCTCCAGATAGGCGATGACCTCATCCGCACTGCGCATATCCGGTTCGGAAACAATTTCGATCAGAGGGACGCCGGAACGGTTGTAATCCACAAGGGAAATGTCTTCCCATTCATCATGTATCAGCTTTCCTGCGTCCTCTTCCATATGGATCTCATGGATTCCCACACTTTTGGTTCCGGAAGCCGTTTCGATCTCCACATGGCCATCCCTGCATATGGGCAGATAGAGCTGGGAAATCTGATAGTTCTGCGGGTTATCCGGGTAAAAATAGTTTTTTCTGTCGAACTTGCAGTATCTGGTGATCGTACAGCCCGTTGCCAGGCCCACGCCGATGGCGTATTCCACAACCTGCTTGTTCAGGACGGGCAGGGAGCCGGGCATCCCTGTGCATACCGGGCAGGTATGAGTGTTGGGAGCGCCTCCGAAGGCGGTGGAACAGCCGCAGAAGATTTTAGTTCTGGTAGCCAGTTCCACATGAACCTCCAGGCCGATTACTGTTTCATATTGTTTTGCCATTTTCTCATGCCTCCTTTCCGTCCGTACCTGCATTTACAGTGCCGTCTGCCGTTTTGGCGTTTCTTCCTTCCCATGCCGGGCTAAGGGGGAACTTCCCTCTCGCCTGTTCATAGGTATAGGCCGCACGGATCAGTTTTTTCTCCTGAAAACAGTCGCCGATCAGCTGCAGTCCAATGGGCAGCCCGTCGCTGCTCACTCCGCAGGGAAGGCTGACAGCAGGAAGGCCGGCAAGGTTCACGGAGATAGTATAGATGTCTCCCAGATACATCCGCAAGGGGTCTGTGAGGCTTTTGCCGAGCTGCGGAGCCGTAGTGGGGGCTACCGGCCCCAGCAGGCAGTCAAAACGTCCGAATGCCTCATCAAAAGCTTTTTTAATCAGTGCCTTCACTTTAAGCGCCTTCAGATAGTACGCATCATAATAGCCGGAGCTCAGGACAAAGGATCCCAGCATAATACGGCGTTTCACTTCCGGGCCAAAGCCTTCGGAACGGGTCTTTTTGTACATGGAATGAAGGCCGTCATAATCTTTGGCGCGATACCCGTATTTGATGCCGTCAAACCGTTCCAGGTTGGAACTGGCTTCCGCGGAAGCGATAGTATAATAGGCGGGTATGGCATATTCCACAAGACTTAAATCAAATTCCTCCAGCACCGCCCCTTTTTTCTCAAGCTCTCCAGCTGCCCTCAGCACGGCTTCCTTCACTTCCCCGTCCAGACCTTCTCCCAGATAGTCTCTGGGGATTCCAATCCGCATGCCGCTCACATCAGCGGTAAGCGCCGACGTGAAATCCGTCTCACGTTCCATGGAGGTGGAATCTTTTGTGTCGTGGGAACTTATGGCTTCAAGTACGGCTGCGCAGTCTGAAACATCCCTGCACAGCGGCCCTATCTGATCCAGGGAAGAGCCATAGGCAATGAGTCCATAGCGTGACACCGTGCCGTAGGTAGGTTTCATGCCGACCACGCCGCAGAAGCCCGCCGGCTGGCGGATAGAGCCGCCTGTATCGCTGCCCAGGGCGAAGTAACATTCCCCTGCCGCTACGGCTGCTGCCGAACCTCCTGAGGAGCCTCCCGGCACATGCTCCGGGTTCCAGGGGTTCCTGGTAACTCCATAGGCAGAGGTTTCCGTCGTGGAGCCCATGGCAAATTCATCCATATTTGTCTTTCCCAGAATAATGGCTCCTGCCTTTTCCAGATTCACCACGGCTTCTGCGCTGAAGGTGGGAACGAAACCGGAGAGGATGCGGGATGCACAGGTGGTTTCCACATCCTCCGTACAGATATTATCCTTCACGGCCACCGGAACTCCCGCCAGGGGGCCTGCCAATTCGCCGGAATCAATGGCCGCCTGCACCTCCCCGGCCCTTTTCAGGGCCCGTTCCTTATCCAGGCTGATA
>ERZ772877.1015-NODE-1015-length-15241-cov-2.73133_pt1 | contig 15241 bp, 20 predicted proteins | sample MGYA00580583_ERZ772877 | MGnify/ENA primary metagenome ERZ772877 (study PRJEB29015, sample SAMEA2737661) | human gut metagenome | biome: human gut; feature: human-associated habitat; material: faeces | place: China | collected 2012 ... | reverse complement strand
CTCCTTTTCTTTTAACGCAATCGCCCAGTGATAGAAATCAGGGTTCTGATATGTCTGGCATACCTGAAGAATATAGCGGCCTGTTTCCTCCATACTTTTATGAGAATTCCATGGTAAATGGGAGGTCACTTCCTCATCCCCTGCCCAGTTATGATACATGGCATATGTATCGTTTAAAGTAAACCGGCGCAGTAATAGCCTGTCCGTCTCTATTTCCCGTGTTCCCATGTTTCTCATATCATCCCTCCTGGAAATCCTCTGTCATTATATAAGTAAGCTTGCTATTCCCCAGGGAAAATACCTGAAAAACCGTATCCGAATTATTATAGCTCTTTTAGAAGATAATGCCGCTTGCCGGTAACCGGATATTCCTCCCGCACAAATACCTCTTTATATCCCATCTTTTTATAAAATTCAGGAGCCTGGAAACTGAAGGTATCCAGGAACACATATTTATATCCCCTGTCTGACGCAGCCTGTTCCGCCCGCTTAAGCAGTTCGCTTCCTATATTCTGTCCGCGGAGCGCTTCATCCACAACGAGATATTCCACATCCAGCCAATTTCCATGTGTCATGCCTATTAACCCGCCCTGACAGTTTCCTTCCTCATCTTCCAGAAAAATTCCCAGTTCCCTTGGGTTTTTATCTTCAAGATGAGACAAATTATAAGCAAGAAGCTTGTCAAATACATTCTTGCGTTCCTCTTTGGTAATTTCCTCTGTTTCCCTGTAAATCATAGCATTATCCTCCTTATGCCTAACCTGCTTGTTTGTTTTCGTTCAGTCCGTATAAATTTCCTTTGCATCCTCCGGCAGCCGGCGTACATGCTCCAAATAAGCTCTGCCGTTTTCTGCCTCGGTATCATCATAGGGATAATCCATTGCCTCAGAAAGCTCTACAGCAATTTCATGGAACAAATCACACATCCCTAAAACAGAATCCCATATGGCTTCCGTTTCTGCGGAGGAATATGTAGCAAGATATCTCCTGTAAATATCTTCCGAAACATACCGCTCCATATATTTCGCACATTTTCCCGCACTGACTGAAAAATGGTTATCAACACCTATTTTCCATTCTACAATCCGGGTGAGCATAGGGCGGACATATATATTCACCATATCCATTACATAGGGTATTTCTTTTCGCCAAAGACCTTTTGCCACATTGTTTAGGCACCACCAGAACTCATTGCAGGTATCATGAAATTGTTCCGGAGTAGGCTTCTTTACCCAATATATCTCTTCTGTTTTTACCGGTTCGGACGGCAGCAGATTATCCTTATCCACCAAAACCCGATATAATTCCAGATCTCTTTTCACCGTTTCTATTGTACATACATGCAAATCCAACCGGTTCCCATCGGAAAACTGCATCAGCCACCCGTAACAGTTTTCCACGTCAGAAGGGAAATAGGCACTGTCCTCCGGATACTGCATGTACAGGCGCTTCCCGAAACGGTCAATCCAGGAGGGATCCTCTCGGAAGGATTTGGTTTCTTCCACCACATAGACAACATCATAATCCTGAAAAATATCCGCCTGCACAGTTGAATTGACACGTGATCCCTCCAAATATGCGGCGCGGATTCTTGGATCCTCATTCGCTGTATTTATAATTAAATCAAGCATTTCTTTTTCTGAACGCATATCTTAATCCTCCATCTTACGAAAAACCAATTTATCTTTTTTCTATAATTAAATGATACAGCTATGTATTATTAAAGCCTCAATTATTGTCTGAATCTGCTGGTATTATTTAAATCTCCTGCAAAACAATATCTGCATATTCGCGTATTTTAGCTTCCAATACATTCCAGTCATATTCCTGAACAGGAAAGATGCTCTCCGTTTCAGCAACCCGTTTTATAGGCAAGGATATACCTGTATTCCATTCATTATTATAGGGTATTGTCTTCAGCTGTATAGTATCCAATGCATTGGCTATTGTATCATTTACCATAGCTTTATAGCTAAATAATGCCCAGTCGCTTCCCCCTCCGTGGGAAATAATTCCTGTCGGAATTTGATACAGCTCCGATTTATAGGTATTATCCTTCCACCAATGCAAAAATGTTATTTGTTCCATCTTTTCAAGTAATATATTTAATTTGGCCGGTATAGGAGCATAATGTGGAGAAACTATAAATAAATAGTCTGCCTGAACAATTTTATCATATATTCCATTAAATTGAGGATCACTGCAGCATCTCCTGCTCACATAACATCCACCGCATCCAACACAAGGCGTTATTTCATGCTTCCGCAAATCCACAAGTGTATTAGATATATTCTTCTCAGATAGCTTCTTTGCAAGTATCTCACAAATTTTTATGGATGTACTGCAATTCTTACTGCTTATCATATTCGAAGATGAAATACATACTGCTTTTCTATAATCTCCTTCTTCTCTATATCTCTCATCCATGATTTATCCTTCCAAAGCACACTCATCAATCCTGCGCACCACACTCTTGGTATAAACTTCAAAATATTTAGGCCAGAACACATTTGCCGTAGGATTAAAGCTTTCATAATCCACACCCAGGCGGAGGAAGCCTTCCTTCTTCAGACAAAGAATCATATAGTCCAGCAGTCCCTGATAAATATTCCTTCCCCGGTATTCCGGCAGACAATAAGCACCGCAGATATTCCGCATATCCTCTGCCTGTGTGGCGAAATTCTCCCCTCTGTCCGTCACCTCCACATAGGCTGCCACCTTTTCACCATCCATGGCTGTAAAAATTCTGGAACCGCTTTTTTCTTCCTGAAGCTGCTCCGTATCCTCCTCCTCTTCCCGGACAGGATACCCCATAAAACAAGGACTCTTGCCCATGTGTTCCTTCAGCATTCTGTGAAGTCTGTTCACCTGCTCTTTTTCCTTCCCGTCCTCTTCCTTAAAGGTAATTCCGACCGGCGGAGTATAATTCCCCAGCGGTTCCATCATACGTATCGCATCCGCACAGCGGCGACCGAAACCATAGTCAAAAAAAGCGGAAAGAGCCGTTTCTTCATGGGCATACAAAGCTATGGAATGATAGGCAATTCCCTTTTCCACCCACTTTTCAGCAGCGGCCTGATACATCCTCTGATACACTTTTCCTCTGTTCTCTTTTACAGAACCATGCGCATGTATTGGTGAAAAAGTTCCTTTTGCCAGCGATTGGAATGCATGCTCCCATGGCTCATGACAGCATAAAAATCCCAGCATTTTTTCTCCTTCGAATGCTGCCACTCCCAGACAGTTATCCGCAAAAGGTGTTAAATCCGGCAGTTCTGTTACCTCCGGTAAGGAGGGCACTTTTCTTCTCTCGTCCTCATAACCGGCCATCGCAAGTTCAGCGGCGGCCTCCGCATGCTTCCTCTCAAAATCCACTATTATCATAAATTATCTTTCCCCTCTTTATCGTGTCACTCTTCTTCCGGTACCCTCTCCAGCATAAATACCACCGGACGGACTCCGTCCGTACAGCACTCTATGGACTTATTTTCATGCTTGTACCAATATTCCTTCCCCGGCTCTCTCGGTACTCTGTCAATCGACATCCTGCTTATCCCGGCATATAAGTCCACCCAGGCCCACGGGCAAAAGCCCGCCGGCATGACAGCCTCTTCCGAAGATTTGTAAAGAAAAGTATCTCCTTCCTTTAAAATCGGACATGGCCCCACCGCCTTTCCTTCCGATAAATATTCCTCCGCTATATCTTCATAAAACTCTGTTTTTATTACTTTTATCCGTACATCCATTCCGTTTTCCTCCTATATCTCTATTCTACAAGATACCTGCTATCCCCATTACAACCCCAATCACAAAAACCAGCCCGCCGATACCGATAAAAATACCGCAGAATAATTTTTTCATCCCTTCATCCCGTTCCGCCCAAATCTGTTCCGGCTTTTGGGTATTGTAATGAATCTCCACTTCTTCTCCTTCCTTATAGCGGCAGGGATTGCTGCCAAAAGATGAGGCTACCCGCCTTACGCATCCATTTGCATAATATTCGAATATCGGATAATAACAGCCTCCTCTGTCATTTCCTCTTCGCCATTCAATACCTGCCACCCTCGCGGTGGTGATCGCTGAAGCATTTTCCCTTCTTTTGCGAAAGAAAACCACCGCAATGAATCCAATAACTAAAAACAATAAGCCTATCCCGCCAAAAATTACCGAAATAAAAATCCTTGCATCCAACATATAAATCCCCTCTCATTTCCGGCGCAGTCCGATTACCCGCCCTGTCTTTTTCATCTGGAAATTCCCGCAACATGGTTAACCTGTATCCGGTAATTCCGTTTCTGCATTTCACGGACAAATCCTGCCTTATCCTTTAACGCTATCACCATTTCCTGTCTTTTCCCCTTAATGACCAGCCGGTCCAAAGAAGCGGCACTGGAAGCAATGGGATTATGGGAACCATGGATTTCCTCTATGTTTTCAATTGCCATGGAATCCTTGAAAAGCCCAAAATACAGTACCAGATTTAATTCATCAATAACCACATAATTGCGTATGAGCATCGGCAGATAAATAACATTACAGAATATCAGCACTCCTAAAAGAAGCACGATACTGTCTCCACTGAAAAGCAATTCATAAAGCAGCAGTGCATTCGTCCCAATAACAATAAGCCAGTACCACCATGCAATTTTCCCTTTGAATACTATGTCTTTTCCGCTTTCCAAATCCTGCTTTCCCATATTACTCCTGTTCTGCCATGAAACACGCGTCTTTTTCTTTCCAGTATACCAAAAGTTTATGGGTAATACTATGAACTTTTACATAAAAAAGAACAGGTGATTGATTCATCACCTGCTCTGTCCGTCCTTCTTATTTCCCGGTACCGGGTAACCATTCCCCTGGGCATCCGTAGTGAGGTCATTCACCTCTCTGCTGTTATTCTTTCTCAGCTCCCGGTTCATAGCCCCGGCCTCGTATGATCCTTCCGGAATGGTCTGAAGCCTTTTATCATCCTTTGCTTTTTTCATCAGCACCTCCTTATTCCTTTTATGTCTACAGTATTCCCGTTTTTCAGGAAATAATAAATAAGGTGCTGCCGTAATATTTCTACCTGTTTTCCTCAATCGCGTCTATGGCATCAATCACCGTTCCGCGGAAACCTCTTTTTTCCAGTGCGCTCACTCCACGGATCGTGGTTCCTCCCGGAGAACAGACCATATCCTTCATTGCTCCCGGATGTGTTCCCGTTTCCAGATAAAGCTTTCCTGTGCCGACTATCATCTGTGCGGCCATACGGTATGCCGTCTCTCTGGAGATTCCGTATTTTACGCCGGCGTCTCCCAAAGCCTCCATATACATGGCTGTCAAAGCAGGCGTGCAGCCGCTGAGTGTCCCGGCGGAAGAAAGGTGGACAGAATCCACAAATTCGATCAAAGATATTTTCTGAAAGAGGGAGACAAAGGCATCCAGCTCTTCTCCGGAAAGAGAATGCCTGTTTTCGCATACGAAAATTCCTTCACATACCGAAACCGGGGTATTAGGTATTGTACTGATATGATGGGTTCCCGGCTCCAGAATTTCCTCATAGCATTCAAAATCATATCCTGCAACTACTGAAATGACTGTTCTTTCCTTGAGCCTGCCCTTTATCGGTTCAACCACCGCTTCCACCATATACGGCTTTACCGCAAGAATAACAAAATCGCTGTTTTCGATCACTTCTTCAGCAGTCCGCAAAGGAACAATCCCTTTTTTTTCTGCATTCCTGCACAGCTTATCAAAATTTCCGGCGCAGGCACACATTTGGCTCCCCGCCGCTGCCTTTGAAGCGATTAAACCTGTGGCTATAGCCTGTGCCATATTCCCATATCCGATAAAACCGATTTTCATTTCCTTCATTTCCTGTTACCATCCTTATCCACCACTTTTGCTACACTCTTCCTACACCTGTTTACTGCAATAATTTGTCCAGCTCTGCATTCAGCTTTTGCTTCAGCTCCTGCAGTTCCTCATCGGACGGCAGGTACTGCTCTGCGTACATTTCCTCCTTGGGCAGCTTCCAGACCGGGCCCGGCTCCGGAGTATCTCCCTTTCTTCTGGGAAAAATATGCCAGTGCATGTGCACATTTTCTCCCTGGCCCAATAACTCATAATTCAATTTATCCGGGCCGAAAGCATTATATACCGCTTCCGCCACCAAAGACATTTCATTCAGGAACGTTTCCCTGAAAGGCCTCTCAAGAAAATGGATTTCCGTGGCATGTACTTTACAAAGAAATAAGGTATATCCCTTAATTCTCTGATAGTCCCCAATTACCACATAACCGGTTTCCAGCTCTCTGACAAAATATCTGTTTTTACCCTCTATGGTTTCCTGGATTGTTTGACACACTCCACACATAAGCTTTCTCCTCCGTCTCACTTTATCTCATATTTGGCAAATGCTTTCTCCGCATCCATATGAACCTCTCTGAAAAATAATACAAGCCAGACAATGTAAGCCCCGACAGCGAAATAACCCGAAAGGAACCAGGAACCAAGGGCGCCGATCAGCATAATAACAGACCAAAGCGCAAAATGATTCCTATAGTCCTTTGCCATCCTTTTCCTGTCATATTTTTCCTGCTTCCATTTCGGAAGAGTATTAAACCCGCTGATCAGTTTTACCGATTTCTCCTTAAAAACGGCAAAAACCAGCGCCAGTACTGCAAAACACGGAACTAAAATAATACACATATAAAAACCGATAAGCATTTAAACCCTCCTGTATGGAATGTCACCTTTTGAAATTAACAATTTTGGCCTTTTCATATATCTCAAACATATTTTCAAAATAGGAGGGATCCTGCGTTTCCTGCTCCCCATTTTCGGAATCAAAGTATGTATATGAAGCATTTCCGTCCGTATCGAAATTTTCATTTACATATTTAACAGCTACCAGCTGTTTCTGCGAATCATCGACTGCATATTGTGCTGCGAAGTGGCCGCCGGCAGCATAGATCCAGTTTTCATCATATCTGACAGGATAAGCCGTTCCCAGTGATTCTACCGTCCCGATTTCCTTCACTTCCCCGTCCCACGCATAATAGACTCTGCAGGTTATTGCCGCCTCAGTATCCTCATCGTAGCTGTAGGTCCCTTCCGCAATCAGCAAAACAGGCAGGCCGCCCTCCGGGCGCTCCACATATGCATAGGCCTCATCCTCCGACATCGCTTCTATTACAGAAGAATAGACCTTTTCCGGTTTTTCCTTTCCGCATCCGATTAAGCCAAGCATACTGATTAACAAAATAATTATAATCCCTTCTCTATATCCTCGTCTCATAATTCTCTTCCTTTCATTTCCAAGTTTTTCATCCGTCTTTTTCTTACCGGAATATTATTTCCTTATTACCGCACAAATCGTCTCGTCCCTGCCTGTAAAAGCTTTACCTGCCGCATCATCGTAAAATTCCGGTGCTGCAAATCCGGCATTCCTGATTTCCGCTTCCAGCGTTTCCCTGGAATACACCTGGTTCCAGATATTATAGCATTCACAATCCTCTTCCGTAACCACCACATATTGCTCCAGCGTATTCTGCGAATCATAATAAACAGAATTTCTCTGAATAACCGCATAGGGCTTTTCCGACCAGAAACCGCTCTCTTCATATCCTACGGAATCCTTTTCCTCAAAAGTGCTGAGGAACTTATCCGTCCATCCGTCCAGAAACAGAACGCCTCCATCCTTCAGGGCCTTTCTGCACTTCTTCAGCAATACAGTCCTGTCCTCCGGCGCCAGCACGCCAAAATCACAATAGATTAAAATGATAACGTCAAACTTCTCCTGATAATCAATTTCCAGATAATTCTGATATTGATACCGGATATTCATCTGTTTCTCCGCCGCGTGCTGCTTCGCATATTGTATGGAACGCGCGGAAAAATCAATGCCTGTCACACAGAAGCCTCTTTCTGCAAGGAGCTCTGCATAAATACCCGGTCCGCAGCCCAGATCAAGCAGTGTTTTTCCTGTCCCTCCACCGCAATATCCGCAAATCCAGTCGACTGATTTCCTGACGAACTCCATTTTCCTTGTCGCACCGTCCTCCTCCTGATTGAGATGTGCTTCCAGCATATACTTTGAAATATTTTCATCATCCCAAAAAGCAGACGAGCTTTTTTCATATACCTTAGGTTTTTCTTTTATATAACGTATAAAATCATGATTAACCTCGCTCATTAACTAACTTCCTTCTTTCTTTTTCCTTCCGGAATTCCGAAAGCCTTATCCCCTCTTTTCCTGACTGCAGGCCAGATGCTTTGCCAGAAAAAGACAGGGATTTGCTTCATCCCAGAGCAAAGGGAAAACCTCCAGAGGGATAAATCCCATTTTTTCATAAAACCGTCTGGTTCGTTCATACGGTTCAAAATCCACAGAACCATCCAGTGTTTTTACCGTAAGATAAACCAATCCCTTCTGTTGACAGTACTCTTCCGCACGTTCCATAAGCTCCGATCCAATGCCCATTCTATGGTATTCTTTCAGAATCCCCATGACACATACCTCGGCCGTGAAGGCATTGTGTACCTTAACCGCCAGAAAGCCAACCAGCCTTTCTCCGTCGTATACCCCGTAAAACGGCATCTCTTCCACCAGGCTGACATATTCCGCTATGGATTCTTCAATGCCAAACCATTCCGGCAGCCTGTGGAGAACAGTATCACAGATTTCCTTTTTTGCATTTCCGTCTCCTACTTCTCTTATCTCCATCACCATTCTCCTCTCCACGGTAAACAGGCAGGATATTGTTTGCTCCATTATACCCTCTAAAGGAATGAGGTACAATGGCTTTCTTGAAAAAACATAGCCGTACCAGCTTGCCCCGCTGATACGGCTGTGTTTACCAGAAAGCTTTATTTACTGCTCATTCGTCCCTGCCGATTGTATGGTTTTGTCCATAGATTCTCTTTTTAACGGCATTTATTTTATAGATAATATTACTTGTATATATCACTGCGGTAATCAGCATTCCGAAGGACACCCCTTCGCAAAAATCTGCAATATTTCCGGTAATACCTTTATCCGCAAGGCCTTCCCTCCAAAATTAAAAAAGCAATAAAGCTGATTACTCCAATCCAGGCAAAAATATGGAGTTTCTTCATCATACGCATCTTTTCATCATTGCTGTAATCGGCCGCCTTTAATACGGTTTCTTTCATATCCTTATCCATTTTCCCGCTTTCCCTTTCTCCATTCAATAATTCCTTCAATTCCACATTGTAATACTCTGATATCATTACTAAGATATCCAGATCCGGCATGTTGCTGCCGGTTTCCCATCTCGAAACAGTTCTGCCCGATACATTCATTATTTCTGAAAACTGTTCCTGTGTGAGTCCTTTCTCTTTTCGAAGCTCCTTTAGAAAGCTTCCAATCTTCTGCTGATTCACCAGGCATACCTCCTTTCAAAAGCAATCGTAAAACAGAACTGGTGAAAAAAACACGACATAAAGCGGGAAATAGCGTATTTTTTATAACCAGACATAAAATGTCCGGAGTCAGCCGCCAAAGCCAACCCCGGACACCATTCTTTTTTATCTCACTATCTGTTATTCCGGCTCCATGATTTGCCCAACCCTCTTCTAGGCTTCATTCATCCTTGCGAGTTTTGCACTTTGGTCGGCTGCTATAAGGCTGTCAAGGAGTTCATCGATATCACCGTTCATAATATCATCAATCTTGTAAAGCGTAAGTTTAATCCGGTGATCCGTTACACGTCCCTGAGGGAAATTATAGGTACGGATTTTTTCCGAACGATCTCCGGTTCCGATCTGGCTTCTTCTCAGCTCCGCCTCAGCATCGTGGGCCTTCTGCTGTTCAATGTCATACAGCTTCGCACGCAGCAGGGCAAAAGCCTTGGCCTTATTCTGAAGCTGGGACTTTTCCGTCTGGCTGTATACCACAATTCCTGTGGGATAATGGGTCAGACGCACCGCGGAGTCCGTAGTATTAACGCACTGTCCTCCGTTTCCGGAAGCACGCATAACATCGATTCGGATGTCCTTATCATCAATAACCACATCCACGTCCTCCACTTCCGGCATGACCGCCACGGTGATGGTGGATGTATGGATACGGCCGCCGGATTCCGTTTCCGGCACACGCTGTACACGGTGAACCCCGCTTTCGTATTTCAGGCGGGAATAAGCTCCTTTTCCGTTGATCATAAAGCTGACTTCCTTCATGCCGCCGATGCCGATTTCGTCCGCTCCGACCAGTTCCACCTTCCAACGGTTTCGCTCCGCATATTTCACATACAAACGATACATTTCCGCTGCAAAAAGCGCGGCTTCATCTCCGCCCGCACCCGCACGGATTTCCACAACAACGTTTTTATCATCATTAGGATCCTTGGGGAGCAGCAGGATCTTCATTTCCTGTTCCAGCTCCTGGATACGCCTTTTGGCTTCACTGTTTTCTTCTTTCAGAAGCTCCCGCATTTCCTCATCGGACTCGGATTCCAGCATAATCATACTGTCCTCCGCATCCTGTTTCACTTTTTTATATTCCTTATAGGCCTCCACAAGCGGTGTCAGATCGCTCTGTTCCTTCATGAGGGAACGGAAACGATCCTGATTGGCCGTTACAGAAGGCTCATTTAATTCATTCATTATTTCTTCATAACGACGAAGCAGGTCTTCCAGCCTGTCAAACATATTTAATCATTCCTTCCTTAACAGGACTGCCTGAAGCACAGTCCATTTCCTTTACTCATACCACAATCCGGATACCACCCGGTCAAGTCCGGCAAAATCCTTTGTCACCCTGACCTCAGAAAATCCGTGCTTTTCCATCAGCTCTTTCACAGCCTCACCCTGATCATAACCGATTTCAAAATACAGGCTGCCTCCCCGAACAAGATGCTCCGGGCAGTCCTCCAGTATTTTCCGGTAAAAAACCAGGCCGTCCTCCCCTCCGTCCAGAGCGGAAAGCGGTTCGTGAAGCCTCACCTCATCCATCAGGCCGTCAATGACCCGGGTTTGTATATAAGGCGGATTGGATACTATAATATCATATTTATCTTCTATCTTTTCAAACAGATCACTGCGCAGAAAACAGGCCTGTATTCCCAGCCTGCGCGCATTTTCTCCGGCAACAGCCAGCGCTTCCTGCGAAATGTCGGATCCTGTTCCCCGGCAGTCATTGGAATAATGAAGGAGGCTGAGCAATATACAGCCTGAACCGGTGCACATGTCCAGGATCCTGCTCCCATCCATCATTTCGCGCATCACTTCTTCCACAAGGATTTCCGTATCCTGCCTGGGAATAAGCACGTGCCCGTTTACCAGAAAGGTAAGCCCCATAAACTCCTGCTCACCGGTAAGATGCTGCAAAGGGATATGCTGCGCACGTTTCTGAATCCAGTCCTGGTATCTGTTTTTTTCCTCTTCGGACAGCAGCCTGTCGCCATGTACAAGCAGGGTATTTCTGTCTGTCCCGCATATCTTTTCCAAAAGCAGCCTTGCGTCCAGCTCCGCTTCCGATACTCCGGCCGTCTCCAGACTCTGCTTTCCCCAGTCATAACCTTCTTTGTAATTCATTGCAGTATGGGCTCCCCTGTCTCCGCTTCTGCCACACCGTCCTCTTCCAAAGCCGTTTCTGTCCGGCCGCCGTCATCCATCCAGGATTCATCCACTTCATAACCGAATTCTTCCTTCAGATATGCTTTCCAGTCAAACACAGCTTCTACGGAAGCGATAGCCACTTCAATCATGCTTTCGTCCGGTTCCCTGGTTGTCAGCTTCTGAAGCCACATACCGGGCTTGGAAATTAAGTTGATGAAGATGTTGTCACTTCTGCCCGCAAGACGGATAATCTCATAGGAAATTCCAGCAATAACCGGAATCAGCAGAATTCTTACCACCAGCCTGAGCCCCGGGTTTTCCACCCGTATAAACATGAAAAGAATAATACTGATCAACATAACAAACAAAAGAAAGCTTGTTCCGCATCTTTTATGCAGGCGGGAGCTTCTCATGGCATCCTTAACCGTCAGGGGACGGCCTTTTTCCAGACAGTTAATGCACTTATGCTCCGCTCCGTGATATTGGTAAACACGCCGGATATCCTTCATCCCGGCGATCAGGGCCACATAGGACAGAAAAATAGCAAGACGGACAATACCTTCCAATATGGCAAGAAGGGAAGCATTTCTGATATAGGAATGGAACAGAAGGCTGATACCGTAAGGCAGCGCAATGAAAATAGCCACTGCAAGCACTATGGAAAAGGCTACGGTTAAGCCCATCAAAAGCTTTTCCCCATTCCCTTTGCTCACCTTATCCAGCATCTGATCCGTTTTGGTTTCCCTGGCATCCTCTTCCTCATAAAAGCTTGCTGAATAGGTCAGTGTCTGCATTCCCAGAACAAGAGAATCTATAAAGTTAAAAACCCCTCTGATAAAAGGCAGCTTTGTCAGCTTGCTGCCCGACAGAATCCCGGTATATTTTTCTTTTTTTGTTTCGATGTTTCCGTCCGGCTTTCTCACCGATACGGCATATTCATCATTGTTTTTCATCATGACGCCTTCCAGTACGGCCTGGCCGCCGATTCCGGAATAGTGTCCGCAGTTCTTTTTACTCATATTTGGCCCTCCTGTCCGCCCTTTATCCGCAGACGTCAATTCAAAGGCTGAAAGCTTCCCTTCACCCTTTTTCCTCCCTGACGGGTTCCACAGTATGAAAAAGAAGGTTGAGATTAATTAACCTCAACCTTTCTTGCAGCTCTTATTTGTTTTCCACACCATACTTCTTGTTGAACTTATCAATACGTCCACGAGCCTGAGCAGCCTTCTGCTGGCCGGTATAGAATGAATGGCACTTGGAGCATACTTCCACGTGAATCTCGGGTTTGGTGGAACCTGTTACGAATGTGTTTCCGCAGTTGCAGGTTACAGTTGCCTGGTAAAACGCAGGATGGAGTCCTTCTTTCATAGTTTTCACCTCTTCTATATTTTTTGTTCCCATTAATATTTCGTTCTCATCCACTTGCCTTTCGGCCGCCGCTCACAGTTCTGACTGTAAACAGCTTTTTAATTGTAGCATAGCTTTTCCATCAATGCAAGTAGAAAATCCGCTTATTTTCCAATATTTTGCGGCTTTTTATGAAGAATCAGATAAATTTCATTTTTTTAACCAGATTTACGAAATCCGAATTGTTTTTGGTGCGCGCAAACATATCCAGTATCTTATCCACCGCGTCCTCAGGCCTCAGGCTGTTAAGAGCCTTACGCAGGACACCGATAGCCTCCAGTTCTTCCGGGGTAAGAAGAAGATCTTCCCTTCTGGTTCCGGATTTTGGGATATCGATAGCGGGGAATACCCTTCTTTCGGAAAGCTTTCTGTCCAGCACGATTTCCATATTGCCGGTTCCCTTGAACTCTTCATATATAACATCATCCATCTTGCTTCCCGTATCAACAAGAGCCGTAGCGAGAATGGTCAGACTGCCGCCTTCCCTCATATTTCTCGCCGCGCCGAAAAAGCGCTTGGGCATATGCAGAGCCGCCGGATCCAGGCCACCTGACAGGGTTCTTCCGCTGGGCGGAATTACCAGGTTGTAGGCTCTAGTCAGACGGGTGATACTGTCAAGGAGTATTATGACATCCTTCTTATGCTCCACCAGACGTTTTGCCCTCTCAATAACCATTTCAGACACTCTCTTATGATGCTCCGGCAGTTCGTCAAATGTGGAGTAAATAACTTCTACGTTAGGGCCTTCTATCGCTTCCCTGAAGTCCGTTACTTCTTCCGGACGTTCGTCAATCAGAAGAATAATCAGATGCATGTCCGGATTATTCACCTTGACAGACTGCGCAACCTGCTTCAGCAGAGTCGTCTTACCTGCCTTGGGAGGAGATACAATCATACCCCTCTGTCCCTTTCCCACAGGACTCATCAAATCCATAATACGCATCGCCACGGAAGAGCGGGACATCTCAAGACGCACTCTTTCTTCCGGGAATATAGGCGTCATATCTTCAAAATTAGTTCTCTTCGCCGCTACATCGGGAGCATATCCGTTAATGGATTTTACATACAGAAGGGCAGAGAATTTCTCATTCTGCGTCTTAATTCTGGTATTGCCGACTACAATATCCCCTGTTTTCAAATTAAATCTGCGGATCTGGCTGGGCGCCACATAGACATCGTTTTCACCCGGCAGGTAATTGGCGCAGCGGATAAAACCATATCCGTCAGGCATAACCTCCAGAATCCCGTTAGCGGTAACCCCGCTGTCCAGATCGGAAGGGAACTTCTCATCTTCTGCAATGGAAGGCGCCGGAATTTCCGCCTGGGCGATTTCGACTCTTTCCACAGGTGTATTCCTGTTTTCATTCCTGACTGTATTATCCGTACGTTCCGCGTAAGAGGGCCGTTCTCCAGTCTGATTTCCTGAAGTATTCTGCCGGTTTCCATTATTTACAATAATGCTTCTCTGGCTCCGCTGCTCCTGGCCTCCATTCGGACGGCTGTCTCCGTTTTTACGGATTCCGGTGTCTCTGCGTACCGGTCTCCGATCCGTATTGCGGTTCTGGGAAGCCGTATGAGACTCCTCTGCAGCTGCAGGCTGAGAAGGGGCCGGTGCCTTTACAGGGGCCGGCTTTTCTTCCGAAGCTGCGCTCTTTACAGGCTCCGTTTTCTTCTCTTCTGCTGCCTTTTCCCTGCTTTTTTTTGTCTCATGAGCAGTCCTGGGTTTTTCCGCTGTCTCTTCCTTTGTCTCTGCTTTGGGCGCGGCTGTCTGTTCTTTTTCTTCCTTTTCGTCCAGCGCTACCATAGCATCTATGATATCTGCCTTTTTCATTCCTGAAGTTCCTTTAATTCCGCGTGATTTTGCAATTTCCTTCAGATCTGCTAATGCCAGAGACTGATACTTTTCTCTCATACCCATACCTTTCCTCCGTACCAAACGTACAAAATGTTACTAAAATACATACAACAAATCCGCCACAATACCATCCTTAATAATAAAAAAGGTAGGTTTCCTGCTGCTTTTTTTCTGTCGGTTATTCATTTCAATTTATCAGGGAAATAATTAATGACAACAGGCCTTTCTGCCGTTATTCAGGCGCGAAAGCCAGCTTTCCATGTCTGTCTACTGGCAACGCCGTCCAATCGGAACAGTAACGCCAACAAGATATGTATTGGATATAATACTACAAAATTGGTATCTTTATGTGACCACATTATACAACACTATACCAAAAATAGGAAGCCTTTTTTTCAAAAAGCTTCCTGTTCA
>ERZ772877.981-NODE-981-length-15591-cov-2.34385_pt1 | contig 15591 bp, 15 predicted proteins | sample MGYA00580583_ERZ772877 | MGnify/ENA primary metagenome ERZ772877 (study PRJEB29015, sample SAMEA2737661) | human gut metagenome | biome: human gut; feature: human-associated habitat; material: faeces | place: China | collected 2012 ... | reverse complement strand
CAGGCACGACCGGAGCCACCGGGCCAACCGGAGCCACCGGGCCCGCAGCAGGGGATGTGTTTGCATCCTTTATCACGTTTGCCGGCGTGTGGAATAATGCCCAGCGGATACCAGTGGGAGTGGGGGTCGCGGATACCACCGGAAACATTGTCCTGACAGATTCCACCCGCATTACGCTTGCTCCAGGATACTACTGCATATCCTATCAGGTATCATCCATGCTGGCGGATGCCGGTTATATGCAGATAACACCTGTATACAATGGAAGTTCCCACATTGAATATGGCATATACTTTTGGACGGCAAATGCCAGAAGCAGCGCATTTGGAGCCAGTTCTCTCATTGTGGAAGTGCCCCAGTCCACTACGCTGTTCTTGTATTTTAACAGCAATACAAGGGCACAGGAAGGGACAGTCACCATGGTGATTTTTAAGCTGAACAGGCCTGTGTGAGTCATAACAGATATGGCAAAAGGGACCTTGCAGGAATACAGGATGGCGGTTTTCTAAATATGGTTTGCCGAGATTATTGTAAATCGTAAATGACAGGCAGGAAATGGAGGTGCAGGATGGATTTCAGATACGAGACAGTGATTCCCAATGATGATCTTCCTTTTCGGATGTTTATATTCGAGGGGAGGGATGGGAATTACCGGGTAAGCAAGCATTGGCACCAGTCAGTGGAGCTGTTCCTTGTGCTGGAGGGAACACTGGATTTTTTCATTAATTCCAGGCAATACACATTGAAGCCCAATGATTTTGTCATAGTGAATCCCAATGAAATCCATTCCATTGAATGCCCTGACCCCAATATTACCATTGTCCTGCAGATCCCAATGAAATCCTTTGAGGGATATATGAGCGATGAGTCCCGCATCACCTTTGCGGATAAGGATGAGAGCCAAAAGGCTAGGCTGGTAGCCCTGGTCACTGCCATGTACCGGACGTATGAGAAAGGGGAATTCGGCTATCGCCTGAAGGTAAAGAGCCAGTTTATGGAGTTCCTCTATCTGATTGTGACAGAATTCAGAATTGAGCAGATTGATAAGGTCCGGGTGCAGCAAAAACGGCATTTGGATAAGCTGTCCCAGGTTACGCAATATATGAAGGAGAACTATGATAAGGAGCTGAGCCTGGAAATGGTTGCGTCCAGGTTTGGCTTTACACCCTCCTATCTCTCCCATATGTTCAGGGAATATGCTCAGACAGGATACCGCACATACCTGATGGATTTGAGGGTTAAATATGCCATGCGGGAATTGCTGAATTCGGACCGTTATGTGGGGGACATTGCTCTGGACCATGGGTTTGCCGATGCAAGGGCATTTGCTAAAGCCTTTAAAAAGCGGTACTAGAGGATTTCACACTCCCCGTCTTCCCGGATACAGTGAATCCGGCCCAGCACAGCCAGCACGGCCGTTCTGGTCTTGCGTTTATCTTCTTTTCCCAGCAGGGAATCCCTGGGAATCTTTCTGCAATAGGATTCATAGACAAAGGCAGCGGGTTTTGTCAGAAAATCAGCTGCCAGGGCTGGTCCCAGCCAGCTCTTCTCCTGCTCACCGACCAGCTCCCCTGCCAGGGAAATCAGCCGTTCATCCTGGCTGTAAATAATGGAATCCACCAGCATGGCGGGGAATTTCAGCCAGAACTCCGGACCCGCCGGGTTCATACGGGCTGCCCTGCGGTATACTTCCTGCATGGCCCCGGAGCCTTTGCCCGGAAGGGCCGTAAGCAGCTGGCTCATAAGTCCGTCAAACTCTTTTTTGCTCATGGTTTCCTTTTGGTTCAGGGTTTCTTCTATTATCCCGGCCAGCCGGTCTGAAACCAGGTCGGATTTGGAAAAGCGGAGATAACCCACGATCTCCCGCCCCCTCTTTTTAAACTGCTCCTCCCAGTATGCATCTGTCTCTTCCTGCTCCATCATGCCCAGCACCTGCTCTGTCATCTCCAGGCATAGTCCCTTTTCTGTCCGTGCCAAATCTAACAGCACGCCTGTGTTTTCCGTATTAAACCGGAGGGCATGGATAGCCTCTGCCCTCAGTTCCTTCTTCGCCCGTTTAAGAAGGCCCAGATAAAATTCATTTTCCCCCCCGCCGCATATGGACTCTATGACCCTGAGCCTGTGTATCCGCCCGTTATCCGTGGTCTCCCAGAATCCCCGCTTCACAAGCGGAACAATCTGTCCATCCTTCCCAGACAGAAACTTCTCTGCCGCATCTGCTATCTCCGCATACCGGTCCGAAAGAGCCGTTATGACAGCCGCCTGCAGACGGTAATCCTCAAAAACAAGGGGATGCTCCTCCATGGCCTCGGTGATGGGCACCAGCCGTCCTCCTCCGGACTCCGTCAGCGCCTGCTCCAGGGGATGAACCTGGCTGTAGGGCAGGCACGGCGCATAACTGCGTGATATCAGCTCCAGCGGCCGGGGCCCCGCCTCAGCCCCCGCCTCTGGTTCAGGCCGGGTCAGTGCATCCCCGCTGTCCTGTCCTATATGATAACCGGTCTCATATCCGGCCTGGGTACACAAAAGGGCCTCTGACAGGGCCAGGGCATCTAACAGATAGCCCGGACGGTCCTCACAGTCCGGTGCCATAACGTTCTCTGCCATTGTATACAATTTTTTTATCACCGGCACGGCCTGGGCCAGGGGCCGGATCTGCTCCACTGCCCTCCTGAGCCGGAAATCATCTCCAATCAGGTTCACCCCGGCCACTGCCGCTGCTCCAAGGCGCTCATGGAGTTCATATAATCCCTGCAATTCCATGGTAATTCCTCCCTTTCCTGGTTCTGTCCGTCAATAGAGCAGGCGGACCACTTCTTTTGCCGTGATGATTGAATAGGGGTGCAGACATATCCTATGTCTGCTCCTGTCATACCAGAGAACTCCGAACATCACCTGATTTCCTGCCATCTGCCTGTCAGGCAGGATGTCCAGGCGGCAGACAGACGGCCTGTCCCCCGGCCTGTCCTTCAGTTCTATGGTGCTGTTGCCGCAGTACATTATGTATTCCCGCTGTTCCCCCTTGACGCCTTCTGTGCCGACTGTCCCCAGCCCGTCATAGGATACCAGACAGCCGAACCGCCCGTCCGACAATGTGTTTTTAAGCTCATTCTTTGCCGCCTTTACCAGTTCGGGAAGGGATGAAGAGGCCTTATCACGGGCTTCTGCCAGCAGTTCTCCGGTCACCGGCAGGAATTCCTGTCCCTCCCAGCGTATCCTCCGTCCGTTCTCTCCCGGATAATACACCAGCATGGGCACCCTGAGCGCTTCCGTCACGGAATCCTCTTCCTTCACATACTTGAGGGCCTTCACAGGGCGGTAATTATAGGTAATATCAATCTCACCGCTGTCCAAATCCAGCCACCAGCCCTTGTCCACCAGTTCCCTTCTGGCCCCGTCATAGCTGACATGAAAGGACAGCTGGAGCAGGCGTACGTTTTCCTTTTTAAGCCCCAGCTCTATCAGCCTATCCAGGTTCCAGATTCCGCCCAGCTCCTCATACAGGACGCTTGCGTCATCCTCCACCTGGCCCTGCTCCAGCTTTTCCGTCAGATAAGCCCTTGACTTTTTTATCAGGGCCCGGAGAAATACCAGGATTCTTACGGCCTCTTTGTAATCCCCTTTTCCATCCTCCTTAAGCCGCGAAACCTCCAGCACAAGGGACTGCACCAGTCTTTGGGGACCCGGAAGGTAGTAATCCCCCAGCTGCTTTGCCAGGTCCTGGTATACCTTCACCGATGTTCCGTTCAGGGTTCCCAGTCCTGCCTCCACCAGCTCCCTCACCACCTTCTCCGCCAGGTCCAGTCCCTCCAGCTGTTTCTTAAGCTTCTTTGTCCTGGCTGCCTGGTTCGTCTTTTTAGGGGCCCTGGGCCTGTCACCCTGACTCTCCTTTTTTCCTGCCCTGACATCCTTCTTCGCTCTTTTATCCAATATATCCTGGGGAATGTCACAGATATCCCAATGGCGGCCCTGTGACAGCTCCATCATGAGAGCCAGACCATGTTTGCACGGAAACTGCCTGCTGGGGCAGCTGCAGCGGCACACCGGGGCATCATTGTCCGCAAAATCCAGGGTCACCCTGTAGGCCGAACTGCCGCTTCCCTTGCAGGAGCCCATGTAAAAGGTGTCGTCCTCTGACCGGGCATGTTCTGTGAAACCTCCGCTTTTGACAATTTTTCTTGCATTATTGACCGCATTGGCATTGGGAGCCATGGCGGCAATCTGCTGTTCCGGGATTTCCCTCATAATATCCTCCATCCTGTACACGAACTGCGGTACAACTATGTGATTGGTTATTTATTCCATTATACGGAAATTTGGAGGGGGTTGCAATGGAAAGTGGGGCAAAGCGTAAAAAGGCTGCCGCCTTTCCGGTCTTTCAACCGTTAAAGCGGCAGCCCGGCCTTCTGTGTTCCTTCTGCCTATTCTGCCATATTGAGCAGTGTAATGATAATCTGGTCTGCTCCCACCTCTGCCTTGCGTTTCACAATGTCCTCAATCTGGGCCCGCTGGGGATCCGTTATGGAAGGAGCGTTGATGACCACATCCACCTTATCCTTGGTGATGCTGACAACCGGATCTGAGAAGCCTTTTGCCATCAGGAGGGTTTCTGCGGCATTTTCCTTCTCGGAAACCTCGGTCAGGTCAATCATGTCCTGGATGGCCTGCTGTTTGGCTGCTTCGTCAATGCTGTCACTGTTAATCAGGCTCATCAGTGTCTCTTTGTTCTTGGCGCGCACCTGCTCCCTGCTGAGCTGCACGTTTGCTATGTAATCAGCCACGTTCATGCCGCTGGTCAGTACGGCTTCCCCGGGATTCTCCAGGCCGGCCTGGGCGGAGCTGTCCGTATCAGCCGCTGCCATCTGCCCCGGATCAGCTGCCTGGGTAGCCTCCTCAACTCCTGTGCCGTCTCCGGCCTGGGCCAGCTGTCCCTGGTCAGCCCCGGTATCGGCTGCCGCCTGGGCGCCGTCTGCATCGCTTACCGCATCCAGGTCAGAAGGGTCCTGGTCCAGGCTGGGAATCTCCTGTAGTCCGGCCTGGCCGTTTAAGGAGGCTGCCTGGTTCTCCGCCAGGATATCTTCATCCGAAATGTCCATGGCGCCTGCCTCATACACCCGGTTGCCGCTTGCCAAATCCTTCTTCCCCGCGTAGTTCAGATATCCGGCTGCCGCAATCATGACAGCCAGTGTCGTGATGATGATTTGGTTCCTGCGGAAGAGACGTTTCATGTTCATGTCCTTCATGTGCTCTTTTACCTGTTTCATATTCTTGATTTTCATATCCTGCACTCCTTTATTTATTCCACCCTCTTTAATACTTTTATTTTATGTGGGGGAAGGCCAAATAATGCTTCCATTGCTTCAGAAATTTCAGCTTTTACAGTTGGGCTGCCTCCGCCCTCTGCGCTGATGATGATTCCCGATATCTCCGGACTCAGTTCTTTTTCAACAATGGGCGCGTTTGTACTGCTGCCGGAACCGCTTCCTGCCAGTATGGTATTCTCCTGTATCTGGTTGTTTGTCACATCCCTGGTGCCTCCCCCTGAATCCTTTTCCTGGGTGGTACTGGTATTCGTGGAGCGGTCCACGTGCACCACCTTTTCGCTGGAGGATTTAAGCACCACCATGACATCCACCTTCCCCACGCCGTCCACGGACTTTAATATATTCCTGATTCTGTTTTCCATCTGTGCTTCATAGGATCCGTCCTCGGATGTGCGGGCCGCCGCCGGGTAGGAATCTTCCCGGCCGTCTGATGCGCCTGCCCCATTTCCGTCCGGCCCCTGGGCCATCCCGTTTTGGGAGGAGCCCTGGCCAAAGCCGCTGTCCTCTCCGCTGCCGTTTGTATTGTCCTTTGTCCACAGCGGAACCGCCCCTGCGCCCTCTGTGCCGGCCCCCGCGATCTGCCCGCCGGCATTCTTATCCTTCTTGCTTCCTCCGGGCAGGGGAAAGGAGAGAATCATGAGAAGAACTCCTATAAGAAGCAATAACAGCCACTTTTCCTTAGTCATTTTTCCATTGAATCTGGATATCCGATTCTTCCAGCCCATAGTACTGCGCCACCTTTCCTGTTAAATGGTTTATTTTTTTGTCCGCCGCCATGCCTCCTGCCTCCCCCTCCCCCTGTTCCGGTGTGTCCCCGTTATTCTCCACGCCTCCGGTCTCCGGCAGCTCTCCCAGCTCCACATCCTCAACCTTCACACTGTCAATCCTCCCCGCGTCCACATTCACAGGCCTGCTCCCCATATAATCCCAGCTGCCCTGCTCTGTATCCGCCTTCTTCCCGCTGATGACCAGACCGATTCCTTCAATCTGCCCATAACGGCTGCTGTTTCTGTCACCGTCAATCTGTACGCTGGCTCCGGTGCATTCCAGTCCCTCCGCCCTGGCCATGGCCTCCACATCCGCTGCCACTGCCTGCTCATATTCACGGATGACCTGGTCCAGACGCCGTTCTTCCATCCCCCAAAGATCCTGCTTCAAATCATCCGTATCATTCTGAAAAGAAATGGATTTAAACATGGACGATATCTGCTCATCCAGGTGCAGCCCTCCTGTAAATGGGCTCACTACCAGAAGAATCAGGACCATGCCCGAAAAAAAGCGGATATATTTGCCGTATTTGGAATCCGCCAGAAGATTATTTACCACAGAAAGAAAAATCATGTAGTATATGATGTTCTTCACCCATCCATAGACAGCTTCCATAGGCATCTCCTTTTATTTAACACAATAGGTTCCGGGATTTTTCAGTCTGCTTTGCTAGGAGGCAAAATAATTCACATTGGTGGTGGCGCATGTAATGGCTATGGCTACCATAAACAGAAACATGGAGTAAAGCACAATCTGCAGCAGCAGCTTATGTCCTTTGGACACGCCCGACACACAGGACACCACCCGTTTGTCACACACAGGCTGCATCACGGCAGCCACGCACTGGTACATGATCATGAGGACTGTCAGCTTCATCACCGGAACAACGGATATGACAGCCAATACCACCACGGCCGCGGCTCCCATTGTATTCTTAATCAGCACCCCTGAGCCCAGAACCATCTGGGCCATGGCCCCGGCCCCCTGGCCCAGCCCCGGAATCATTTCCATAAGCCGTTTCATTCCTGCCTGGCCTGCCGCGTCAGCATAGGGAAGTATCATGGCCTGTATGAGATGAAATCCCACCACCAGCCCGGTCAGGGTCCGCAGGCTCCACACCACGGCCTGCTCCAGCAGTTCAGTCAGCTTTGATAAAAGCGCCTCCTTTGCCACATGGCTTCCCAATACCATGAGCACATAAATCCTGACCATGGATATGAGGACTGTGCTGCACAGCCATTGTACCCCGGTCACTGCGCCCAGCATACACTCATACAGCGCCAGGGCGCTCATGCTGCCCCCGGAAAACGCCACCGCCATATAGTAGGCCGGCATGAGCAGCTTCATGAATTCCAGTATCTGTTCCATCACCTGGGCCGCCACCTGCAGACTGGCGGAAAAGCTGGCTGCCAGACATGTAAACAGCAGGAGATATGTAACGAAAAAACCTGTGTCAGAAATCTGGCCTCCCTTAAATACGGAAGAAACATTGGTAAATACAGCTCCAATCAGACCAATGGCAGCCACCTGAAACAGCATCTGGCTCCCCCTGTCCACCTGCGAGAACAGAGCGTTCTTAAGCCCCATTCCGGTCTGGCCCAGGATGCCCTTTAAGTTTCCTTTCATCAGCTCCTTCATCAGCCCCCAGAAGGAAAGTCCTTCCATTCCCCCGTCCTGCTGTCCCATGACATCATCCAGAAACTGCTGAAGCCCCTCCATTTCATCCTGAAGTCCCATGTCCTGCAAAGCCTGGTCCGCCCCTGTCTCTGCCCCCTGCGCCCCGCTTGCGTCCCATCCCCGGCCTGGGGCCTGTTCCCCGCCAATGCCTGTCCCCTGTCCCCCCACCGAAGCGCCATAAACAGGTTCGCCTGCCCATCCCAGGACTCCGGCAAACAGCACTGCCAGGCCCCACAGGGCCGCGCTCCTGACTCCCCATTTCTTCCATCTTTTCATCGCAAAAATGTCTCCAATGTCCCAAAAAGCGCCAGCAGAATGGGCATACTGATACCCAGAATGGACAGCTTCCCGAATATTTCAATCTGGTTTCCCAGGGAACCGTACCCTGCGTCCTTGCAGATTCCGGATGCAAATTCAGCCACATAGGTAATGCCCACCATTTTAAGCAGGGTCACCAGATACACGCTGTTTACCTTGATATAGCCCTGAATCCGTTCCAGGGCCTCCAGTATATCCTTCAGCTTTCCGGTACCGTAAAAGAAGATAAAGGCGCCTGCCGCCATGACCATATATGCTGCGTATTCTCCCTTTAATCCCTTTAACTGCACCGCCAGCAGGACCGTGGCAATCCCCGCAGCCGCAATGGTAATAATTGTCATATGGTTTCCTCCCTGAAAAGGCGCGTTTTACAGCGCAAACAGATTCTTCATTGTCTCAAACAGGTCGTATATGTAAGGTATCATCCAGAATAAAACCAGCACCAGCCCGGCCAGACTCGTAAGAAAAGCCTGTTCATCCCGGCCGCTGTGCTTTAATACCTGGCAGATGACAGATACCAGGATTCCTACTGCCGCTATGCGAAATATCAGATTTACACCCATTGCCGTCTCCTCAATCTTCTTAAAATATATTTATAAATGTGTCCTGTGCCCCACAGTCACATCACCATCGTGAAGCATATGCCCCTGACTTGTCTTAAAACATTACAATCACAAGAAACATCCCGCCCATGATTCCCAGGCTTGTGTACAGCCTGCATTTCTCCCTCTGGTTCTGCCTCAGATAATCAATCGTCAAATCCAGCTGTTCCAGATACAGCTTCAGGGTCCGTTCCTGCATGTCCACATCCAGATACCCCAGATGCTCCCCCAGATGGGCCAGCTGTTCCAAATCCTCCTGTTCCAGGGGAATGGGGCCCGAATCCGTATTCAGGTTCATCACCTGGCGTTTCCATATCTCCTGAAGGGATTCTCCCTCCTGCATATAAATTCCCTCTGCCGCGGCCTCAAACAGGCCCCCCAGAGGTCCCGGCTCCCGTTTCCCCACCCGCTCCAGGGCTTCCGCCAGCGGCGCCCGGCTGTATGTAATCTCGCCTTTTAAGAAATATATCATCTGCCTCAAGGTTTCCAGCATCCTCAGCCGCCCTTTCCACTGCATGGCAGACCAGATTCCCAGTCCGCCAGCGGAAAACAGCACCAGAACTGCCCCTGTCCATTTAAATGCCGCCACCTTCCGACTCCTTTCCGCTTCCATCTGCATACAGGACATTTCCCCTGCCGTCCCATATAGACGCCACATGGCCTGCCGTTCCCCGGCAGTCCAGAAGAATCATCCGCTCAAAGGCGCCCTGTTGTATCAGCTCTCCCACAGCCGGCTTCTGCATGATATCCTCCAGCGAACTGCCGTGGATGGTGGCTGCCAGAGAACAGCCGCAGTTTCTCACATATTCAATGGCCTGCACGTCCTCCCTGCTCCCAATCTCATCCACCGCTATGACCTGGGGCGCCATGGACCTCACCAACATCATCATGCCCTGGCTTTTGGGACAGCAGTCCAGCACATCGGTTCTCATGCCCAGATCATTCTGGGGCACTCCCTGGTAGCAGGCTCCTAACTCAGACCGCTCATCCACCACTCCCACGGACACCCCCGGTATCCTTCTGCCGGATCGCTGGGTCCTGGGTCCGTCCGAGACCTGACGGATCATGTCCCGCAGCAGGGTGGTCTTGCCGCACCTGGGCGGCGATATCACCAATGTATTCAGGAAACGGCCATCGTCTGAATACAGATAATCCATCACCTGGTTGGCGCAGCCCTGAATCTGATGGGCTACCCGTATATTGATGAAGGAGATGGATTTCATAAGCCGTATATCCTGTCCAAAAGCCATGGTCCTGCCAGCCACACCAATCCGGTGCCCGCCCTGTATGGTGATGAATCCCTGACGCAGCTCTTCTTCCGCTGCATAGACGGAAAAGCTGCACATATATTCCACGGTCTCCTTCATCTGAGCCTGGCTGACCGTTACGATTCCGGCCCTGGCCCAGTACCGCTCCTGCTCCTGGCAGCGGCCGCTTCCCCGGATATCCCTTACCGGCGGATCGGGAACCCCCACCGCCAGGCTTCCATCTGTTTTAACCGCATATTCCCGGCCGCCGCAGATAAGCAGCAGCGGCTTCTGGGTCCTCATCCGTATCTCCTGTACCCTGTCGAAATCCACAGTAACCTGTCCAAGTACTGCACGCAGATCCCTTGGGAATATTTTTAAGACTTCTTCCCTGCCAGCCATAATCTTCACCCCTTTTACCTCAATATATGAAACGTGTCCAAAAATATGACTGGAGCCGAAAAAAAGGCAGCACCGGCCCGGCGGGGGCTGTGCTGCCAATTCTGATTCATCTGTGTCTGTTTTATCTGTCTTATCTGTTTCCTTCTATCTATCTTCTTCTCTTTACCTTCTTAACAATCTGGCCCGTAGGCCTCCTGTCAATCTTGTATACAATCTGCATAAACCGGGCCACCTCGTCCCAGGCTTCCCGGCTCTCAGGAACCAGGTCCATGCTCATCTGGAACACATGAAACATCCCCTCATACACGGACACCCGGCGCTTTACTCCGGCCCTCCGGGCATTCTGGGCCACCTCCAGCGTATCGCTTAAAAGCATCTCATGGCCGCCAGCCTGAAGAAGCATGGGCGGCAGGCCCCTGAAATCCCCGAATACAGGCGACATATAAGGATCCCTGGGATCAGCGCCGCTGATGTATGAGGAATTGTAAAGCATACTCTCCCGTGAATTGCCAAAGAGAGGATCATTTTCAAAATTAAATTCATAACTGTCACCGCTGCATGTCAAATCGGCCCAGGGGGACATGAGCACCAGCCCGGCGGGCTGAGGCATCCCATGGTCCCTGAGGTAAAGACACAGGGCCAGGGCCAGGCCGCCTCCTGCGGAATCACCGGCAACCACCACCTGGCCCGGCCTGTAGTGTTTTTCCTTAACCAGCCACTGGTAGGCGTGAATAACATCCTCCAGGGCCGCCGGATACGGGTGTTCCGGCGCCCTGTAATCCACGGTCAGCACATCCCCGCCGTAGCTGAGACGGCTGTAGCGCACGGAAAACTTACGGTAAATATTCTTCATGGGGCCTATATATCCGCCTCCGTGGAGCTGAAGCACCACCCTGCCGGTGACCACTCCCTCCGGCTTAAGATATTCCATTTTAAAGGGTTCCCTGTCAATAATTTCATACTCGTAGCCAGATGGGCATACCCAGGCCGGTTCCACGGGATTTTTCCTGAATTCCCCTGTCTGGATGGGTTTTCCCAGGGACGTTTCCATGATGTCGTGAATCATATCCCGCACCAGCGCCCCCCGTATACTCACATTTTTATTACGCATGCTTATCTGTATCCTCTCTGTAAATGCAGGGTCCCTCCGTTATCACAGATGAAACCGTCTGATGAGTTCGTTCTTAAACCTTCTGTCCCCCAGGAATATGGTCAAAGCCAGGATTCCCACGGTCAGTATTACTGTTATAATTGCCATGGCAGGGTGGGTGACCAGCCCTGCAGCCCACAAAATCAGCGGGATAAAGCTGAAAACCGTAATGGCGATCTGGTACATGAAATAGCTCTGCCAGTTCAAACGGTTCACAACAATGAGGAACACCACGGCCGCGTCCGCAAACAGTATGGTTCCCGGCACAGCATAGTTGACGGACCAGCCTTCAAATCCCAGGACCCGGTCTATCATCACAAGCAGAATCTGCATGCCAATGGTTTCTATCAGCAGTGATTTTCCCAGATTGGCATGGCGCAGGATGGAATACCGGAGGGTCAGGCCCACATAGGCGATACCCGGTATGGCAATGCCGGACCACCAGAGCCCGTCATAGGTAACAATATTCACCAGGCCCAGAAACAGTGCCACCACAGCCAATACACCGTAGCATACAAGTACCAGTTTTTTCCATATGCTCTCGTCATGCTGAATCACCGGATAATTCCCCTTATCCGCCTCCGGCATGATAACGCCGTTGCTCTCCAGCTCCACCGGAATGCCGTCCGCCCTCAGGCGGCCGAAAAAACATTCCTCCAGCCTGGAATCCTGGAATACCTTGGTGAAGGTGATGACGGTCCTGTGACCGAAGGAACACACGCCGCATTTGGCCGGCTGGCGCTTTGACACCCCAATCAGCATGCGGAACCCTTCAATGTCATCCTGGTACTCCCGGTCCATGGAGATAAGACCGATATTGGATAAGGTAATGGTATGGGCCCTGTCATTGCGCCGGAAGATGAAGCCCAGAGCCAGCCACTTGACAAACAGCGGAAGGATGCGGACATACCATTTCTTCTCATTTGAGACATTGTAGGAAATGGTCTCCTCCAGCTTTTCCTTCACTATCTTCTCGTCCATCTGCCTGCATACCGATGCGAGTATTTCCTCAAATTTATCCCTGCCCTGTCCCGGTTCATGGTCAATGGCTGTCACCGCGAAAAAGTTGGAGGCTGTGTCGGAGCCGAAAAAGGCCCTCAGGTTAATGGGAAGGTTCACACCGATATGGCGTCCCTTCCGGCCTTCCTCCTCATATACTCTGGAAATGGACCAGATCAGGCAGGCGGTCAGGTACTTAGTGATACTGACCCCCATTTTACGGCTTACCGCCTTAAGCTCCCCTGTGTCCGCGTACCCGTGGACCACACTCTCCCCTCCAAAGGGAATATATCTCCCAGTAAGGCGCAGCGCCGGCCGGGAGCTGTAGCGTCTGGTCTGCATTTTCCGGTAATTTTTAAGGTAGCTGTCCTCTGTCTGGGTGGACACGCCTTCTCCCGGCCCCGCGCCGGTCCTGCGCCCTCCCCGCTTTAATTCCAGGTATCCCGCGGTCAGTTCTTTCAGGAAATTCACGGCCCCCATGCCGTCCGTCACCGCATGAAATACCTCCAGATTGATTCTGGTTCCATAATAGCTTACCCGGAACAGGTAGAGCTGGTTGCTCTTGGGGTCGATATAGCGGCAGGGCCAGCTTCCCTCCTGCTCCACAAAGGGCTGGCGTTTGTTCTCCTCGAAGTAATACCAGAAAAAACCTCTCTTAAGCTTCACCTTGAACCCGGCAAACCAGGGCAGTACCTCTTCCAGCGCCTGTCCCAGCAGTCCGGGGTCTATCTCTTCTTTCAATGTTACGGAAATACGGAATACATTGCTCAGGTTTTCATTGGCTATCATGGGAAATATCTTACCTGTGTTATCCAGCCTGTGCCACCGTTTTCCCTGGGGATTCTTTTTCATAGCGCCCCTTTCTGCCGGCCGTCCCGCAGATTTCCTGCCGGTCCGGCGCAAACTGTATTTTCTGCCATTATATCTCTATCATCCTGCATTCACAACTATATTATACTTAATTTTTGTCTGCCCCATTGTTTTTGCCGCTGTTTTAGCCATTATTTTTGCCCCCCATGCCTTCTTTTGGCGTCTTTTGTTTTTACTCCGGATATGATATATTGGACCCATACGCCCGGACAATGGCGGGCTGCTTTCAAATTCCGCAGAAAATATCATGATTCCTCCTTTATTTCACCTAAAATAGGGGTATAACAACAAGAGGAGGTATCCCTATGAAAACCATACATACACATGCCCTGGAGCTTTCAGGAAGCAGCTATGAGGCCGGCCGCCTGCTGGGCAGCCGTCTGGCATCTGTTCCCAGTCTTAAGAAGCGCCTCTCAGGCGGTTTCCCCGGCTTCGGCCTGACGCAGTTTAACCAGGCCAGCCAATGTTTTAGCCGCTGGTGTCCCGGGCTTAACGAAGAGCTGGCCGGATTTGCCGATGCCCTGGGCTGCGCCCCTGAGCAGGTTCTCTATTACGGCATGACCTGGCTTACACCGCGCTGCAGCCACCTGGCCCTTCTGCCCTCCATGACTGCCTCCGGTCATCCCATGACTGCCAGGAATTATGAGTTTAACGATGAGGCAGAGGATTTTACCATCATAAAACCCTGCATCAAGGGAAAATATACGCATATAGGAACCAGTGTGCTGGGAATCGGCCGTGACGACGGCATCAATGAAATGGGCCTGACCGTTACACTGAGCTCCAGCGGTTTTCCTGTTGGCCCCCTGCCTGAGATGCGCAGGCCCGCGGTTACCGGTCTGCAGTTCTGGGCCGTGGTCCGTACCCTGCTGGAAAACTGCCGCGATGTAAAGGAGGCATTGTCCATGCTGAAAGACATGCCTGTGGCATACAACCTGAACCTGATTGTGTTGGACAGGGAAGACCGCTGCGCCCTGGTGGAAACCCTGGACGGGCGTATGGCAGTGAAGACCATTGACAGTGACTCCGTGGAACAGGCCCTCTATGCCACCAACCATCCTGTGCTGGAGGAACTGATTCCCTATGAACCCAAAGCATTCGTCCACTCCATCCGCCGGTATGATAACATCACCGCCTTCCTGGAGCGGCACAAGAAGGGCATCACTGCCGGGCAGCTGAAGGATTTCTTTCTGACTCCTTATCCGGAGGGCCTGTCATGCAGTTACTACAGCCAATTTTTCGGCACCACAAAAACCATGGTCCTGGACCCTGTCCGGGGCAGTCTTTCCCTGTGCTGGGGAGGACGGCCTGAAAACGGCTGGCATGACTTTAACTTCTCGGATCCATTTCCCCAGGAAACCGCTGCCATCGAAATCCATAACCAGACAGCGGACCCATCCATCTTTGCATACAGGAGCCTCGTATGAACTACAACAATGCCATAGAAAAAACCATCCTGTTTATAGAAAGCCACCTGACCGCATCCTTCACCGTGGAGGATGCGGCCAGGGAGGCGGGATATTCTTATTACCATTTAAACCGGCAGTTCTCCGCCGTCCTCGGGGAGAGCGTCGGCAGCTATATAAAAAAACGGCGTCTGTCCCACGCGGCCAGGGAGCTCATCTACACGGAGAGACGCATCATCGACATTGCGCTGGACCATGGTTTTGAATCCAGCGAAGCCTTCAGCAGGGCCTTCAAGGCCGTCTACCACACAAGTCCGGCCGGCTACCGCAAAAACAGGCTGGATGTCATCATAAGCCAGAAACCAAAAGCGGACCAGCACCTGCTGGCCCACCTGACACAATCCTTGACGGTCCGCCCCCGTATTGTGGAGATTCCCGATATCCTCACCGCCGGCCTGCGGGATCGCACCACCCTGCGAAACAACCGGATTCCCCAGCTGTGGACCCGTTTTCTTGACCTCATGCCGCAGATTCCCGGTCAGATCCCCCACGGCCGCGGCTTTGGCATATGTGAATCCTGCGGTGAGGGAAACACCCTGTACACCATGAACGATGATTTGCTGTTCTCCGAGGTGGTGTCCGTGGAAGTCAGCTCCATGTCGGTCCTTCCTCCTCCCCTGGTGTATAAAACCATTCCCGGCGGAAAGTATGCTGTGTTCACTCATACAGGCTCCCTAAAAAGCCTGCCACTGACCTATCAGTATATCTGGGGCACCTGGTCCCTGACCGCCCAGGAGAAGTTGGACGGCAGGGAGGATTTTGAGCTGT
>ERZ772877.978-NODE-978-length-15617-cov-2.69072_pt1 | contig 15617 bp, 13 predicted proteins | sample MGYA00580583_ERZ772877 | MGnify/ENA primary metagenome ERZ772877 (study PRJEB29015, sample SAMEA2737661) | human gut metagenome | biome: human gut; feature: human-associated habitat; material: faeces | place: China | collected 2012 ... | reverse complement strand
ATGGTGAACCACTCCATGATTAAGCTGGTGCTGTTCATGGCGGCTGGATGTATCTATATGAATCTGCATAAGCTGGATCTGAATGAGATTCGGGGATATGGCAGGAACAAGCCGTTTTTGATGCTGGTCTTTGCCATGGGTGCATATGGCATATGCGGTATCCCGCTGTGGAACGGGTATGTGAGTAAGACGCTGCTTCATGAGAGTATAGTGGAGTATATAGAAGTGCTGGGCGCCCAGGGCGCCGATGCCCTGCCCTTTCAGGTGCTGGAGTGGGCCTTCCTCCTGGCGGGAGGGCTTACGGTTGCCTACATGGCAAAGCTGTTTGCGGCCATTTTTCTGGAAAAGGCCCCAATGGGCCGGGAGAGGGATGACAGGGAAAAGCGGTACGCCGGCACGGCGGCCTGCTTTGCCCTGGGCGGCTCTGCTTGTCTCCTCCCTCTTATGGGGATGGCCCCCCACCGGATTATGGACCGTATGGCAGATATCAGCCGTCCGTTTTTAAGGGGGGCACAGGTCCCGCACCAGGTGGAGTATTTTTCAGAGGTCAATCTCAGGGGAGCCTGTATCAGCATATCAATAGGAATTCTGGTGTATGTGCTGTTCATCCGCAGATACCTTATGGAGACAGGGGAGGACGGGACCAGGGTATATGTGGACAGATGGCCGGTATGGCTGAACCTGGAGGACCGGGTTTACCGCCCCCTGGTACTTGCCGTGCTGCCCTTTTTGGGAGCCGTGCTGGCCAGATGCGTCAACGGGATCTGCGAAGGCCCTCTTCCCCTGTTTATGAAAAGGCCGGAAAAGAACCAGGTGGTGGCACCGGGGGAGTCCAGCCGGTTTTTCAGGCAGGCCCAGGATGTAAGGCTTCTGCACATGATTTATTCCAGTATGGGATACGGGTTCATGATGCTGGGTGCAGGGCTTATACTGATGACGGCATATGTGCTGTTTTTATATCAAATCTTGCATGTGGATAAAAAGGTTGTCTCCCATATGATTAATTACCTCAGGGATGGTGATACTCTCCATTAGAAAACACCATTTACGAATCAGTGAGGTAATGATATGTATAGAGAGAACAAAAATATGAACCAGGACGCACACCAGACCATTCTGAGAGGGGATTTATATTATGCGGACCTGTCGCCGGTAGTGGGGTCTGAGCAGGGGGGAATCCGGCCGGTACTGGTCATCCAGAATGATGTGGGGAACAAATACAGCCCAACCGTAATCGTGGCAGCCATCACCAGCCGATCCACCAAGGCAGCCATTCCCACCCATGTCTGTATCCGCAGGATGCGCGGCGGTTTAAAGCAGGATTCCACCGTACTGGCAGAACAGATTCGCACCATAGACCGGAACCGTTTGAAGGAATACATAGGACATCTGGATTCCGGTCAGATGGCGGGAATTGAACAGGCCATGGTTACCAGCTTGGGGCTGGGGCATCTGACAGGCAATATGGGACAGGTCTTTCTGCCGTCTTATTCATAAGACGGAGATATCGGTTGAGGCACAAAGAAATAATAATGACAGGGCCGTTTTCTGCATACATTGTTATGAGGCAGGGGACGGCCCTGTTGTATCAGACAGTCAGATGGGACCGAAAGGTTAAAATGATATTGACATATGTCATAAACTGCCCTATAATTATTGACATAAGTCAAAAACAAAGTGAGACAGCGGAGAAGGAGAAGGCATATGGCGCGACCGTACAAAGCCAGAAGAATCTGTTCCGTGCCAGCCATAGACACCTTTGGTCCTTTGAACCAGGAGATGGACAGTGCGGTGGAGCTGACATTGGAGGAATATGAGACCATACGGCTCATTGACTGGCTGGACTGCACACAGGAACAGTGCGCAGACCAGATGGGGGTGGCCAGGACCACTGTCCAGGCAGTGTATAATTCAGCCAGGAAAAAGCTGGCGGACTGTCTGGTCAATGGAAAAAGGCTGGAAATCCGGGGAGGCAACTACCAGCTGTGTCCGGACGGAGGAAACTGCTGCGGGAAGAACTGCGAAAAACGCGGGTGCCGCAGACGCCGCTGTAATAACAAACCAGGAGGAGATTGTAATGAAGATTGCTGTAACATATGAAAACGGACAGGTATTCCAGCATTTTGGCCATACAGAGGAGTTCAAGGTATATGACACCGAGGATAAGAAAATCCTGTCCTCTCAGGTAGTGGGAACCGGCGGAAGCGGCCATGAGGCCCTGGCTGTATTTTTGAAGAATTTGGGAGTAAAGGTGCTGATATGCGGAGGAATCGGCGGCGGCGCCAGGACAGCCCTGGCCCAGGCAGGAATTGAACTGTATCCGGGCGCGTCCGGGGATGCGGACCAGGCAGTGGAGGCCCTGTTAAACGGCAGCCTGGATTATGATCCGAATACCATGTGCAGCCATCACCATGAGGGCGGCGAGCATAACTGCCATGGACACGGCCACAGCTGCGGGGGACATAATTAATAATAAGGAAAAGCAACAGTAAACCAGAAAAAAACAGGCCCGCATGAACACGGGATATAAAACAGTGTTCATGCGGGCCTGATATATCTTAACTGCCAAGATATCTAAAACGGTCATGATATCTTAACCCACCTCCATATCAGATTTTACCACCTCTATTTTCACACATTTCTTCTCTACCGGCGTGTCTGTCAGCTGGATGTGAACTTCTGCTGTTTCAACATTTCCTGAGAAGCTCTGGGGATTTGTCTTAACCCAGAAAGCAGCGCAGCCGCCCCTTACAGGAATGGCTGAGGGGCCGATTACCTGGATTGGGCCATTGGTTTCCACCTGGATGATGCCTGGGAAATACACCAGGGTAGTGGAAACACGGTCTGTGACCCTGCATACCACACGGGTGGCATCCGTATAATCCCCGTAAAGCCTGGTGTCGTCGGCAGTGACCTCCATATCGTGAAGGCTGGAGTCGCGAAGGAATTTCTTTTGGATGACTGCCTTGCCTTTGTAATACCCGGTGATGGCTCCGTCCTGCCACAAATCCTGCCACACGCCGATTTCCTCCTCGATTTCAATGGGCGGATGTTCCAGGCCTATATACCGGTTATCCGGGTAATAGCGGACCGGGGGCTTTCCATACATTTCCACTTCGATGTAATCACAGTTGGTAAGGACCATAAACGGGGACACCAGCCGGTTGCCCTTATTATCACCCCTGGAAAATTCCGTAGTGGGCTCCATCACGATTTCCTGTTCCGGGTTCTTCTGGCTGCGCAGCACATAGGCAGCGTATTTTGGAATGCGGAACATGTCCATGACGCCGTGGTAACAGATCTTATCGCCTGAACCGCAATCCGCGTGTGTATTGTAGTCAAAGGCGCACCAGCCGATGATTCCCAGAAGGTCCTTTGACAGGTTGGAGTGACTGTATACCCTGGCATAGGCCCTGGCGTGGGTGGTACGTTTGTCCGCGCTGTCCCAGAGCTTGGTGGGAAATGCCGTCCCGGAGAATTCGGTAATCATAAAGGGCACAGGGTATTCCAGGCCCGTGGCCTCCCGGCGGCCCTTGAACAGCTTTGTGCCGTCCGGATTGCAGTCTGAGTAGGTAAAATCATTTAAGGAGTACACGTCCTCCAAAAGATGGCTGTTGGTGATGTAGCGCACGCCTGTGGTGGGCCGTGAGGAATCCAGCTTATGGGCCAGGGCGTTGGCCCTGGTATACAGTTCGTCGTCATCCAGGGACTCATTGATATGGATGCTCCAGATAAAGATACCCGGGTGGTTGTACTGGGTCAGAATCATGGACTCCACATCCTGCATCATCACCTTTTTAAATTCTTCCCCGCCTATGTGGCCCCAGCCCGGTATCTCTGAGAACACCAGAAGCCCAATCTCATCGCAGCGGTCCAGGAAATACTCGGACTGCATATAGTGGGAAGTGCGGACCGTGTTGGCATTGAGGTAATTCTTCAGGATGTCCGCATCCTTTTCCTGTGCCCGCCTGCCCATGGCATAGCCCACATAGGGGAAGGACTGGTGGCGGTTCAGGCCCATTATCTTGATTTTCCTGTTGTTAATGAAGAGGCCCTCCGGTGTGCAGGCTACTGTGCGGAAACCCGTTCTCACATGATGGCTGTCCAGCACATGTCCTTCGGACTTAAGGGTTATATCCACCGTGTAGAGGTAAGGGTTGTCCGGATCCCACAGAATAGGGGACGGGACGCATTGTGGCTCTAAGATAATGCTGCTTTTGCCCGGGGCGGCCTGGATGCATCTTTTGTAGGAAGCCACAACGGCGCCTTCTTTGTCCTTCAGGCAGATATCCGCTGTCAGGGAGCATTCAGGGCCGCTGTTATCCAGGAACAGTTCAGGCTTCAGGATGGCATTTTTGTTCTCCAGGTCATAGCGGATTAAGGCGCGTTCAACAAAGACCTGGCTGCAGCAGTAAAGCCAGACATCCCGGTAAATGCCGCCGTAGGTCATATAATCAATGGCGTAACCAAAGGGAGGTATATCCTCACGCTCATGGCTGTCCACCCGCAGTACTATCCGGTTTGGGCCTTCCTTGCATAGACCGGTAATGTCAAACATGCTTTTTGAGTAGCCGCCCTTGTGCTCACCTGCCTTCTGGCCATTGACAAAGAGCTCAAAATAGGTCATGACGCCGTCAAATACAAGTATGATTCTGTTCTCCAGCATCCGGGAGGTGACGGAGAGCAGTTTCACATAGGTGCTTATCATGGCTGTCTCCTGGTGGCTGAAGTAGCTTAAGGGGAGCTCCTTTACTGTATGGGGCAGGTTCACATCTGAGCAGCGGTCAGAATCCTCTGTCAGGAGGTTTTCCTCAAAATAGTCGTAAAATTTCCAGTTCAGGTTCCATAAAACAGGTTTGTCCATAATTCATCTCCTTTTATTCTTTAACGGCGCCTGCCGTGATTCCTTCTATGATATACTTCTGGAAAAAGATATACAGAAGTACGGTGGGAAGGGCCACCACGATGATTCCCGCGGCAAGCAGGGGCCAGGAATTCTGCTGTGCGCCCGCATAGCGCATCAGGAAGGTGGTCAGGGTCTTGTTCTGGTTTTTGGGCATGTACAGATAGGGAATGTACATGTCGTTTACAATGGACACGGTCTTGATAATGACAAGGGTGGCCGTGGCCGGTGTCAGCAGCGGAAAGATAATCTGGGCGAATATCCTGAAATAACCGCAGCCGTCCAGCATGGCGCTTTCGTCCAGTGAAACAGAAATGCCGCTTATAAACTGACGGTAAATATAGAGCTGCATCAGGTTGGCTGCAATGTATATGACGATGGGGGCGCCTAATGTATTGTAAAGCCCCATACCCCGGATAACCTGGAACCTGGCAATCTCCACGATATTGGTGGGGACCATCATGGCCAGGTAAAACAGGATATAGATGATTTTCTTAAAGCGGAACTCAAAGCGTTCCAGGCAATAGGCAGTGATTGAGCCCACCAGGACATTGAAGAAAATGCTGACGGCAACAATCTTGATGGTGTTGGTAAAGGCCCTGACAAGGTACCGCTCTTTAAATACGCTCAGGTAGTTGTTAAGGGTCATGTCACTGGATGAAATCCACAGCGGGGACTGGGCGTCCAGGCTTCCCGGAATCTTCAGGGAGCTTATGATGGTCACCAGAAGGGGCAGGAATACCATGAGAACCAAGATGAGAGAAACAGCATATTTCCCTGCCAGGGATAATTTTTTACGCGCCATGCTGATCCCTCCTTCTCAGACGGTTGGTTATGAAGCGCTGGGCAATCTGTACACATACAATCATGAATATCATGATGACAGCCATGGAGGATGCCATTCCGAAGTTATTGTATTTAAAGGCCGTGTCAATGGTGTAGATGGAAAATGTGTTGGACGCCCCGTTTGGCCCGCCAGCGGTCATGATGTAAGGAATATCAAACATCTGCAGGCTGCCGTTGATAACATCAAAGAGCATGAAGTCAATGACGGTACGGATGGCCGGAAGCTGGATGTATCTCAGGCGCTGCCATGCATTGGCGCCGTCTACCACGGCAGCCTCCATCATATCCTTTGGCACCGAGGAAAGGCCGGCCATGAACAGGACAATGTGAAAGCCCATATACCGCCAGATGGACACGGAGGCCAGCACATAATTCACGATTTTGGGGTCGGACAGCCAGTTATGAATCAGGCCTTCCATACCCAGCCTGGTCAGGATATAGTTGAATCCGCCTTCCACAGGCGAGAAAAAGTAGGAAAAGGAGTAGGAGATACCCACGCCGTTGATGATAAAAGGGAGAAAAATGATGGCCTTGACAAAACCGGACCCTTTAAACCTGCTGGAGAGCATAACTGCCAGAACCAGCTCCACAGGCATCATGATTCCATGTATGAGAAGATACGTTAAATTATTGCGGAAAGCCTGCCAGAATTCCGGGGATTTGAAAAAGAGCTGTGTGTAATTGTCAAACCCTGCAAGGGACCGTACCGAGGAAACTCCGTCCCATTCCAGGAAGCTCATATGGATGAGCTCCCAGAATGGATAAACCACAAATATACATAACAGAATGACCGGAACTGCCAGGGACAGGCTTAAAAAGGTAAGTCTTTTTCGGTTGAGCCTGTTCATGCCTGTCCTCCTATTTAAGGCCCAGTTTGGTTCTTGCTTCCGCCCAGGTCTGGTTCAGCTCTTCACAGCGCTTTGCATAATCAAAGCCGTCTGTCAGCATCTCCACACCCAGCTGTTTGCAGTCAAACTTGGTCTCGGATACCATGTTGATAAAGTCGCTGCCGCCGGCCCCATAGGTCACGAATTTAACCTCGGGCTGAAGCTCGGATGCAGTCTGAAGCACAGGATCCAGCTCCTTGGCATAGGGAGTCATGGTGCTGTCGCTGCTGATGGAGGCAATATAATCCGGATACCAGGCTTCGCTGAAGTAGAATTCTAAGAATGCTTTGGCTACCTCGGGGTTTTCAGAATTGTTGGTGACCGTTAAGAAGCAGTCGCCCTGGGTCACAAGGTTGAATTCATCCTGGCTGCTGTCACGAAATGGCAGGTAGAAGGTGGACATACCGGCAGTGTCGTAGCCGTCAGCCTTATATGCGGTAAGGAACATGGGGCTGTTTAGGGTCATGGCGCCTTTTTTCTTTGCAAAGAGAGCGCGGCTCTGGTCGTATGTGATACCCAGAGGATCTTTTCCCAGCACGCCCTTCTGGAACAGGTCGTAAATCTTGCCGTAAACCGTGTGGATATCCGTACCCTCTGCAAAGGGCGCGTCCTCGGTTGTCATGGCATCCCAGTAATAACCGTTTCCGCTCTGTGCGGCAGGACCGTACTCCATCAGGGGATAAGTGGGCCATGCATCCTTTGCGCCCATGCAGATTGCGCCGAAGTCAGGGTCCTGGGGACCGAAATGTTCCTGGAGCTTTTCGCTGGCCTCCACGAACTCATCCCAGGTTTCAGGAACCTCAACTCCTGCCTCATCAAACATGTCTGTCCAGTAATACACATAGTCACTTGCCTTGCGGTCCGGTATGCCCAGGACCTTGCCGTCCACCGCATATTCAGAGGCAATCTGGTTATTTTTATTGGCTTCTGTATCCGTCAGGTCTGCCAGGTACTCGGAGTACTGGTTCATGCTGTCGGATTTATGGAACATAAGGTCGGGAAGCTCAGATGCAGAGGAACGGATTTTCATGGAATTGAAATACTCCGGTTCCGCATTGAACTCTTCGATGTCAATTTCCACATTTGGATAGAGCTGCTGGAACCGACCTTCCATGTCCAGTTCCTCAAAGGTTTTGGCAGCCGCCACATCCCAGGTGGCCAGGGTCAGGGTGCAGGAGATGTTCCTGTCGGCCTCGTCGGCTTTGCTGGTGTCCTTGACGCCGGAATCTTTATTGCCTGAGTCCTGGCTGCCGGAATCCTTACCTGTGTCTGCCTGGGTCTTTGCGCTGTCTGCTGCCTGGGAACCGTTGGTGCCGCCGCAGTCCGTGGCTGCCAGGGCAGCCGTAAGAGCCACTGCGCCTAACAAAAATCTTTTCTTTCTCATAGCTTCCTCCTTTGTGATTGCTTTTGTCAGATTCAGTGTAACAATTCCAACGGATGAAAACAATGAAAAAAGGTTCGATTCACTGTACAATGGTACGGCTCTGTTTCCGGTAGGAGGATGGACTCACCCCCTCCTGGGCGCAAAATACCCGTACAAAGTATTCCACGCTGTTGTAGCCCACTGCCTCGCTTATTTCCTTAAGCTTCATATTGGTTTCTTTTAACATGGTCTTGGCGTGGTGTATGCGCAGATGTTTCATATAGCTGGAGAAGGACATACCCATTTTCCGGCTGAAAAGCGTGCTGAAATACTTCTCGCTGAAGCCTGCTTTCGATGCCGCCTCATAGAGGGTCAGGTCCGGCTTATAGTAGTGGCTGTCAATATAATCAATAGCCCGGGTTATCTCGTCCGGGAAGTCGAACTGATAGTGGAACTGTACATAGCGCTTTATGTCGCTGAGAAAATTTACGGTCCATATACATACTTCCTGGCTGGTCCTAAGGCCGGATATTTCTTCCAAAAGATTGGTGCTGTATACATAGTCCGTATCTTCCAGCTGGTGGACCAGGGAGGCAGCGATATGATAAGCCAGATAGAGGGCCAGAAGGCCTGCCTGCCGGACAGGGGATTCCTGTATGCGCGCCAGAAGCAGGGAGCGGGCAGATTCGAAGCCTACGGTGTTATTGGATTTCAGGGCCATTATAACTTCCTGGAATTCTCCTTCCCGGGCCATTGCTTCCAGGGGAGAAAAGCGGGAATAGTCAAGGGCAGAAAACAGGTTCTGGGATTTCATGACGTATTTCATGGTCAGGTTCATGGTGGCTTCTGCTAACTTCTCCTCAAAGGCAGAAGGCCCAAGGGCCAGGCTGCTCACTGCTGCGGATGCATCCACGTTCATATAGTTCTTCCAGGCATTGAGCAGACGCCGGCAGACACGCAAAAGGCCTTCCAGGGCCTGGTCCGGGTTGTCCTGGGGGCCTGTCTCATAGACCATAACCAGATTGGTCACATGGTCCGGCACGATAACGCCGTGGTTTGCAATCTGTGAAATCTGTCCGGCCAGGTTGAGCAGGGAGACATGGAAGTTTTTGTCAAAATCGTTTCCGAAGTTTTTCCGGATTTCCTGATACCTCTGGATTGAAAAATAAACCATATAATAACGCTCAGGAAGCCCTGCTGTCTCCGGTTCAAGCTCCCCGCGCAGCAGCTGTTTCCTGTCTTTTACTTGTTCGGCGCCTGAAGTCTGAGCCCTGCCCTTTTGCGACAGAAGCTGCTTCATGTTGGTCAGATGCCGTTTCAGCATTTCCTCATGGATTTCCCGTTTCAGACAGTAATCGTAGATTCCCAGTTTAAAGGCCTGGCGAACATAGGGAAAATCATTGTATGCGCTGAGAACCAGAATTTCCGGCTGGGTATGGAATTCCTTTACCCGGCGTATCAGCTCCAGGCCGTCTATAACCGGCATCTGGATATCTGTAATCAGGATATCCACCGGATGCTGTTCCAGATAGGCCAGGGCCTCACGGCCGTTAGAAACGCAGGCAGCCAGTTTAAGCTCCATCTCATCCCAGTCAATCATGGAACTCAACTTCATCATCAGCTATCAATACTGTGTACATGGCCCTCATCCTTTGCTGTAGTGGTCCTCTGTTGTATTTGTTATGACAGGCAGGGTCAGCGTGACCCTGGTATATGCCCCTGGTTTGGAGTCAATAGAAACACCGTCCCGGGAGCCGAAATTAAGCTTTAGGCGCCTGTCCGTGTTGCTCACGCCGATGGTCCGGCGGTGTCCGTGTTCCGTGCTGTCGGGAATGTCCGCGCATGGGGGTGATTCCGGGCCTCTCAAAGAGCCGGCAGTGTCCATGTTTTCCGGTCTTTTTATGCGTTCCGGATATCCCGGAACTTGCGGATATCCAAGGATTCGTTGGACGGTGGCCTGATCCATGCCTTTGCCGTTGTCTGTAATCTCGAAGATCAGGTTTCCTTCCTGAATGGTTCCGGTGACGGTTATCCTTCCCAGGCGGTCGCCCAGGTTGTCAAAACCGTGGGTGATGCAGTTCTCAACAATGGGCTGCAGAATCAGCTTGGGAACTTTGCAGTCCAGAATCCCGGGACTTAAATTTATGTCCACCTCAAAGCTGTCCATGTAGCGGAACTGCATGATATAGATATAGCTCTCCAGCACAGACTGTTCATCCCTGACTGTGTAGAAGCCTCCGTCCCGGTTTAACACCGCCGCAAGGATATTCTCCAGAGCCACCACCATATCCTGCATGCCGGTATAGTGGGCCGAAATAGCCATGAATTTTAATGTATTCAGCGTGTTCATGAGAAAATGGGGATTCATCTGGGACTGGAGGGTATGGAGCTCCTCCTGGTATTTTTCCTTTTCCACCTGCTCCTTGTCATGAATCAGCTTCTTAATCTGCTCCACCATGTTGTTGAAGGTGGAAATCATCCGGGCGATATCCTGCTGTCTGCACATTTCCACCCGGGTATCCAGGTTGCGGTGCTCCACCTGCCTCATGCCCTCTGTCAGATGGCCCAGCGGAATCAGCAGCCGGTTCATGTACCACTTGAAATAGAAAATGAACATCAGCACCACACACAGGATGACCGCCATACTGATAAGTGAAAACAGGGTAAACTGCCCGAACAGGGAAGTCTCGTTGACCGCGCTGACCAGATAGTATCCCGGTTCGGGCAGCGGCAGAATCATATAGCGTATGCCGCGGTATGAAATCTGCTGCTGGGTACTGGCGGCAATATGGTTATTTGAAGCAGGAGGATTGCCGGCTGCCGGCTGGTCTGAGGCAGCCAGGTCTGCTGCGTTTTGCCGGATTTTTTCGGTGACAGCGGACGGAAGCCGGGTCTTTTGGCCGGGGTCAGCCACGATGCGTCCCTGGCCGTTGATGAGGCAAAGGGTTCCCATCCTTCCGCTTTTATTATAGTTTTTAATGGAATCAGGTATCTTTGAAACCCGGTACAGGACAATGCACTCAGCTTCCGTATCCTCTCTGGGAGCATAGGCTGATATCTCCAGAATTTCCTGGGAGGAACGGATGCGGTAAAAATAGTCCTCTTCCACCAGGGAGGTGTGGACCAGGCCCGGCTGTCTGAGCGCTGCCTGGTACCATTCCTTTTGGCGGAGTTCGTCCACGCTGTAGCGCATCTCGCCCTTGGGTATGATGGCAGTGCCGTCTTTTCGGTAAATATGGATGTCCAGGATTTTATACTCAGGTGCGGCCAGCATCTGATACATGGTATATAGCTGCTCCATAGCCTGTTCCTGCTTTTGCGTATCATAACCTGACGCATCCTGTATGGTGGTGCCTCCGTTCATATTGACCACCCGCGACAGGGCCAGGGCCGAGCCGCGCATTTCTTCTTTGTATAATTCCAGCACTGCCTGCTGGGTCACGGTTACGGACTCCGTAGCCGCGCGGTAGATGTACCTTCCCGCCAACAGAAACACCATGCCTAAGATAATCATGACGGGGAAGACGATCATGCAGACATAGCTGATAACAACGTCTTTGATCAGGCTGCTTTTGAATATTGGTTTCATGGTTTTACCTCTTGTGTGTGTTGTTTAAATAATAGCATGATTCGGGAGGTCAATACAAGAATATGTTAAAAGTGAGATGGGGATATACACTTCATTTTGTAAAAGCTGTTAATGATATGCAGGATATAGGGGATAGAACAAATACATTTTTTGAAAAACAGGGAGAAAAAGGTATGTGCAAAAATATTAGAAAAATAAATTAAAATATAAAAAAATTTAAATAATTGCTCAAAAGAATGGGAGGGGGGAGATAGAAAAACAAATAATATGCAATATTTAAAAAGTATTATCACATTATTATTGACAAATAGTACAAAATGTGATTTAATCAAGTTAAACGATTACGTAATCGATTAACCAACAAAAGGGGAGTAGAATATGAAAGCGACAATTAAAGATGTAGCGCACAGCGCCGGAGTATCTACTGCAACTGTCTCACATGTATTTAACAATACAAGATATGTCTCCAGTGAGATAGTGGACAGGGTAAAAAAGGCTGCAGACGAATTGGGATATATTCCCAATAATCTTGCAAAGAGCCTGAGAAGCAATGAGAGTAAAAAGATTGGGCTTCTGGTTCCCAATATCTCCAACTACTTTTCTGTGGATATTATCAGCGATATCAATGAAGTACTCAGTGAGAAGGGGTACCAGGTCATACTTGGATATTCCTATGAAAATGTATCCACTGAAAAGGAACAAATGGACCTCTTCTTCCAGGAACAGGTGGATGGCGTCATAATGTTTCCGGCACCAGGAGATCATTCCTATCTGAACGGAACCAAACGAAGGGTGCCCATTGTTCTGATTGATCGGAAAGCCGATGGTCTGGAAGCGGATTGCGTGACTGGTAATAATGAGGAGGCAGTCTATGATGCTGTAAGCCAGATGATAAAGGCAGGGCATAAGAGAATCGGAATTTTAAAAGGACAGTCAGGCATTTCAAATACCGAGGACCGTCTCCGGGGATACATACGGGCGCTGAAGGAACATGGTCTTGAGGTGGATTCGGAATTAATCAAAGAAGGGGAGTCAGATGCTGTCATTGCTTATGAGGAGACAGAGAGGCTGATAAAAGACCGCACTATGACCGCTCTTTTAATCTGCAATGGCAATATGCAGATCGGAGTGATGAAGTGTCTTATGGAGCATCAAATTAAGGTTCCGGAAGAACTCGCTTTAGTCGGGATTGGAGACAATGCCTGGACGGAAATTACCAACCCTCCATTGACGGTTCTGCGTCATCCTGTGGATGAAATGTGCCATCTGGCTGCAGAGCTTTTAGTTGGGAGGATTAAAAATGGCGGGACTGATTATAAAGAGTATCAGCTTAAAATGCAGATGATTAAACGCAAATCATTTTAGAGTATTAAAACGTGCATCACTTAACTTTGCTGGATAAAGATGACCTTGTTTGGAGGATTATGCATATGAAAACATGTTTCAGACAGAGACTGACAGGAGCCCTGGGATACCCCATTGATGAGAATCCGTCACCGGAAATGTATGAGGCAGGATATAAAGCTTTAGGAATACCATGGCGTTATCAGCTGATGGAGGTTAAGCCTGAAAATTTGAAAGCTGCCCTGGAGGGAATCCGGGCATTAGGATTCGAGGGGGTGAATCTGACTATACCCCACAAGATTGCAGCGGTGGCTTATATGGACCGCCTGTCGGAAAGCGCAAGACTCATAGGTGCCATAAATACGGTGATTAACAGAGATGGAGAACTGATAGGGGATAATACGGATGGTAAAGGATTCGTCATTGGGATGGAAAAGAGGGGGGTGTCCCTGGAGGGGAAACGTATTGTCCTGTTAGGCGCAGGCGGCGCGGCCAGAGCGATTGCGGTTGAGTGTGCCCTAGCCGGAGCAAAGGAACTGACAGTAGCGGCTAGAAGAGAGGAGCCGGGAAAGGAGCTCTGCATAGTTATCCAGAATATGGATTGCTGCAAGTCTTCATTTATCAAATGGGTGCCGGGGCTCCAAATTCCGGATTGCGATATATTAATAAATGCTACGAATTCAGGGCTGTATCCGGATTCGGGGTGTCCTGATATCTGTTATGAGAATATAAAGGAAGGGATGATTGTACAGGATATTATTACAAACCCGGCAGAAACTTTATTCCTAAAAAAGGCTAAAGAAAAGGGAGCATTGACCTTTGATGGACTTAGTATGCTTGTGTATCAGGGGGCCTTGGCCGCTCAGATGTGGTCTGGGGAGCTGCCACCGGCAGAGGCTATGTACAAAGCGTTGGAACAGATATTTAAATCATGATAAAAGAGATGAAGGAGGATTATGATGTTGAAGAGAAGGATGCTGGCGTTGATGTTAAGTGTGGTCTGCTGCGGTGGAGCTATTTTAGCCGGATGCAGCCAGAATCAGGGAGCGGGGACCTCGGATGCGGTAACCAGTGCTGGTGGAAAAACGGGAAATGATGTCCAGGAAGGAACCGGTGCGGATTCAGGAGGAGATACTGCCGGCAAGAATAAACTGGCCTATTTCTTTCCGCTGACAGGGGATAATATGCAGTATGGAGAGATGCTTATGAGGGGCTCTGAGCTTGCGGTGGAATTGTTTAATAAGGAAAACGGAACTGATTATATTACGGAATTCAATGATGATAAAGGGGATGCGACAGAAGCCGTAAATGTAGCCAATAAAATCGTGTCCGACTCATCGGTGATAGCAGGCTTAGGAAGCTATGCGTCCTCCTGCGCCATGGCAGCAGCACCTATTTTTGAATCAAACAAGCTGTTGCTGGTAAGTCCGGCAGCATCGCATACGGATTTTCCCGGCATGGGAGAGTTTATGTTTTCCTGTGTCATGAGCCAGAAATATGAAGGTTCTGAATTTGCCAAGGAATTATATAAGATTACAGGCGGTAAGAAGCTGGCTATCATCTATCAGAATACGGACCAGGGAGTTCTGGCAACAGATTTATTTGCAAATGAGTGGGAAAACCTGGGAGGAGAGGTGGTTGCCAAAGAGGCCTTTATTACAGGCTCTACCAAGGACTTCACACCTATATTATCAAATGTGAAAAATAAAGGAGCTGAAATTATATATGCAAGTGCGGCTTATAATGAAGCTTCTCAAATATTTATCCAGGCGAAAAGCCTTGATATCAGCGCACAGCTTGTGGGGCCGGGAATGTGCCTTAAAAAGGAACTGTTGGATATTGTGGGAGATAAAGCGGATGGAGCTTTAATACTCAGCAGCATACCTTATTTTTCAGATAATGTAGAAGATACAGAAGGACTGGACGATAAGACCAGGACATTTATCACTGCTTTCAAGGAAAAATATGGAGAGGTTCCGGACGGATTTGCTGCCCAGGCATTTGATACTACCAATATTCTGTTAGACTGTATCAAAAAGGTGGGGACTGACAGCGAAGCGCTGCGCCAGGAGATTGCTTCCATTCGGGAATTCAATGGGGTATCGGGTTACAACATGGCATTTAATGAAAGCAAAGAAATGATAAAGGGTATTTATGTGTACGAGTTAAAAGATGGGGACTTTGTGAGAGTAGACCAATAGCCTTTGGCGGATAGGAGAAGAGTATGTTTTTGCAGCAATTGATAAATGGACTGACAATTGGCAGTACATATGCTCTGGTAGCCATTGGATTTTCAATGGTATTCGGTGTGATCAAACTGACCAACTTTGCCAATGGTTCGCTGTACATGCTGGGAGCTTATCTGTCCCTTATGCTCTACCTTCTGACTGGTAATTTTGTGGTGGCATTTTTGCTGAGCTTGATTCTGACAGGAACAGCAGGATATTGTCTGGAGCGGTTTGCGCTGCGGTACCTGAGGAAAAAGCATGCGCCTAATCTTTCGGCTTTAATCACCACTCTGGGTATGTCAATGATCATGGATAATTTTGTCATGCTGTTTTTCGGAAGTGAGACGAAATCTTTTCCAAACAAACTGGATTTGGGGCGATTTTATATAGGAAATGCAGTAGTGAGCTGGACACAGGTCATTATATTGGCAGTAGCTTTCATTCTCATGACAGTTTT
>ERZ772877.976-NODE-976-length-15641-cov-2.39773_pt1 | contig 15641 bp, 12 predicted proteins | sample MGYA00580583_ERZ772877 | MGnify/ENA primary metagenome ERZ772877 (study PRJEB29015, sample SAMEA2737661) | human gut metagenome | biome: human gut; feature: human-associated habitat; material: faeces | place: China | collected 2012 ... | reverse complement strand
CCTCTCCTGCGAACTGATCGACAACAACGGAAAAGAACTGGAAAAATGCGTCTTAAAACACGCTGCCGACTGGAATCTGGGCGAAACTTTCACTAAATGGATCAAAAAGGCAAACCTCTTCTGCTCTACTTTGGTAGACCGGATTGTAACCGGTTATCCACGCTCTGATGCGGACAATTTAAATCAGGAAAACGGCTATATTGACAAGGTGTTAAACACCGGTGAAATCTTCGGATTCTGGGTAATCGAAGGACCGCAGTCCATCAAAGAGGAATTTCCTTGTGATGCGGCAAATCTTCCGATTCTGATCACGGATGACCACAAACCATACAAACAGCGGAAAGTCCGCATCTTAAACGGCGCTCATACTTCCATGGTACTCGGTGCTTACCTTGCCGGACAGGACATTGTAAGAGACTGTATGAAGGATGATGTCATCCGTGGTTACATGAATCAGGCAATCTATAAAGAGATCATTCCGACACTGACTCTGCCGGAAGAAGAACTGATGAGCTTTGCTGCGTCCGTGACGGATCGCTTCCAAAATCCGTTTATCGATCATGCACTGCTCTCCATTTCTCTAAATTCGACTGCAAAATGGAAAGCCCGTGTGCTTCCTTCTCTGGAAGGATACCTGGAAAAAACAGGGCAGGTTCCTCCTTGCCTGAGTGCCTCCCTCGCTTTTTACCTGGCATTTTATAAAGGCATTGGATTTGTGGACGCAACTTTTACCGGGGATCGAAATGGCAAAAACCAGTATCCGATTTCTGACGATCCGAAAGTTCTGGAATTCTATGACGCACACAAAGACGATTCTGCCGCTGACTATGTTCACGCCGTCTTAAGCGAAACGTCCTTCTGGGGAAAAGATCTGACAACACTTGCCGGACTCGAAGAAACTGTTGTAAAGGACTTTACTTTTATTCAGGAAAAAGGATGTTATGAATTGATGAAACAGATTGTGAATGCTGCAGAATAATCAAATGTATGGGAAAACAAAAACCTCACCATTTCTTTGGCGAGGTTTTTTGTATTTCTCTAATTTTCATCCAGCTTCAATACGCTCATAAAGGCTTTCTGTGGAATCTCTACGTTTCCGACCTGGCGCATCCTCTTCTTTCCTTCTTTCTGTTTTTCCAACAGCTTTTTCTTACGGGAAATATCACCGCCATAGCACTTGGCAAGCACGTCTTTTCGCATTGCTCTGACGGTCTCTCTTGCGATGATCTTGCTTCCCACTGCTGCCTGGATCGGGATCTCAAAAAGCTGTCTTGGAATCTCTTCTTTGAGCTTCTCGCACATCTTTCTTCCACGCTCATATGCTGTTGCACTGTGTACAATAAAGGAAAGTGCATCCACTTCTTCTTTATTGATCAGAATATCCAGTTTTACCAGCTCTGACTGCTCGTATCCCAGCATTTCATAATCGAAAGATGCATATCCTCTGGAACGGGATTTCAACGCATCAAAGAAATCGTAAATAATCTCATTCAATGGCAGATGATAATGAATCACTGCACGCTTTTCTTCGATATACTCCATTCCCTGATATACCCCCCTGCGTTCCTGACACAGATCCATGATCGCACCGATAAACTCGGAAGTCACCATAATCTCTGCTTTCACCATCGGCTCTTCCATATATTCGATCTCTGCAGGATCCGGCATATTGGTTGGATTGGTCAGGTCGATCACTTCTCCGTTTGTCTTATGGATTTTATAGATAACACTTGGCGCAGTTGTCACAAGATCCAGATTATACTCTCTCTCCAGACGCTCCTGCACGATCTCCAGATGCAAAAGCCCAAGGAATCCACAGCGGAATCCAAACCCAAGAGCCACCGATGTCTCCGCTTCAAACTGCAGCGCCGCATCATTGAGCTGCAATTTTTCCAACGCATCTCTCAAATCCGGATATTTTGCTCCATCTGCCGGATACAATCCACAATACACCATTGGATTTACCTTTTTATACCCCGGAAGAGGTTCTGCACACGGCCGCGCCGCATCTGTGATCGTATCACCGACACGGGTGTCCTTTACATTTTTCAGACTGGCTGTGATATATCCAACCATTCCCGCGCTCAGCTCATCACACGAAATAAACTGTCCGGCTCCAAAATATCCAACCTCGACAACATCCGCCTGTGCTCCTGTTGCCATCATCCGGATCGTTGTTCCTTTTTTCACACTTCCCTCTTTGATCCGGCAGAATACGATGACACCTTTGTAAGCATCATAAACCGAATCGAAGATCAATGCTTTTAACGGCTCTTTCGGATCTCCTTCCGGTGCCGGAATCTTCTTCACGATCTGCTCCAGCACTTCTTCAATGTTGAGTCCGGTTTTTGCCGAGATCAACGGAGCATCATCCGCCTCGATTCCAATCACATCTTCAATCTCTTCTTTTACGCGATCCGGCTCTGCACTTGGCAGATCGATCTTGTTGATAACCGGAAACACATCCAGATCGTGATCCAGCGCAAGATACACATTCGCCAATGTCTGCGCTTCTACTCCCTGTGCTGCATCTACAACCAGGATTGCTCCGTCACAGGCTGCAAGACTTCTGGACACTTCATAGTTAAAATCCACATGTCCCGGTGTATCGATCAGGTTGAAGATATACTCTTCCCCGTCGTTTGCTTTGTATACGGTACGCACAGTCTGGGCTTTGATTGTGATTCCGCGCTCCCTCTCCAGTTCCATATTGTCCAGCACCTGCGACTGCATCTCACGACTTGTCAAAAGTCCGGTCTTTTCGATGATCCGGTCTGCAAGCGTAGATTTTCCATGGTCGATATGTGCAATGATGCAAAAATTTCGTATTTTATTCTGATCAATTGATGACACGTTCATTCCTCCAGTAACTCTGTCTTTTTCTATTTTCTTCTATGCTGAATGTTCTTCTGTTTTATGCAAAAATATACTATCATGCCTTTCCTGTTTTGACAAGAACATCTGTCATTTACGATGAGTATTTTACCAAAAACAACTCCACTGCCAGTGTATCTGTCAGCCTTCCTGTCTTCACACGCTCCTCCAGATCCGCACTCTCTTCCAACACGGCACGCAATTCTTCGCTCTTAAAATACCGGGTCTGCTCCATATATTTTCCCGCAGCAAACGGATGCAGCCCTGCTTTTGCTGCAATTTCTTTTTTCCCGTATCCTTTTTTCTGCAGTGACTGTACATGGAATAAAATCCGGTACTGCCTGACCAGCAAAAATAAAATTCTCATAGGAGGCTCTTTTAATGCCAGCAGTTCGTAATACAGATCCAGCGCTTTTCTCTGCTTTTTCTCTGCCACTGCATTGACCATCTCAAAAATATGATTTCCGATCTGGTTGATACAGACTGCATCGATGTCCTCCGGTGTGATCACGTCCCGATGCAGTGTATAGCAGAACAGTTTTTCCAATTCGCCCTGGATATTCTGCATATCGGTTCCGACTTTTCCCAGAAAATATCCGACCGAAGCATCCGATATCTGTTTTCCCTCCCGCCTGACATTGCCAAGGATCCAACGCTTCAATGTAGATTCATCCTGAAACGGAAGTTCCACAATATGACCTTTTGCTTTCACCGCCTTATACAACTTGCTGCGCTTGTCCACTTCTTCTTCCACAAAAATAAAATAAGTAGTCTCCGGCATGGTCTTGATATACTCTGCCAGATCTGCACCCGAACTTTTAAACAGTCCGGTATTTTCAAATACGATCAACCTGCGTTCTGCAAAAAAAGGTAGCGTCTCTGCCAGATCAATGACTTCCCGGATCTCCACGCCTTTCCCTTCATAATAGGCGTAATTCATAGTATCTCCTTGCGGAAGCATGGCCTTGACAAAACGTTCCTTATATTGTTTCTTCAGATAGTTTTCCTCTCCATAAAGGAGATAAATCTGACTAAATTGTCCTGTTTTTAAATCTTCATTCAAACTTTTCATAATTTCTATTATATCGGAAACTTTTACTTTTTGCAAAATGTTTCTATCACAGCTTTTTCCCCTTTTATCTTTAAGGTGACTGCCCCGTACTCCTGCGTCCCATACAATTCGCATCCTTTTTCACTGAGTCTCTCTACAGTCTCCTTTGCCGGATGTCCGTACCGGTTGCCGATTCCCGATGAAATCCATGCATATTTCGGTGTCAGCTGCTGTAAAAATTCCGGCAGTGTCGAATTCTTAGAGCCGTGATGCGCGGCTTTCAGAATATCACACTTTGTTTTTCCATGTGCTCTCATCCACTCTGTGAGCTGCACTTCTCCCTCTCCTTCCACATCTCCGGTTAACAGCATCTCCAGATTTTTCCATTCCATCCACAACACCATAGACGCTGCATTTCCAGTCTCACCCTGATATTCCTGTGAAGGCGCCATACAAGTCAGACTCATCTCTCCCAGGCTCATCTGCTGACCTGCCTCCATTCCAAATACTTTCGTGCCATTTTCCTTTGCCGTTTTTCCCAGCTTTTTCAACGCATCATCATGAAGCCTTACCGGCGGCAGCACCAGATTTTTGATTCGTACTCCAAGGGTCTGATTCTGAAGGATTTCCTCGATTCCACTCATATGATCTGCATCGCCATGAGAAATAAAAACATAATCCAGCTCTTTTACTCCCTGAGATTCCAGAAACGGAACAATTCGATACTCCCCGACTTTAGAGATATCGCTGCTGCCTCCATCTACAAAACAGGTTCTCCCATTGGGTGTTCTCAGAAAAATTCCATCGCCCTGTCCCACATCCAGCATCGTCGCCTGAAACACCCCGTGGTGTTTCATCTGACCGCTTGCTGCCAGACAGATTCCGGCCGCTGCCAGCATTCCCCACGCAAAACAGGTTTTTCCTGTTTTCTCTTTTCGAAGCATCCAGTACAGACAGACCAGAAGCAATACTGCATAATACAGCACGATCCAGCTAACTTCCGGCTTTCCGGTAACAATTCTGGAAAACGGCAGTTTCATACTCAAATTGCAGCTCCATTCATACAGATTGAGAATTCCCCTGCATAAAAGAAATACAACACCTCCTGCCGGTTTGAAAAAAAGACACAGAAAAGAGCCCAGAAGTCCTGCGCCCAGAACGACAGACATCAGAGGAATGATCACGAGATTTAAAAGAAGAGAATACGGGGGAAATTCATAATAAAAAGAAAGCATGACCGGAAAAAGAACCAGATTGACCGCAAGACTCGCCTGAAAGCTTTGCAGGATCTTTGACTTTGTTTTTCCCTGTCTCATCATTAACGGATACACTGCCGCCATTCCAAGCACCGCTCCAAAAGAGAGCAGATATCCGGCATCCCGAAGGTACATCGGACTCTCCAGCGCAATCAGCGCCGCTGCCACAGACAAACTGGTAGCCATGTCATACGCTCTGCCGCACAGATCTGCTCCTACCCGGATGCCAAACATAACAAATGCCCGGATTGCAGATACCCCGCCTCCGATCATAACCGTGTAGCCAAGCAAAAACAAAATTCCCAGCACTCCCGCCGGTTTCACAGGACATCCCACTCTGCGTAAAAGCCCGTAAAATCCCATTCCGATAAATGACATATGAAGTCCTGATATCGCCAGAATATGGCCGATCCCACTTTTCTGATACAATGCTTTCATCTGGGCATCCAGTTCACTTTTCTCTCCCAGTAAGATCGCGCTCATGCTGTTTCCGTGACGTGCTCCCATCTGACTGACTAAAAGTCTCTTCCAGTTTCTTCTTAATTTTGCCAGCCATTCCCGGAATTTCCACGTTTCCTGATCTGTGATCCGGCAGTTTTTCACCCATATACTTGCGTGAAGTCCCTGTTTTTCATAATAAAATTTCTGATCAAAATTCCCGGGATTTCTCGCCTCTTTAAAATACGAAAGTTCCCCCTGAATCTGTATTTGATTTCCAAGTTTGATTGTTTGAGTTTCTTTTTGATCCTGTTCGATATAAATTAGAAGCTCCGGCTCTTGCAGCACCTTTGCTTTGACTTGTTCTTTGAATTGCTTGTTGACAGATTGCCTGTCAGAATTGGTATTATTCTCTTTTTGCAGCACCTGGCAGTCTCTCAGATAAAATATCCTGTAATCAGGCTTTTCCTCCCACCGCTTCACCTGCCCTGTCACAGTCACCTGTGAAGCATCCGGGATGATCCGGCGCAGTGTACACGGATTTGAAATCGCGGATTCAAACCAGATGTTCACTGCTGCCAGCAGAATCAGAACTGCCACTGCCGCCGTACAAAGCGGTCGTTTTCTCAAAACTACTTCTTCTCCTCATTCCATCCCAGGTCAGCCTCCAATGGCTGACTCAAATCTACAGTCTGCATATATTTGACATCGTTTTCGCCGTTAATGGATATCTGCACTTTCCTGACTCCGGTTCCCTGTGTCAGTGAATTGACCAAAGAATAAATCGTCACCTGCGGTTTGACATCATAGGCACCTTTTAAAAAGGTCTTATCAAAATTCACATAACAGATTCCATCCTTTGTTGTCACACTCAGCAGGTTGGTATCCGGATTGATCGTTGCTTTTGCGGCCGACGTCTCCGGGCCTTTCATCAGCTTTTCCACGATCAGCTTCTCCCTGGAAATATTGCTGTTATAGCGGACTTCCATTGTCTGCTCCACCAAAGCATCTCCTGCTTCATTGGAAAAATATAAAGTGAGCGTCCCTGTCTGATACGAACTCGGCGAAGCGCCCTCGCTTTGCACAAAATCATCTTCATTGAGATATCCGAGTACCTGTCCCGAGCTGTCAGTCAGATCCGCGCCTTCCACTTTGATCCAGACACTGTTGATTCCCTCGATCCTGACTAAAGATTTTACCAGAGCCGCTCTCACCAGAGTCTCTTCCACGGTATCCATTTGTTTATATTTTGCATTAAAATCCAGATACAGGATTCCTCCCTCCAGTTCATAACGCTTCACTTTCACATCCTTCGGAATCGGCGGCGTATACTCAATCTCCTCAGACGGCTTTTTCAACTCTTTTATCATTGCTTTTGCCGCCTTGAGCGGATCCTTTTCTTTGCTCTCATAGGACACTTTCTGAAGCCCGGTCCTGTCACTGTTTAAACAATAAATATAAGAATCTCCTTTTTTTACCTCCGTACGTTTGGCACAGGAAACTGTCGTGCACGCAAGACAGATTCCCAGAAAGATGAGGAGAATTTTTCTGACTTTTTTCATCTGCTCCCCCTTATGCTGCATAGGTCAGAGGAATCCGGACGGTAAACGTGGTTCCCTCTCCCTTACTGCTGTAAACTTTGATCGATCCTCTGTGCATGATCACTGCATTACGGGCAATGGCAAGTCCCAGACCTGTTCCTCCGATTTCTCTCGAATGAGACTTGTCCACCCGGTAAAACCGCTCAAAAATATGTGCCTGATCCTCTTCCGGAATTCCAATGCCGGAGTCCATCACCTTCACATAAAAGTACTTGTGATCCGCATTCAGGGAAACTCTTACCCATCCTTCGTCCCGGTTATATTTGATCGCATTCTCTACCAGATTGGAAATGGCGAGTGTCAGCTTCATCTCATCGATCTCCGCAGAAACGGGTCGGAAGCTTTCCAGTACCACCTCGATTTTTTTCTTATCGGCAATCGGCTTCAATCGTTTTAAGATTGCCTCCAGAAGCTCATTGATATTGATCTGTCTGATATTCAGTCCCTGTACTGTCTTGTCCATCTTGACCAGCGTCAGAAGATCACTGATAATGTCATTTTCCCGATCAATCTCCTTTGCGATATCTCCCATAAATTCCTGATACAGCTCAATCGGCACATTTTCCTGGGCAAGCAGGGAATCTGCCAGCACTTTCATGGATGTCAGCGGTGTCTTTAACTCATGAGAGACATTGGATACAAACTCCTCTCTGGAATCATTGAGCTGTTTTAATCTTCCCAGCATCTTGTTAAACGCATCAGACAGCTGCCCTGTCTCCGAAAATGTCCCTACATGCAGCCATTCACTTTCATACCCTTCTGTCACATTCTCAATAGACGCAGTGATCCTTCCAAGCGGACGTACAAACCATCCTGCCACAAGTATCCCAAGGGACAATACGACCAGAAAGACTACGATCAGAACTGCGCCGCCCTGTGCGCGCAGCATACGGATCCCATCCAGGACCGTATCCATAGAAACACTGGCCAGCATCACTCCTGTCACTGCCTTTTCTTCCGAAATGACCGGTGCGGTTACCTCGACGTACCGATTCTTTTTGTCATAGTAGCTCGTGCTCTTGCCCTGCCTGAGACAACGGATCACATTTTCAGATACCATCGTCTTTCCTTCATCCAGACCATACGTATCCTTGATCACATCCAGGTTCTGGTTGATGATCATCACGCGTCCGTTATAAATATTGGTCAGTTGGGTTAAATTTGCATCGATCACTTCTGAAGACGGGTTGGTCAGATACTGATAACTGTTCAGCTGATTGCTTAGAATAGTACATTGATTCTGAATTTCTGCTGTTCTGACCGAAATGGCACGCTGCTCAGATGTTTTCACTGTCCAGACATAAGAAGCCAGACATGGGATCAGCCCAAACACCACAAACAGCACGATCAGCCAGAACCGCATGCTTTTAAATATATGATTCTTTACTCTGATATGTAATTTATCCCTGGAAATAATAACCTACCCCCCATTTTGTGTGTACATACTTCGGCTCGCTCGGATTCAGCTCGATCTTCTCCCGAAGCCTTCTGATATGTACATCCACTGTTCTGGCATCCCCCGGATAACCCACACCCCATACAAGATCCAGCAGATTCTCACGGCTGTAGACTTTGTTCGGATTCATGGCAAGAAGCTCCAGCACATCATATTCTTTTGCTGTCAGATTGATCTCACGCTCTCCGATAAACACTCTTCTGCTCTCACAGTCGATCCGCATATTGCCTTTGACCAGAATCTTGGCAGTCTGCGCACTCTCCTCTTTTCTCGCAGTCCTTCTCATGATCGCTTTGATCCGGGCCTTGACTTCCAGAATATTGAACGGCTTCGTAATATAATCATCCGCTCCGTACTCCAGCCCGAGTATCTTGTCCATATCCTCACTTTTGGCAGTCAGCATGACGATCGGCATGTCGGAAAACTCACGGATGGCCTGACAAACCTGAAACCCATCCATCTTCGGGAGCATCACAGCCAGCAGCACGAGGTCATACTCGCAGTTCTTTGCATACTGCAGTGCTTCCTCACCGTCATAGGCACAGTCCACCTCCATGTCGTCCTGTTCCAGACTGAACCGTATCCCTTTCACGATCAACTTTTCATCGTCAACTACTAAGATCTTCTTCTTGCTCATACTTTCTTCCTTCAACTTCCTGCTATACTGTAATATTATCTTTAATCTTATTATACAGACCTTCTTTGATTCCTCTGATCTGCATCAGCTCTTCTGTATTCTGGAACCTGCCGTTTTCTTCCCGATAGGCAATAATACTGTCCGCCCGGGACTCGCCTACACCGGACAACGTCATCAATTCTTCTTTTGTCGCCGTATTAAGATTGACTTTTCCGTCCTGCGGCTTTGTTCCTTCTGCCGGACTTGCCCCCGGCTGTGCTGCTGCCTGTGTCTGCATCTCCTCTTTGGTGGGAATGTAGATCTGCTCTCCGTCCACAACAACCCTTGCCTGATTCACTGCATCCTGTGCAGCCTCGGCTGTCAGTCCGCCCGCCATGGCAATGACTTCATAAAGCCTGTCGTCACTGCCCACTTCATACACGCCGGGCTTTCCGACTGCTCCGCACAGATAGACAAAAATCTTTGTCTCTTTCTTCGGTTCTTTGTCTTCAACCTTCTTTTCTTCTGCAGAGGACTCTTCTTTTTCTTTCTGTGTCTCCTCCAGAGAAATCTCCTTAAGTTCTTCCCCCGACTCTTGCCCGCACCCGCTGATCAGGCACAACGCAGTCAAGATCATAACAACTGTATAATAAGCTTTCTTTTTCCATCTGTCCCTCATATTTCCTCACAATCTCAGACGCAAGGAATCCCCTTTTATATTGGACAGTAATATTGTAACGAAAAACGCTCAAAATTACAATAACATTTTTACAATCCTGTTACGCATTTATTACAATTCTGACGCTCTATTCCCACTGGAAGATTGCAATCCCGATCAGTGCCACAACAAGCCCTGCCAGCTTCCGGAATGCAAACGGCGATTTTTCCACACCAAACATCCCCAGAAGCTCGATCACATACGCCACGATCAGCTGGGAAATTACGATCAGAAGTGCTGCTTTTGCCGGTCCTAAGGATGCCATGCTCTTAACTACGGTCCAGGTAATCCCTGCTCCGATCACGCCTCCTAAGAGCATATATTTCGGTTCCACCTTCGCAAGTGCCGTCACATCCGCTCTTCCTGCCAGAAACCATACCGCCAGACATGCCAGAAAAGCACTTAACTGCACCCAGATATTGCTGACCCACAATCCGGTTGTCTTTGTTACCTGTGTATTAAATACACCCTGAACACTCATCAGCGCCCCGCAATTAAAAAACCAGTCATCGTTTTCTACCTCCTGAAATTTTTCTCAATTTCTTTTAGTATTTCCCGAATCCTGGTTTTTCATTTATCACTCTGTCAATGCTTTTGTCAATTTTGGGATCATTTCATCCACATGCTCTTTTTCAATGATAAGCGGAGGTACCAGACGCAGTACATTGCCCTGTGCCTGGATCACAAGAAGTCCTTCCTCAATGGCACGGTTATTTACCTGCGCGACCGGTTGCTTTAACACAATACCCTGCATCAGTCCGGTTCCTTTTCGTTCCAGCACGCCATCCACATGTTGTACCAGTTCTTCCAGACGTTCTGTCAGATATTCTGACACTTCATTGACATGCTCCACGATCTTTTCTTCCTCAAAAATGTCGATCACCGTCTTGACTGCCATACATGCCAGTGGGTTACCGCCATAAGTTGCCCCGTGATCTCCCGGCTTTAACGATGCCTGTGCCACTTTTTCTGTCATGGCAAAGGCTCCCACCGGAATACCGTTTCCAATTCCCTTTGCCATAGTCAGAATATCTGGTTTTACCCCGAATTTCTGCCATGCAAACATCGCGCCGGTTCTTCCCATTCCGCACTGCACTTCGTCACAGATCATCAGAATATCGTTCTCATCACAGATCTTACGGATTCCTTCCATGAATTCCTGTGTAGCAAGATTGATCCCTCCTTCCCCCTGTAATGGTTCTAAAATAATTGCGCAGGTCTGATCCGTCACCAGCGCTTTCACACTGTCCAGATTATTGAATTCTGCAAAAGAAACTCCCGGGAGCATCGGTTCAAAAGGTTCTCTATACGCAGTATGTCCAGTCACGGAAACGGCGCCGAAGCTGCGCCCGTGGAACGAATTTTCCATGGCGATAAACTGATATCTGCCCGATTTTTTATTATACGCATATCGTCTTGCCGCTTTTAAAGCCCCCTCATTTGCCTCAGACCCGCTGTTCGTAAAAAATACCCGGTCCATCCCCGAAATCCGGTTCAGTTTTTGTGCTGCCTCTCCACAATTGGTATGATAATACAGGTTGGACGTATGATACAGCTGATCGATCTGGAATTTTAATGCCGCATTCAGCTTCTGATTTCCGTATCCCAGTCCCGACACTGCAAATCCGGCTGCAAAATCCAGATATTTTTTCCCGTTCGTGTCATACAGATAAACACCTTCTCCCCTCTCCAGCGCAATTGGAAACCGATTGTATACGTGTATTAGATTTTCTTCTGCTGCTTTGATCTTCTCATTCACCATCATAATACCTGCTTTCTTCTTCATGTAAAATTGCCGTACCGATTCCTTTGTTTGTAAAGAATTCCAGAAGCAGACAGTGCGGGATCCGCCCATCTAAAATATGCACTCTGGAAACGCCGTTTTCAATGGCATCAATACAATTATTCAGCTTAGGAAGCATTCCTCCTCCGATATAGCCCTCTTCGATCAGCTGTTTTGCTTCTTTTACCAGAAGCTCGGAGATGAGAGTAGCAGGATCCTTCGGATCTTTATATACTCCCTCAATATCTGTCAGAAATGCCAGTTTTTCTGCCTTCATGGCTCTTGCAATGGCACAGGCTGCATCATCTGCGTTGATATTATATGTATGGAATTCATCATCCATTCCTACCGGACACACGACCGGAAGAAAATCCTTCTCCAGAAGATCATGCAAAATCTGTGCATCTACTTTTTTGATCTCCCCGACAAATCCGATATCTTCTCCGTTGGAATATTTCTTTTCCACATTCAGAAGTCCACCGTCCTTCCCGCTGATTCCGATGGCGCGTACTCCCTGTCCTTCCAGAAGCTGTACCAGGCTTTTGTTCACTTTTCCAAGTACCATTTCCGCTACTTCCATGGTCTCTTCATCAGTCACCCGAAGTCCGTTGATAAACTGCGGTTCTTTGCCGATCTTTCCGACCCATTTACTGATTTCTTTTCCGCCTCCGTGCACAATGATCGGTTTGAAGCCGACCAGCTTTAATAAGGTAACGTCCTCGATTACTTTCTGCTTTAACGCCTCGTCTGTCATGGCGCTGCCGCCGTATTTTACAACGACGATCTTCCGGTTAAACCGTTGGATATACGGCAGTGCCTCGATCAGTACTTTCGCCTTCTCCAGATATTGATTCATATTTTCATTCATATTCTCACTCCTCCTGCCTGTCTTTTTTACTGAATATACATTGTACTAGCTGCGGTAATCCGCATTGATATCGATATATCCGTGGGTAAGATCACATCCCCATGCGGTTGCTGTTTCCTCTCCCTGTCCGAGATCTGCAATAGCAGTCACCTCCGGCATGGATAAAATCTCTGTGGCCTTTTCTTCACTGTAATCCAGCGCGACTCCGTTTTCGATGATCTTTAACTCTCCGGCGCTGCTTTTGAAATACAGATCTACTTTCTCCGGATCAAATTCGGCACCGGAATAGCCCATAGCACACAAGATCCGTCCCCAGTTTGCATCATGACCGGCAATCGCCGCTTTGGTCAGATTGGAGCAGACCACGGATTTTGCCAGTGTTTTCGCCTGTTCTTTCGTATCTGCACCTCTTACCGTCACTTCGAACAATGCTGTGGCGCCTTCTCCGTCTCCTGCCATTTTTTTTGCTAGTGTCTCATTGACCTCATGCAGAGCTTCTGCAAATATTTCAAATTCTTTTGTCCCTTCTTTGATTTTTGGATTTTCTGCCATTCCGTTCGCCAGAAGAAGTACTGTGTCATTCGTTGACGTATCTCCGTCTACAGAGATCATATTATACGTTTCTTCCACATCTGCGCAAAGTGCTGCTTTGAGCGCTTTTCTGGAGATTGCCGCATCTGTTGTAAGAAAAGCCAGCATGGTGCACATATTCGGATGAATCATACCTGATCCTTTGGCCATCCCTCCAATGGTAACGGTCTTCCCTCCAATCTCCACGGTCACTGCCACTTCTTTTTCCATAGTATCTGTGGTCATGATTGCTTTTGCCGCCGCATTTGCTGCCACTGCCCCCGACTGTTTTTCTTTTGCCAGAATCTGAATACCCTTTTTTAATTTTTCAATCGGCATCTGCATCCCAATCACCCCTGTCGAGCCAACCAGAACACCGTCTGCCGGAATTTCAAGAGCCTCTGCTGCAGCTTTCGCAGTCTCCAGACAACAGTGCATCCCCTCTTCTCCTGTACAGGCATTTGCGATTCCGGAGTTGATGATCACTGCCTGAGACTTGATCTTAGATTCCACAATCCGGCGGTCCCACTTCACCGGAGCCGCCTTTACTACATTGGTCGTAAAAGTTCCTGCCACTTTGCACGGTTTTACGCTGTATACAAGTGCCATATCTGTTCTGTTTTCATATTTGATCCCTGCGGCCGCTGCCGCTGCTTCAAATCCTTTTGCTGCTGTGACTCCGCCTGTTATTTTTTTCATCGTGCATGCCTCCTCATTTACTGCGCATTAAATGCTGTAATATTTTCTGTATTCAACACAAAATCATAATAGTTCAAATCCTGCCGCTCATTCCATCCGATGGTATTCCAGAATGCATTTCCGATATCGTTCTGCGTAAATGCGATCAGAGATACATTGCTGATTCCTTCTTCTTTTAAAGCCTCCATGGACTGTACGACCATTGCTTTCCCGATTCCACGTCTGCGGTACGCTTCATCCACACAGACGTGATACAGACAGCCTCGTCTTCCGTCATGCCCGCACAAGATCGCACCTACGATTTTTCCGTCTTCTGTCGCCACGACACTGGTTGTCGGATTTCGTTTTAAAAATTTTTCCACACCGTCCCTGGAATCGACACGGAGAAAGTGGAAAACGAATCTGGGGAATCCCACACCGTCCCTGGAATCATCGATACTTCGCAATCCAAAACCATGTATCTTCTTCCAGAGCGCATATACCTGTTCATAATCTTCAATTGTCATTGTCCGAATCATCTTCTCACCTCTGCCTATGGAATCTTTACGGAAACATCGGAATCAATTCCAGGCCTTCCTGTTCCTTGTATCCAAACAAAAGGTTCATATTCTGTACCGCCTGCCCTGCTGCTCCTTTTACCAGGTTGTCGATGGCTCCCATCAGAATTATGCGGTTGGTACGCGGATCGATCTGAAAGCCAATGTCTGCATAGTTACTTCCTTCCACCCATTTTGTCTCCGGGCAGACTCCGTCATCCAGAATCCGGATAAACGGCTCTTTTCCATAATAAGTTTCATAAATCTCCCGGATTTCCGCCTTGGTGACTTCCTTTTTCAACGATGCATATTCCGTCACCAGAATTCCCCGGTTCATCGGAACCAGATGCGGTGTGAAGCTCAATTTCACGGTCTCATTCGCCGCATACCCGAGCTGTTCTTCAATCTCCGGGGTATGTCTGTGACTTCCAACTGCATATGCTTTGATATTTTCATTCACTTCGCAGTACAGATTTGCCACTTTTGCACCCCGCCCGGCTCCTGACGTTCCGGATTTTGCATCAATAATCAGTGTGTTCATATCGATCAGACCTTCTTTTGCCAGGGGGTAGGCTGTGAGAATGGAGCAGGTTGTGTAACATCCCGGATTGGCTACCAATCTTGCATTTTTGATCTTTTCCCGGTTGATCTCACAAAGTCCGTACACCGCCTCTTCGATAAACTGAGGACTTTTATGCTCTATTTTGTACCACTCTTCATAGACAGACACGTCTTTGATCCGAAAATCTGCACTCAGATCGATCACTTTTGTCTTTGACAGAATCTCTTCATTGATCAGAGATGCACACAGCCCCTGCGGGGTTGCCGTAAAAATCACATCCACCTGATCTGCCAGCGCGTCCATGTTATCATCCATACACTTCGCATCCACGATTTGAAAAAGATTGCGGTATACATCTGCATAATTTTGATCGATATAGCTTCTGGAACCGTACCATTTGATCTCTGCCTCTTTATGTCCTGTCAGAATACGGACCAGTTCTCCTCCCGCATATCCTGTTGAACCGATAATTCCTGCTTTTATCATTCTGAAATCCCCTTTCTCACTTTATTCATATTTTTTTCATTTAGTATGCATTTTTTTGTATTTTATTCATATTTCTGTATAAATAAAAACCACGTTTGCATAAGTATACATCCTTTTTGTATATTAT
>ERZ772877.970-NODE-970-length-15694-cov-5.74423_pt1 | contig 15694 bp, 14 predicted proteins | sample MGYA00580583_ERZ772877 | MGnify/ENA primary metagenome ERZ772877 (study PRJEB29015, sample SAMEA2737661) | human gut metagenome | biome: human gut; feature: human-associated habitat; material: faeces | place: China | collected 2012 ... | reverse complement strand
ACCGCCGGCATGGCCGCCACCCCCGCCCCGGCTGCATCTTCTCCCGCTTGGGAGCACACCCTCACTGTGGGCCCCGGGCCCTTTGCCGAAGGGGAGGCCCACAACTTCTTCGACATACCCGCCCTAAATTTCCCCGACTGCACTGATTTCTCTCCCCGGTTGACGGACCGGGATTGGGGGGTGAGTTCCTTTGAGGAGAAGCTGACCGCCCAGGAGATCATCACCGCTCTGGGGGGCACGGGGGAGGTTCCCTGGTCCCTGCTGTGGGAGGGCTATGGACTGGACGGCCAAGTTTTTTACAACGAGAAGGGAGATGTATTGCAGGTGGTGATCACCGGTGTGCGCGGGGACGACCGCCTGCGGCTCGCCCTCTCCCCCGGCCGGCTCCCCCCCCGCAGTGTGGTGTATCAGGAGGCCGCTACCCAGGCGGTCAACGGCATTCCCGTCACCACGGCCTCCTTCCGCGGCCAGTCTGACGGCCGGACGCTGACTACCTGCGCCGCCGACTTCCTGGCGGGCGGCACCGGCGTCTCCTTTGAATACCTCTCCCCCGATGCCGGACAGTCCACCTGGCTGACCGAGGTGCTGGCGTGGTACGGCACCGGTGCCGACAGCGGCTTCACCACAGAGCATCTGAACGCCAGAATTCATCCCATAACAGGGCACGAGCCTCCGGCGGAAGGGGAGGCCGGCGGCGGGGTGGTGGTTCCCGTTCCCATCCCCTCCCCCACACCTTGGCAGGTCTATCCCCTGGAGTAAATTCAAAATGTTTGTCGCTTTTTCCAATCTTTTTTGATTTCACAGGACGAGATGCGGTGATCTTTTCCCTTGACGCCGGGCGGCGGGCACGCCTATAATAAACCGCAAGAACCAGTTGTTGCGGATTACCCCCGCTGCAATGATAGAGGCGCGGAATCGCAAGAGTATCCGGCATACCCTGCAATGGGGCAGAGCACCCCGCCGGAGAAAGGGCCCTTCCGCCGAAGGGCCGGTCCCCTGCCTGGAGGACCGGTTGCCTGGGCCGTTGGGATAACATCTCACGGACTGCCACATATCATCTGTGTGGAGCGCTATCATTGAGGCCAAGGGCTTTCGTCGCTGTGCTTCCCTCTGCCCGCATGCCCTGGAGCCGGTACAGCCGCTCCCCGGTACCGCCGCGCCCGAGGGAGGCCGGTTTTCGACGCTCTTTGTCGCCATGAACGCTTCCACCAGGAAGGTTCATGGCGCTTTTTTTGTTAAAAAAGCGCCGAAAAACTAGACTGGAGGAAACAAACATGAATCGAAACACCCTCGCCGCCCTGTCCCTCACCGCCTCTCTCTCCCTCACTCTGGCCGCCTGCGGCTCCGGCGGCGGAACCGCTCAGAGCCCCGCCCCGGCCGCATCCACGCCCCCCGCCGCATCCGGCGCACCGTCCGGCGGCGTGGAGGACGGCGTGCTCACGGTGGGCATGGAGTGCGCCTATGCCCCCTACAACTGGACCCAGATGGACGACTCCAACGGCGCGGTGCCCGTCTCCAACGTGCCGGGGGCCTATGCCAACGGCTATGATGTGATGATCGCCCAGCGCATCTGTGACGCCAACGGCTGGGAGCTGGAGGTGGTTTCCACCGCCTGGGATTCCCTCATCCCCGCCCTCCAGAGCGGCACCATCGACGTGGCCATCGCGGGCCAATCCATGACCGCCGACCGTATGGCCCAGGTGGACATGGCGGGCCCCTACTACTACGCCGACATCGTCTGCCTCACCACCGCCGGCAGCGCCTACGCCGCCGCCCAGGGCATCGCCGACCTGGCGGGCGGCCGCTGCACCGCCCAGTCGGGCACCATCTGGTACGACACCTGTCTGCCCCAGATCCCCGATGCCCAGATCCAGACCGCCGCGGAGACCGCCCCCGCCATGGTCATGCAGCTCCAGACCGGCGCGGTGGACTTCGTCTGCACCGACCTGCCCACCGCCACCGCCGCCGCAGCAAACGACTCTGACCTCATCGTGCTCAACTTCGCCGGCACCGACGGCGACTTCCAGTTTGCCTCCGAGGAGGAGCGGGCCGAAAACGTGAACATCGGCATGTCCGTGGCCAAGGGCAGCACCGAACTGCTGGACGCCATAAACGCCGTACTGGACGGGATGACCGCCGACGACTTCAACACCCTGATGGACCAGGCCATAGCCGTCCAGCCCGAGGTGTAAGCCATGGAACGCGTTCTCGCACTCGGACAGGACATGGCGCTCCTGTGGATCAGGTACGCCCCCCTCTACCTGAGCGGCGTGGTGAACACCCTGCTTCTGGCCGTGGCGGCCACCGTCCTCGGCTGCCTGATCGGCCTGGCCTGCGGCCTGCTCAACACCATCCCCATCCATCCACAGGACCGCCTGCCCCGGCGAGTCCTGTTGCGGCTGCTCCGGGCCGTGATCCGTATCTATGTGGAGGTCTTTCGGGGCACCCCCATGGTGCTCCAGGCTGTGTTCCTCTACTACGGCCTGCCCTACTTCACCAACAACGCCATGCGCTTTGACAACGTATGGGCCGCCGCCCTTCTGGTGGTCTCCATCAATACCGGCGCCTACATGGCCGAGTCGGTCCGCGGCGGCATCCTCTCCGTTGACCCCGGCCAGACCGAGGGGGCCAAGGCTATCGGCATGAGCCACGTGCAGACTATGGTGAATGTCATCCTCCCCCAGGCCCTGCGCAATATCATGCCCCAGATCGGCAACAACTTCATCATCAACGTCAAGGACACCTCGGTGATGTTCATCATCGGCTTCACTGAGTTCTTCGCCGCCCACCGCTACATCACCGGCGTCAACCCCATGTACTTCCCCTCCGCGGCCATCGAGATGCTGGGCTACCTTTGCATGACGCTGGCGGCCTCCGCCCTGCTGCGGCTGGCGGAGCGGCGGATGGACGGGGAGAGCAGCTACGAGCTGGTCCAGGCCGACGCCCTGACCATGACCGCCGGCACCTACCGCCGCCGGCCCCGCCCCCAGGACGAAGGGGGGGCTCTGACATGACCCTGGAACCCATTCTGGAGGTATGCCACCTCTCCAAGTCCTTTGGGACGCACCAGGTCCTCCGGGATGTGAACTTCACTGTCCACCCCGGCGATGTCACCAGCATTCTGGGCTCCTCCGGCTCCGGCAAGTCCACCCTGCTGCGGTGCATCAACCTGCTGGAGCGCCCCAATCAGGGGGAGGTCCGCTTCCACGGCCGGCCCATCACCGGCCGGGGGACGGACGCCTCCGCTTACCGGACCCGGGTGGGGATGGTCTTTCAGTCTTTCAACCTCTTTTCCAATATGAACGTGCTGGAGAACTGCATGGCGGGACCGGTAAAGGTACTCCGCCGGAGTCGGGAGGAGGCGCGGGCCAGGGCCCTGCGCTACCTGGAGCAGGTGGGCATGGCCCCCTACATCAATGCCAGGCCCAGGCAGCTCTCCGGCGGCCAGAAGCAGCGGGTGGCCATTGCCCGCGCCCTGGCCATGGAGCCGGAGGTGCTCCTCTTCGACGAGCCCACCTCCGCCCTGGACCCCGAGATGGTGGGAGAGGTGCTGGCCGTCATGCGGGCGCTGGCCGCCAGCGGCATGACCATGCTGGTGGTCACCCACGAGATGGCCTTTGCCCGCGACGTGAGCAGCCAGGTGGTTTTCATGGCTGACGGCCGGATCTGTGAGTCAGGCGCCCCCGACGCCTTCTTCTCGTCCCCCAGCCAGCCCAGAACCCGGGAATTCCTGGCCCGGTTTATGGCCCAGTAACCGCCCCGCACAGGGCCTCCCGGCGCTGGCGGCGCTCCAGGTAGAGGAACATCGCCAGACACAGGACAATCTGCACCGTGCTGGAGGCGGGGGTGCCCAGCCCAATCTGGAACAGGGTGGCCCCGGGGATTCGGCTGACCAGATAGGCGATGGGGATGCGCACGCCGAAGGCGCCGATGATCCCCTGAAGCATGACAAAGAGGGTCTTCTCACAGCCGTTGTAGTAGCCCATGAAGCAGAACAGGAAGGGGGTTAGCATGCAGTCGATGGCGTAGGCCTTGAGATAGCTGTGGGACGCGGCGGCCACCGCCGCGTCCTTGGCAAACAGCAGGGACAGGGCGTCGCCGTGGAAAAAGGCCAGCCACACCATCACCAGTCCGGCGGCGAAAGCGGTCAGGATGCCGTAGCCCAGCGCCCGCTTGGCCCGGCGGGGCTGGCCGCCCCCATGTTCTGGGCTACAAAGGCAGACATGGAGTGCATATAGGCCGAGGGCACCAGCATGAGGAACACGCACACCTTTTCCGCCACGCCCACGCCGGCGGAGGCCGTGACGCCGAAGGTGTTCACGATAGTCTGGATCACCAGGAAGGAGGTGCCCACCAGCAGCTCCTGCAGGGCCACCGGCAGGCCCAGCCTCAGCTCCAGCGCGATGATGCGCCCGTCAAAGCGGACGCTCCGCCGGGAGAAGTGGAAGGGCAGCCGATCCTTCCTGCGGCGGATAACCGCCAGGGAGACCACCACGCTGACCGCCTGGGCGGCCACCGTGGCCAGGGCGGCGCCGGCCGCGCCCAGGTGAAAGCCCTCCACCAGCAGCAGGTCGCCCCCGATGTTGATCACACAGGCCAGCATCACCGTGAACAGCGGCGTCCGGGCGTCACCGATGCCCCGGAACACCGCCCCCAGCACGTTGTAGGCCACGATGAACAGGCTGCCGCCGCCGCAGATGCGGATGTACTCCACCGTTTCGGCAAAGGCCTCCTCCGGCGCGTGCAGAAGGCGGGCAAGGGGCTCGGCTCCGGCCAGTAGAACCACCGTCAGCAGCACACCGAACGCCGCGAACAGGCAGATACCGCCGCCGATGGCCCTTCCGGCCTCGTCCGGCTCACCCCGCCCGATGCGCTCGCCCACCAGAATGGTGATGCCCATGGATAGGCCGGTGATCACCATGGTCACGGTGGACATGAGCATGCTTCCGGTGGCGACGCCGGAGACATCGGCGGTGGCAGCGAACTGCCCCACCACCAGCAGGTCCACGCCGCCGTACAGCGCCTGCAGAAACAGCGTGAAAAAGACCGGAACGGCAAAGCAGATGAGGGTGTGCAGGATGTTCCCCTCCGTCAGTCGGTTCGTTCGTTTCATGTGATTCTATCCTCCGTTTTCTCCCAATGAGCTTCGCTCCTCCGGCATAGGGCTTCATGCACACAGAACACACCACAAAACGATGCAAGGGCCTGGGTGCATGAAGTTTTTGCGCATGTAGGCCGTCCCGGCCCACGCGCTGTCATCCCATGGCCGTGCCGCTGTAAGCGGGTACATGGCCAGGTCTGCTATGCGTTTGCACAGCAAAAAAGCCGGACAAGGTGCGGACTTCTCAGTCCGTGCCTTATCCGGCTCCTCATTTCCGCTGAATGAGTTGCCCTCCGAGCAAGCATCCCTATTATAGCAAATCATCCCCCATTGTCAAGGGGATGTTAAAAACGGCGGCCCCGCGCTGCGGGGCCGCCGTTTTACTCGGTCAGGTATCGTCCTCGATCAGGCCGTAGCCGCCGTCGTTGCGCTTGTAGACCACGGCAAATGCTCCGCCGTCATCCGCGTTCTTGAAGGCAAAGAAGGTGTGGTCCACCAGGTTCATCTGGAGCACCGCCTCCTCCACCGTCATGTGTTTGATGGGGAAACGCTTGGTGCGGACAATCCGGAATTCCTCCTCTTCCTCCTCCTCAGGAGCAAAGGAGGAAACCTCTTCGGCATCCACGGTTCGGACGAATGCATCCTGGCGCAGCCGCTTCTCCAAGCGGGCCTTATTCTTGCGAAGCTGGCGCTCTACCGAGGAGACCGCCGCGTCGATGGTAGCAAACATGTCGGAGGTACTCTCAGACACGCGGATGATCGTGCTGCCGGAGCGCACGGTGAGCTCCACGTTGTTCCGGTCCTTCTCCACGCTGAAGACGATGGCGGCCTCCGCGTCCGCCTTAAAATAACGGTCTAATTTACCCACCTTTTTCTCCGCATAGGCGTGGACCTTGTTGGGCAGGTTGACCTTTTTGTCTGTGAACACGAACTTCATAGTTTTCAGCTCCTTCCACCCTCCGGAGAGGGTTATGGTCCGGAGACCGGGAGGCCCGGCCTCCTTGCTTTGATTATACCACGAAGTTTCCCAATTGTCACAGCTTATTTTATGAATTTTTTGGTTCTATGCCCAATCAGCCGTGATGTCCGCAGCCGTGGTCATGGCCGCCGCAGGTGTGACCGCCCTCGTGATGGTGTCCGCAGGTATGCCCCTCACCGTGGTCGTGGTGGCTGCATACGGTGTTGGGATCGTAGGCCAGGCTGCCAGCCAGCAGGGCCTCCACCTGGGCGTCCGCACTGCCGGACGCACCGGGGTAGAGCTGAATCCCCGCCTCAGCCAGGGCGCTGCGGGCGCCGCCGCCGATGCCGCCGCAGATCAGGGTGTCCACTCCAAGTCCCCGCAGGAAACCCGCCAGGGCGCCATGGCCGGAGCCGCCTGTCTCCACCACCCGGGCGGAGACCACCTTGCCCTCCGCCGCCTCGTAGATTTTGAACTGCTCCGTATGGCCAAAGTGCTGAAAAACCTGTCCGTTTTCATAGGTAACCGCGATTTTCATTTTCATAACCTCCTAATTTTCCTTGGACCGCAGGCACGCGCCGCAGCCACAGCGTCCCATACCGCAATCCCGCCGGGCGCAGTCCCGGCCGGGACACTCCTCTCCCCGGGGGCAGAGCACATAGTCTCCGCCGGAGATGTGCAGGCGCCTCCCCTCCACCAGGGCCTGAGCCAGCCTGCGCCGGGCGGTGTCGTACACCTGCTGCACCGTGGAGCGGGCCACCCCCATCTGGGCGGCGCACTCCTCCTGGGTGCAGCCCAGCAGGTCGATGAGGCGGATGGCCTCGTACTCCTCCACCGCCATCTCCACCCGGCCGTCCGCCGCCCCCTCCAGGGGGCCGAAGCTGCTGCATCGGGGCAGGGCACAGATGCGTCTGCATTTTTTGGGTCTGGGCATAGCGTCTCCTCCGTTTCCGGCTTATGCCATTTATTATAGCATATTTTTGGCATATGTCAATAATCTCTTTTTGAGTTTAACCGCGTGTTAATTTCCTTTCCCTCCACTTAAGATGCCTTTTCTTGTTATTTTTTTACGAAAACCCACCCGGTTTTTACCCTTAATCAGTTGACACATCGTTTTTGTACGCATTTTCTTGTCCACCCACCTCTGATTTCGGTGAGTCTGCCTATTGTTTTATTCCCATGCCCATACTATACTTTAAACAGCCCATAAAGGAGGTATGATTTATGGTACTGGAATTGAAGTTTGATTCCATCTCTGAGCTTGCAGAGCTGCAGCGGCTGGCCGTTCAGGCGGATAAGCCCGTATATATTGCCAATGAAGACGACTCCATCCGGGTGGATGCCCGCTCGTTTTTGGGGCTTTTCGCGCTGGACTACTCCAAGCCTCTGAAGGTGATCACCGACTCCCTCTACGCCATGCGGATGCTGGAGATCCAGCAGCGCAACCGTGCGGCCCACATGGCCCGCGCCTGAGGGGGATACAAGCAAAAAAGAGCGGAAGGGCGCGGCCCTTCCGCTCTTTTTTACTCTTTACAGGTGTCCATGAATTTCCTATAATAAGGAATGTTGTGTCACAAGTTGTTCTATTGTGAGGTGTTGGTGTGAAATCTGTACTTGCCGACCGGCTCTTTCATCTGAAGGAGAACGGCACCACGGTCCGCCGGGAGTGCTTCGCCGGCCTGACCACCTTTGTCACCATGGCGTATATCCTGGCGGTCAACCCGGCCATTCTGGGCGCCGCCGGCATGGACCGGGGCGCGGTCTTTACCGCCTCCGCTCTGGCCGCCTGCGCCGCTACCCTGCTCATGGCCCTGCTCTCCAACTATCCCTTCGCCCTGGCCCCGGGCATGGGGCTGAACGCCTACTTCGCCTACACCGTGGTCATCAAGCAGGGCTACTCCTGGCAGATGGCCCTGGCTGCGGTCTTCCTGGAGGGCCTGCTCTTCATTGTCCTCTCCGTCACTTCGGTGCGGGAGGCCATCTTCAACTCCATCCCCCGGCCTCTAAAGCTGGGCGTCACCTGGGGCATCGGCCTGTTCATCCTCTTCATCGGCCTTCAGAACTCCAAGCTGATCGTGGCCGACCCCTCCACCATGCTGTCGGTCTACCCCTTCCGGGAGGCCATCGCCTCCGGGGAGATACGTTCCGTGGGCCTGGGGGCGGTGCTGGCCTTCGCCGGAATCCTCCTCACCGCCATCCTCACTATCCGCAGGGTGAGGGGCGCCCTGCTGCTGGGCATCCTGGCCGTGTGGGGGGCGGCCATCCTCTGTCAGCTCACCGGCCTCTATGTCCCCAACGCCGAGCTGGGCATGGCCAGCGTCCTGCCCGACTTCTCCGCTGGTCTGGCCGTCCCCAGCCTGGCTCCCACCTTTATGCAGATGGACTTCACTGGGCTGTTCACCCTCAATTTTCTGACAGTGGTGCTCTCCTTCCTCTTTGTAGATGTATTCGACACCTTGGGCGGCATTATCGGCATGGCCTCCCAGGGGCACATGCTGGATGAGAACGGACGCCTGCCCCGCATCCGGGGCGCGCTGCTCTCCGACGCGGTGGGCACCTCCGTGGGCGCGGTGCTGGGCACCTCCACCACCACGACCTTTGCCGAGAGCGCGGCGGGCATCGCCGCCGGCGGCCGCACCGGCCTCACCAGCGTGGTCACGGCCCTGATGTTTCTCCTGTCCCTCTTCCTCTCTCCCCTGTTTCTGGCGGTGCCCGGCTTTGCCACCGCTCCGGCGCTGGTCATCGTGGGACTGAGCATGCTCGGCAGCCTCCGGGCGCTGGACCCGGCGGACTGGCGGGAGAGCCTTCCCGCCTATCTGACCATGGTGGCCATGCCCTTCTGCTACTCCATCTCCGAGGGCATTGCCGTGGGCACCATCTCCTATGTGGCCGTCCACCTCTTTACCGGCGCGGAGAGCCGGAAGAAGGTCAGCCCCGTGCTGGCGATACTGGCCCTGGTCTTTCTGCTCAAGTACATTTTCCTGTAAGGTACAGCCTGGGCCCTGTCCATACGGACAGGGCCCAGGCTGATTATTTGACCCGCCGACCGTTGAGAAAGACGGCCCGGATGCTGCCGTTCCAGTCAAAGGGGTGGCCGCTGGTCACCACCACGTCGGCGTCCTTGCCGGGGGTGAGGGTGCCCACCCGCTTGGAGAGGCCCGCAATCTCGGCGGCGCTGCTGGTGATGGCCGCCAGGGCCTCCTCCGGGTCCAGGCCCCCCCGCACCGCCATAGCCGCGCAAAGGGGGAGGTACTGGATGGGCGTTTCCGGGTGGTCGGTGCAGATGGCGATCTTCACCCCCGCCCGGTGGAGCAGGGCCGGGTTGTCCAGGGTCTGGCCCACCAGCTCCGGCTTGGAGCGGTCGGTGAGGCAGGGCCCGGTGATGACCGGCACCCCCGCCTCCGCCAGCAGCTCGGGCACCAGATAGCCCTCCGTGCCGTGAACCACCACCAGCTTCAGCCCGAACTCCCGGCTGAGGCGCACGGCGGTAGCGATGTCGTCGGCCCGGTGGGCGTGGAAGTGGGCGGGCAGCTCTCCCGCCACCACCGGCACCAGCGCCTCCAGCTTGGCGTCGTAATCGGGCATGTCCTGGTCGGGATCTCCGTCCGCCTTGGCCTGCTTGTCCTGGTACTCCTGGGCTTTGGCCAGGTGCTCCCGGATGAGGGCCGCGGTGGCCATACGGGTCACCGGCGTCTCCTTCCGGTCGTTGTAGACCGACTTGGGATTTTCCCCCAGGGCAAACTTCATGGCGGCGGGGGCCTTGAGCACCATCTCGTCCACCCAGCGGCCGTCGGTCTTGAGGGCCAGGAACTGCCCGGCGATGGGGTTGGCCGAGCCGGGGCCGGTGAGCACCGTGGTCACGCCCCCCTCCCGTGCCTCCCGGAAGCCCCGGTCCAGGGGATTCACCCCGTCGACGGCCCGGAGCTGGGGGGTACAGGGGTCGGTGGACTCGTTTCCGTCGTCCGCCTCAAAGCCCAGGGCATCCCCGAACAGGCCCAGGTGGCAGTGGGCGTCGATGAAGCCGGGCAGGATATGCCCCCCCTCCGCATCCAGCACGGGGCCCTCCGCCCCGGCGGGCAGGGCCTCCATGGGCCCTACGGCGGTGAGCTTCTCCCCCTCAAAGGCCACGAAGCCGCGGGGAATCACCGGCCCGTCCATGGGGTGAACTACCCCGTTGAGAATCAGCATTAGCCATTCGCCGCCTTTCGACAAAAGTTCTATTTGACATTTTATGGAAATCATAGTATGATAAGAGCACAGCTTATCCAATAGGCGAGTGTAATTCCAACCCGCGATTCTTCCATTCTCCCGCACACATCTCTCTTGGGCGCCCCAGGACGGGGCGCTCTTTTTTTATCTACTCCTCCAGCGTGTACTGGTCCACCAGGGCCACGTCCCGCTCCAGGTAGTGGCCGCCGCGCCAGAGGCGGAAGGTGAGCACGTCCCCCACCGCCAGCCCCTCCTTGATCGCCTGGAGCTGGTCCATGTCGGTGATCGTCTCGCCGTTGACCGCCACGATCACGTCGTTGGGCAGGACGCCCTGCCGTTGGGCGTCGGAGCCCTCTGTACCGCCACCCCTCGGGGGCACCCGTACTCCTCCGCCAGCTCCTCCGTCACGGTATAGCCGGTGATGCCGATGGTGGGCCGGCCCTCCACCCGCCCGTGGGCGATGAGGGCGTCCACCACCGTCTTGACCGTGGTGGTGGGAATGGCGAAGCCCAGGCCCTCCACCGTATTGTCATAGGCCCGCATTTTCAGGTTGGTAATGCCAACCACCTGTCCCCGGTCGTTGATGAGCGCCCCGCCGGAGTTGCCCGAGTTGAGGGCGGCGGTGGTCTGGAGCAGTACCATGGTGTACCCGTCCACGTTCACATCCCGGTTGATGGCGGAGATGATGCCGTCGGTCATGGTGCCCCGCAGCTCCTCCCCCAGCGGATTGCCGATGGCCGCCACCGCGTCCCCCACCTCCAGAAGGGTGGAGTCGCCGAACTGGGCGGGCGTCAGGCCGGCGCAGTCGATCTTCAGCACCGCCAGATCGCTCTGTGCATCCTGTCCCACCAGCAGGGCCTGGAACACACGCTCATCCTGGAGCACCACATCCACGGCGCCGCATCCCTCAATGACGTGGCTGTTGGTGATGATATACCCGTCCTCCGACATCACCACGCCGGTGCCCAGGCTCATGCCGTCCCCCTTGCTCCCCCGGATGCTGACGATGGAGGCGATGTTCTCCCGGTAAATCTCCTGGAGGCTGTGGGCCCCGCCGCTGGGCAGGGGGGAGATGGTGAGGGTGGTGCCGTCCCCGGTGGGGGCCCGCTCTACCGTGGTTTCCTCCGGCAGCTCCTCCCGAACGGGAAGGGGCTGCCAGGTGCTGTCGGCCAGGGCCGGCAGCTCCTCCAGGCGGCTGTGGCTCCACAGCCCCGCCGCCGCAGTCAGGCCGCCCAGCAGGGCCATGGTCAGGAGAAAGAGGAGCACCGCCGCTGCGCCGCTCCACCGCCGGCGGCGCCCTGCGGAAATCGGCGCCGGGGTGCTCCGGGGGGCCTCCCCCGTTTGATCGTAATAGTAGCCGCGCATGGGCCCTCCTTCTTGCCCCGTCTGCCGGGGCGTCATGCAAGCGTCAGGGTAAATACGAACTCCGTCACGCCGTCCTGGCTGGTGACGGAAATGTTCTCCTTGTGGTTGTTGAGGATAGTCTTGACGATATACAGCCCCAGGCCCACGCCCTCCCGGTCCACGGAGCGGGATTTGTCGCTCTTGTGGAAGCGGTCGAAGATCATGGCCAGCTCGTCGGGGGGGATGGTGTCGCCGTGGTTGCGCACCGCCACGTGGGCCTTGCCCCCCTTGGCGGTGATGGACAGGCCCATGGTGCTCCCCTCGGCCGAGAACTTGATGGCGTTGTCCAGCAGGTTATAGCACACCTGGGTGATGGCGTCCGGATCCCCCCACACCAGCACGGGGCCGTCGGGGAGCTGGGTGTCCACGTCCAGATGGCGGGCATTGATCTTGTTCTCCAGGCTCACCAGCACCCGCAGCATGACCTCGGACACGTCGAACTGCTCCTGGGCGGTGACATTCTCCGCCGACTGGAGGCGGGACAGATCCAGCATCCGCCGCACCAGGCGGGAGAGCCGCCGGGTTTCCGAGGAGATGGTCTGTAGCGCGGCGCGCTCCTTGTCCGGCGGGATGGTGCCATCCAGAATGCCGTCGGAAAAGCCGGCGATGGTGGTCATGGGGGTCTTGAGCTCGTGGGAGATGTTGGCCACAAACTCGCTGCGGCGGGCCTCGCTCTTGGCAATGGAGTCGGCCATGGCGTTGAAGGCCTCGGCCAGCTCGCCCACCTCGTCCTTCCGCTTCTCATAGCCCTGCACCCGCACCTCGTACTCGCCGTGGCCGAATTTGCGGGCGGTCTCGGCGATCTCCTTCAGGGGGTTGGTCAGCCGCAGGGAGGTGATGGAACTGGTGATGAAAGCCACGCACAGTACCACCACGGCGGTAAAGAAAAAGATGGAGATGAACGCCTGCCATAGCTCGGTGATGTCCGAGGTCTCCGCCGCCACATAGGCCACGCCGATCATGGTCTGCTCGGTCTGCCCGGTGGCCAGGTTCACCGTTTTAACCGTGATGGGGGTGCCCGCCACAAAGCGTTTCTCCGGAAACAGGCCGCCCAGAGTGGTCATACCGCTGTAGCCGCCCTCCTTTTGGAGCTGGCTGACGATGGACTGGGGCAGATAGTTCCCCCCCAGCCCGCTCTGGATCGTCGCTCCATCGGAACAGAGTACCAGCTCCCCATCCGCCTCGGTGACCAGGACAAAGGCGTTGGCGATGTGGGCCACATTGGCAACATAGAGCTGGTAGGCCATGTCCCGCACGTCGATCCCTTCGGCCCGCACCTTGGCGGTGAAGTCGGCCACATAATCGGCGTTGCGCTCCATGGAGTCCCGGGTTTCCCGGATTGTATACTGGTAGGACAGGCCGATAAAGGCGGTCCCCAGCAGGGCGAAGGAGATGAGAATCATCCCCGCCGTCAGCAGGAACTGCCGTCCGTACAGGCTCTTCATGCGCCGCTCACAACCTCAAACTTGTAACCGACACCCCACACGGTTTTGAGGCTCCACTGCTCGCTGACGCCCTCCAGCTTCTCCCGCAGGCGCTTGATATGCACGTCCACGGTACGGGAATCGCCGAAGTAGTCGAAGCCCCACACCTCGTCCAGCAGCTGGTTGCGGGTGAATACCCGGTTGGGGGAGGCCGCCAGGTGGTAAAGCAGCTCCAGCTCCTTGGGCGGCGTATCCACCCGCTTGCCGTCCACCAGCAGCTCATAGGAGTCCAGGTTGATGACCAGCTTGTCGAAGGAGAGCTTCTTCTCGCCACTCCCCTCCTCCTCGCCGCCGAAGCGGCGGAGCACCGCGTGGATTCGGGCCAGCACCTCCTTCATCTCAAAGGGCTTGACGATATAGTCGTCGGCGCCCCCCTCCAGCCCGGCCACCTTGTCCTGGGTCTCCCCCTTGGCGGTGAGCATGATGACTGGGGTCTTGTCGTTCTCCCGGATCTTCTTGAGCACCGACCAGCCGTCCATTACAGGCAGCATGATGTCCAGCAGCACCAGCTCCGGGTGGAAGGAGCGGAACAGCTCCACCCCCTTGCCGCCGTCCCCGGCCACCGCTGTCTCAAAGCCCTCCTTCTCCAGATAGAGGTGGAGAAGCTCGGCAATGTTGGAGTCGTCTTCCACAATCAGGACCTTCCTGGCCATAGCGCACCGTCCTTTTCTATGTTGTTCTCTCCGGTATTATACCGGCTTTTTTCCCCACAAGGGTGAATTTTTTGTAAAAGGGGGTTACCGGGTCTCCACATAGGCCCGGTCCACCTGAATGACCGCAAAATACCGCTCGTCCAGGGCACGCACCGCCCCGGACAGGCGTTCGCAGAGCTCCTCGTCCCGCAGGCGGCAGCGGTGGGGCACCACCACGTCAAAAATCAGGTTGGTGTGCTGGGGCCCCTTGGTCACCCGGAAGTCATGGATGGTCATCTCCGGCTCCACGGCCCTTGCCAGGGCCGCCACCTGTTCCCGCAGGCGGTTCACCGACTCGTCGTCGGTGGCGATGGGGTCCATGTGCGCCGTGGTCTCAATGCCGAACTTCTGCTGGATCTCCCGCTCGATGTGGTCGATGGCGTCGTGGGCCTCCAGGATGTCGGCATCCTGGGGTACCTCGGCGTGGAAAGAGCACAGCCGCCGCCCCGGGCCGTAGTCGTGGATGATGAGGTCGTGCATTCCCACCACCTGGGGATGCGACAGCACCACCTCCCGGATTGCGTGGACCAGCTCCGGGTCGGGGCTGGCCCCCAGCAGGGGGTTAATGGTGTCCTTGGCGGCTCCCCAACCCGCCTTCAGAATAAAGACGGCCACCACCGCCCCCGCCCAGCCGTCGATGCTCAGGTGGGCGAAGTGTCCGGCCAGGGTGCCCGCCAACACGGCGGAGGTCGCCACCACGTCGGAGAGGGAGTCCGCGGCGGTGGCCGCCATGGCCGCCGAGCCGAGCTTCTTCCCCAGTGTCCGGTTGAAGTGGCCCATCCACAGCTTCACCAGGATGGAAGCCGCCAAAATGGCCACCGACACCGGGGAGAAGTCCACCGCCTCCGGGTGGAGGATCTTCCCGATGGAGGTCTTGCCCAGCTCCAGCCCCACCAGGAGGATCATCAGGCTCACCAGCAGCCCCGCCAGGTACTCCGCCCGGCCGTGGCCGAAGGGGTGTCCATCGTCGGCCTTCTGTCCCGCCAGCTTAAAGCCCACCAGAGTCACCACCGACGAGCCCGCGTCGGACAGGTTGTTGAAGGCATCCGCCGTGATGGCGATGGAGCCGGTCACAACGCCGGCGAAGAACTTGCCCGCAGACAGCAGCAGATTGAGCACAATCCCCACCGCCCCGGACAGGACGCCGTACTTCTCCCGCACCGCCGGGTCCGTCACATTGTCGCAGTCCTGGATGAAAAGCCGCACCAGCCGATTGATCATGCTGTCTCCCCCAAAGATTGGTTTCTTTTTATTATCCCACGCCCGCCCGCCATCGTCAAGGAGAGGTTTTCCCCCCAAACAGACGGTCTTCCTCCCTCTCCTTGTATCCACAGGTACAAAGTGATAGAATAGGGAAAACAAGCTCCCCATACCCAAGCCGCCGTGGCGAGGAGGTATCCTATGAAAATCCGCTTTCTCGAGCCGGGCAACCGGCCCTATAAGCCCACGCCCCTCAACTACTTCGTCTACGACCGCTACATCCGCACCCCCTCTGTGGGACTCAACACCCTGGCTACCATTGTCAAGGAGCTGGTCGATGACACCTATATGTACAGCGAGTCCATCTCCCGCATCGACATGGCCGACGTGGAGGACGCGGACATCGTGTTCATCGGTATTTTCACCTTCGCCGCCGTCCGGGGCTACGAGCTGGCCGACCACCTCCGGGCCCACGGGCGGGGCCTGGTGGTGCTGGGCGGTCTCCACGCCTCCATGAACTGCGCCGAGGCGGCGCGCCACTGCGACTATGTGCTGCTGGGCGAGGGGGACGAGACCATCCGCGCCTTCGTGGATGCGGTGGGCCGCGGGGAGCGGCCGGACTTCCCCGGCTTGGCCTGGATGGAGG
>ERZ772877.969-NODE-969-length-15699-cov-2.82658_pt1 | contig 15699 bp, 15 predicted proteins | sample MGYA00580583_ERZ772877 | MGnify/ENA primary metagenome ERZ772877 (study PRJEB29015, sample SAMEA2737661) | human gut metagenome | biome: human gut; feature: human-associated habitat; material: faeces | place: China | collected 2012 ... | reverse complement strand
AAGTCCATTATACCAGATATCGAAACTATCAACAACTTAATTTATGTTATACTAGAGTGAATTCAATATACGCACTATGGTGCGTTTACCTCTCTTCAAAGAGCTCGTCACTTCTATAAAAAATATCTAAAATTCACAAAAGGCTGCCTTGCACATGCAAGACGACCTCTCAGCTGTTCCTTAACAGAAAACTAAAATATCATATTTATATTCACCTGTTTCTCAGGCTATCTCACCACTGTTTTCTTCATTATACTCTCTTTACCTCAATGTTACAAGGAATGATTATATCTTCTTTTCAACCCCTTCTTTTCAACCAATCTCATCACGCCTCCATATACCCAATCCACCACATAGGACGCTGCCAGAGACAAAGCCACAAGTGTCAGCATAATCACAAACACGTTTCGCCAACAGAATACGAGTGTCGGTGTAAATATCATGTAAAACTGCATATGCGTCAACCACATATTTGTAGAATGTTTTCCGAAAAACAACAATATCTTCTCGCCAAGTTTCCCCCAATTATATGTTCCAAACAGAATAATCAATGCGACTGCTGAAAATGGCGCAAATATCATGTGACGTAAGATTGCTCTTACTACAATCACAATAATCAAAAATATCCATGGCAATACTGGATTGTTTCTGATTTTTGATAACAGCTTGGAACGATCCAACATATTTTCTTTTGCCAAAATCATACCGATTACAAACGAAAACTGTGACCGGAGAAGAAGCATCAACGCATTGACAAACAATCTAACTGCCTCAATTTCTATTTTTCCTAAAACAACGTACTCAATTCCAAATGCCGCAACATAAAGCACAAATGAAACCAGCAGCACAACCCAATATGAGTGTTTCTTGATTAACTTAAATATAACACCAGATAGTAATGCCAATATTGTGTATGTCTGTACGAACCAAAATGCTCCCACATAACTGCTCTTGACTAAGCAAGCATTCAAAATAAAGTTTAAAACACTTCCTGGAAATCTATCTCTCATTCCGAGTGTAAATCCCACACAACATGTAAGAACCATAATAATCCAAAAACGAATCAAAAGCCTCAGAACTCGATACATTCTCTTTTTCATATTGCTTCCAGAGTCTTCACTAATATAAAGTCCATATCCACTGCAAAACAGATAAATCGGAACACACGCATCAAATATGTATGAAATGTGTGTCAAGAGAGGTACTCCTCCAATATAAAATCTAACATCATAAAAATTTGCAATATCACTTCTGTTAAATAAATGAAGTCCTAACATAAATAGGATTGCGATTCCTTGTAGGCACTTTGTTTCGTTTATTCTAAGTTTCATAATTATTCTCCCTGCTATCACAATCTGTCCCACAATAACTATACCCAAAGCCTTTCAAGAAGTATCTTAAATGAACTATTAATTCCCCTTAATATCCTCATAATTTTTGTGGAAATTAATTAATTGAGGTATATGTTTCCATACCTTTTTGTCCTTTGGTGGAAGCTGCATATAATCACCATACTCTATTCCTAAACACTTATCATAATCTTTATAAACATAGAACTTTTTTCCTTCAAAATTAATTAATATTAATTTTTCAAAAATATCCGATGGATAATAATTCTGTGCTACATCAATCGTACTAGGAAAAACATATTGTAACTTACTGCCAGAATTATATTTTGCTATTTTCTTCTCTGCTATCTTCCGATACCTTTCTTGAAATGTTTCTATAATAAAAAACAATATATTTTCTACCAATGATACTATTCTGATATCTGCTAAATTTCACCACATGCAATCTTCGTTAATATTTCCACCGCTTCAAAATGACTATAATTCTCACATAGATTTCTTTCTAAACTTTCTCTAAATTCTTCATTCTTTATTAAAGTTTGGATCGCATCTGCAAATGCATTTTCACAAACATCTACTAAAACTCCTGTTTTTCCATTTATTATTTGTTCTCTTCCCGCTGATATGTTACTACAAACTATTGGTTTCCCCAAAATTTTCGCTTCATTAATTGCAAGACCATAAGACTCCAACCTTGAAGGTTGTACATATAGTGTACAACTTCTCAGCAAACCATAGGGATTATTTACATTTCCTAAAAGAAAGAAAGTGTTTTCCAGTTTATAATTCTTAATCATATTTTCTAATTTTTCCCTTTGATTTCCTTCTCCTGCTACATACCATTTAAACCGAATGTTTCTTTCTTTTAATATCCTAGCTGCATTAACTGCAACATCAACTCCTTTTTCCTCTCCCAATCTCGCTATGGTGAATATTACAATTTCACCATTATTATTTTCCGAAAAATCCCCCCCCACTTTAGATTTTTCTGTAATTTCTTCAGAATCCACAACGCAATACGCTATTTCACATTTATTTTTTAATATGGGAAAAAATTTTTCAATATTATTTTTAGCAGTTATTGAAACTGGAAAAACCCCATCATATTTTTTATAATAAGGAGTCAGTATTTTCATTTCTTCCGATGTTATGTCTTGTACTCCATGAACCCAAAAAAATTTCTTTTTGGCTTTCATATTCTCTATCACATAAAAGGCATCAATGTCTAAATGTCTGAATGAAATTGCCACGTCATATTTTTCTTTTATGACTGGTAATCTCTGTGCTGTATATTTCCATTGTTTACTCAATACAGTTTCATGCTGTAATTTATATCCTGCAAAAATAGATTTCATAAAATGAATAGGATTTCTAATAACCACATTGATTATATCAGGAGTTAATTGGTATCGTGGAATACCTTTAATCCTGACTTCTTTTGGGATTTGTGATACCCATTCTTCTGCCAATTCCGAAAAGTCTAACACCCACAAATCAATAGACATAATTTCATAATCTACCCTTTTCAACATTTCTACCATCGCTTTTGTCGCACCATTCATATGTAATGCTCTCGATATTATCGCAATCTTTTTCATGTCTCCAAACCCTCACATTGCCCTTTTTTAATCTCAAGATTTAAATAAGTTTTCATTTTTTAATAGATAATGTTTTTTTTCTTCAAAGCTCATTCCCCAAGTCATCAGCTTTCGATGCTTATTTTTCTCTTTTAAGTCTGACACTTTTCCTATGACTCTCGCAGGATTTCCTCCAATAACTACACCTTCTTCCGAAAAACTTTTCGTCACCACTGCTCCGGCTGCTATAATACACCAATTAGCAATCGTAACGCCTGGTAGCACTATTCCCCCCATACCAATAAACACATGATCTCCAATATTTATTCTTCCATATATATCACTTGTATCTTTAAGATAGAAATTTGCCGAAGCATCATGTGTAGCAAACATCACATTTGCGCTAATTGTGACATGATTCCCCAATTTAACCAAATAAGGCTCTGCCGTTTCTATTTTATCCGAAAAAATATAGCACTCTTCTCCTATTTCCATGCCCACTTTTCTAAGATGGCTAATATAAATTTCTCTCTCTGTATAATGCTTTATTTTTTTCAAATAAAAGTGTTTTAAATCTCTTTTCAACATACTTATAATTTCTGACATTACTTTACACTCTCTTTCTTTTTATAAGATCAATCACAATTCCTTTTAGATAATCATACTCTTCCGTCTTTTTATATATAAGAAGCAAAAAGCCATTCACTAACACAGATAGAATAATCGCCCAAACTATTAATCCCACCCAACTATTGATAAGAATCTGATTGATACCACATACACATACAACAAATAATACAATAAATAACATTATTTTTTTCAAAAGATCGATATAGTATAATCTCACATCAAGATGAAATATCTTTTTAAACACTACCCTGCAATCAACAATATATATAGTTGAAATATATGCCACAAGAGTTCCAATATAAACACCATTTAAACCAATCGGCTTAACCAGTACAATTGAAACAACTAAGTTAATTACTGCTGTAAATATAGCACGAACCTGCACTTCTTTAAATAATCCACATGCATCTTTATATATATTAATTATATTGTTTAATCCGGGAATCAAAAATACTAATGCCAATAAAATAACCGTGCTATTATCCAAACAATATTTTTCACCTAACCATACTTTTATACAGGGATTCAAAAAGCATCCTAAACAAATAGTACAGTATGTGTAAATCCAATAATTCAAAAGGTTTAATCTTCTAAATACAACATATTTATAGGAATCCGTTTCGGATGCATTCAAATCTCCCACACTTGCATACATAGATTGAAATATCATATTTATATAACTCGTTACAAGTTGAATAATCATTGTAAAATTTGATACAACTCCCACCATGGCCGTCCCTAACCATGTTGATACAATAAGATTATCTGTTGCTCCATAAACCACTCCACTAATTTTAAATAATGAAAGTGCGAAAACATTTTGGAAAATTCCCTTTACTTCCTCTTGTTCAAGGGGGGTAACCTCTTTCTCATTTATAATCGGATACCTTTTACCCACTATATTGGATATAATTACATTTTTTATAATGCCAGCCACAATTGGAAGCGCTAAATATAAATAATAATTTTTCAAAATAAGAAGTATTCCAAATTGCATAAAATAAGAAACCAGCCTAAAAATAGTCTCTACTTTGGTCAAAATATAGCCTTCTTGATGCGCATATATAATTACGCTCCTATATGCAAAAAACCAATACGATACAACTGTGTTAAGCAAAAACATCACATATATCACATAATAATTAATATCTATTCCTGCATCTAAATTTACCATGTATTTCAAAAATGGCGTTAATACTATTCCCAAACCAAATATAATCCATCCTATAATCCGATATGCGACTTTATATAAATGCATTAGCGATTTAATTTTTTCACTGTCATTATTTGCTATGGGTTTATACAGACTGAATGTAATTGCACTTCCAACCCCCAACTCCGCTAAAGATAATAATGACAACACATTTGTAAATAATCCATTTAATCCTAAATATTCTACACCTAATGAATGTACAAAAACTGTTCGCGTTGCAAACCCCAAAAACGTTACAACTATATTGTAAATCAAACTAAATATTAAATTGTATTGTGATTTTACAACTCTTGACTTCTTTGCCATTACACATCCTCCAATACCGTTACGCCTTCCAAAATCTTTTCTTTATATTCTGGCATGATTTCTTTTAGATGTTGCTCTATTTCTATTTTATGTTCTTCAATCCAGCAGAATCCATTTATTATCTCATTCCCTGAATCAATTGTTTGTACTGGAATTACATAATTTTCCTCTGTTCCAAACAAATCTTTTGCAATTCCCCGAGCTTTCACCGAATATCCTAAAACTAAAGTTGGTACTCCTGTTGAATAGGCAGCAATTGTAGCGTGTGTTCTGGCTCCAATAAACAATTCACACCGAGAAATATATCCCTTTATTACCATACAATTATCATCTTGTATTAATACTGTTCTCTGCGGGTTTTTACACTTTTTTCTAATAATTTCTAATGTTTTTCTATCATCATTTCCCTCAATAACCACATGTGGAATAAGAGCAATCTGATATGTTGTATGATCAATAATATAATCCACCAATTCTATAACATAATCTAATAAATGTTCTCCTGCCTTTGCGTTTTCTGTTGCTACAGGACTTACATTTAAGCCAATGGTATTTCCCTCCTCAAACCCATCAGGTAATTTTTCTTCTACTTTTGGTAATATAAATGCTGTATCTGGAACATACTTTATTTTTGTTTCTGGAATTCTACGTTTCAACAAATCATATGTAAAGGATTCTCTTGCCGTTATCAATGAATATCTTTTTAAATCTTGTAATACATTTATATTATTTAATTCATCTTCGTTAATAGAACATCCCCATAATACACTCTTAGCACCTCTTTTATTTATTTCACTATTTAAAACCTCTAACCACTCACTGAAATGATAGCAATAATTATCTCCTCCGATAGATATATATACTCCATCTGGTTCAATACTACGAATAAAACTTCTATACAAATTTCGAAAATATAACTTGTCTGTTTTCTTTATATGATATTTTATCAAATAAACCAATTTGCTTACAAAATTATCAAAGCCCTCTGTTTTATCTGGCAAAATCTTTACTAATTTCTCTAGTCCATACTTTTTATCAGCATTTACATCTCCCGAATAAACTGCATCTACACCTTTAATCGTCAAAATACTGGTCCTAAGCAATGCCTCACAACCATGATTTTCACTTCCAGCATGTGAATATAATATATATTTCCCCATAATTCTATCCTTTCTTATTTTATTGATATCAACTCTTCCAATTTAGATACACAAGATTTTTTATCATTTCTCAAATTATTTCTAAATTTCTCTGCTATGTTTTTATTATCTAATATATTTTTCAATGCATTATATATTTCATCTACATCAAATTTTACAATAAATCCAGTTTCTCCATTTGTAAGTTGTTCACTTGCACCGGCAAAATCAGTTGCCACGATCGGCAAACTAAATATTTTTGCCTCCGATATAGTAATTCCAAATCCATCCTTACGAGATGGCTGACAGTATATATCTGCCCTTTTTAAATATGGATAGGGATTATTCTTATTTCCTAATAGTATAAGTTTCTCTGATAGTCCCATGATTTCTATTTTATTTTTTACACTTTGAAAGCATTCTCCATCTCCAATACAATACCATTTAAATTGATATCCTTCTTCGCTTAACTTCTTTACAATATCTGGTATTATATCCTGTCCTTTATCGTAGCATACTCTTCCAATCGTTAGAATTTTTATCCCTTCATATGAAACTTCTACATTCTCTTTCGCTTTACTTATAATCTCCTCTCTATTCAAATAATTATAAAATGTCATAGAATGTTCCGAATATTCTGGAAATATACTATCAAATATTCTCTCTGCTTTCTGCGATACACAAATAATTTTATCAAAACTCCTAAATAAATATGGATATTTTTTTGCCTCCAATGTAATGCTATCTACCTCATTATGTATCCATGTATATTTTTTTAAAGCTTTTAAATTATAATTTGCAAACACCAAGGAAAACGAAATTGGTGCACCATAAGCAAATACATAATCATATTCTTCTTTCTGAACATCTAAATATCTACTGGTATATTCGCATGCTTTAACTGGATTTAAATGAATTTTGTTGCAAATATATGCTTGAACAACACTAATCACCCTTCTAAATTTCCTTTGCATACACAATTTTCTAATTAATGCAAATGAATTTCTCTCATCTTCAAAAATCTCAACTATATTTACCCCTTTAGGTATATCTTCAAATAGTTCACCACCAATCTTTTCAAGATAAAGCGTAATATCTACATTTACTTTCTGTAATTCTGTTATTAAAGTAATTAAAGACTTTTCTATGCCCCCCATAACCATTTGACGTGTTACAATTGCAATTTTCACTTTATCCTCCATCTCCATATTGTCTCCAACAATCTATATCTTCGATTTATTATTAGCTTTAACATCATTTTTTCTATTTTATTATTTGAAACACTCACAGCTCCTATTAAAACATTCTCACAATAATCTATGGTATTCATTTTGTCCAGCATTTGTTTTTTTTGCTCTTTTGTTTTTTCGTTATCTCTCAAAATTTTTATTACTGAACTATATATTTGTGGATAGATTGTTTTTATAAGAATCTGATTCCGCAAACTTTTATTACAATTTCCTCTTACCAAAAGCTTATCCAAACATTTATATACCCTTCCGTAAATATCAAAAATATCGTCGTAAACTTTTTTTGATAAACTAATAGCATTAGACTCTATATGATAATAATACGTAGTTGATTCCGATATCTTTAATTTATTGCAAAAAAGTAAATAGTTAAGACAAAATAAACTATCCTCACTAATATGAATCTCCTCTTCAAATCTAACATCAAATTTTTTTATAAGTTGAACTTTATACAATTTATTCCAACAAGGATGTATATATCCATTCGCAAATAAAGATTCAATTTCTTTCCAATTCAAATCATCCATATTATATTCACATGAATTTAATTGGCAATTAACTATATCATTATTGTCTTCTCTAATATATCCTTCTATCAAACAATCCGCATCTAACATCTCATTTAGCATTGCCTCTATATGTGTATCTTCAATCCAGTCATCAGAATCCACAAAACAACAAAACTCTCCTCTCGACGCTTCTATCCCCCGATTTCTTGCCGCTGAAACACCACCATTAGGTTTATCTATAATTATAATTCTAGAATCTTTTGCCGAATAATTTTCACAAATTTTCAAACTATTATCTGTTGATCCATCATTTACCAAAATAATTTCTATTTCCTGATATGTTTGGTTTTGTATTGACCTAATACATTTATCCAAAAACTGTTCTGCATTATAAACAGGAACAATAACAGTTACAAGATTGTTTTTCATTAAACACTCTCCTTCTAAAAATCTTATTATCTCTCTCTTTATTCATCTATCAACAATTTTTCCACTTGCTTCAATATACCTGATAATTCAAAAAAATGTTGTCTTTGCTCAGATAATTTCGCATATTTTTCTAATTCTATTTTCCCTTCCAGCAACTTTTGTAATTTTTGCTCCAATGCCTCATCTGTATTTTGAATAAGAATCCCGTATTTTCCAAAATCCAACAACTCATTTGGTCCCGCACAATCCACGCTTAAAATAGGTAATCCTAAAATCATGGCCTCCGCAATTGCAAGACTATATCCTTCTGCTCTAGACGAGCAGACAAATATATCTGACATCGCTAACCATGCATACGGATTCTCTTGAAATCCGACTAAACTAACCTGTTCTTCTAAACAGTTATCTTTTATTAATCGTTCTAAGTAACTTCTCTCAGAACCTTCGCCCAGTATCCAAAGATGAAAAGGATATTTTTTATTGTCGATATTCTTCAACCCCATAATGAGCCTATCATAACCTTTTTGCCTCTCCAACCTTCCAATACTAATAATTTTGAGGCCTTGTTCTTTATTTGGTACAGCTATCCTCTTTTCCCCTGCTCTCAAGTTAATCTCCTTACTATCAATAGGATTATAAATAACCTCAACTCTATCTTTTAAATTAAATTTTTTTTCAAATGTACTTTTTACTGACTTTGATACCCCAACAATTTTATCATATTTTTGATATGTTAATCGTTCTTCATCGATTGACGAATAATATTGATCAGCATAAGGATTGTTCTCCATATCAATATGTAACCAACATACTTTTTTGCTTTTTTCATTAGTAGATTCAGCTATAATCCTTGTCGCAAACCCTTCAACAAATGCAACTTCTACATCATATTGTTCAGAAATATATTTTCTGTACACATCACCCGGAGATGAATTATAAATCCATTTATAAGTATACCTATATTTCATTTTTTCAACTATATTAGATAAACTATCATAATCTTGTAACATAGAAATCAGATGGCAATATTTCTCTACTTCTTTAACATACACCCCTGTTTTTGCAACCACTAATACTGTAATATCAAATTTCTGTTTATCTAAATTTTTCACTAATGTTGTTAATACTTTTTCGGCACCGCCACCTGATAAGCTTTCAATAAAAAATAAAATCTTCTTCATATTCTCTCCTACATCACCATTTGCTATTTATATTAATTTCGTCATCCCTTACTTATGCTTCAATATTTTTTTTGTGTTTTCCAATCCAATTACCTTTACCAAACATCTCTTAATATTCTTCTTAGCCTTAACATACCACGGTAACCAACTAACATAAAAATGATGAACACAATACGAATTATCTGTAATCTGATAAGTACCATATGTATACACATATGGTGAAAAGTATTCTTTCGGATAAATCTTCATACCATCTTTCAACTCTTGATAGCAATTATTTCTATCAAGCGAGTATTCTTCCAACAACTCTGTTAACTTCGTAACATTCGTTCCTTCTATAATCTTTCCATTTTCATCATAAAAAGGAATTGTCTTATATAAATCATAAAACTTTTGAAATAGTGGATATCCCGGAATCGCTCCCATCATACTCGTCGCGACATAATTTCCCTCTTCGAATCCCAAAAGACATTTTGCATCTAAAATATCATCAAAACTTTTAAACACTTCTACATCTGTGTCAAAATAAATTCCACCATATTCCAAAAGAGCCTTTACTCTTGCAACATCACTTACAAATGCGTATTTTTTTGCTGCATAAGCATCTTTTGTATATTGGAATTGATTCACATCAAAATTCTGTTCACTCCATTCCATAAATTGGTAATCTGATAAATGCTTTTTCCAACTTTCAATACACTTTTTTACTTGCTCTGGTTTTTCTTTGCCTCCAAACCAACAATAATGAATAATTTTTGGTATTTTTTGATTTTCACTCATATCGTCTCCCATTTTTGTTATTCCATCAACTTATATATCTTCTCAACTTCACGTTCATTGCTATAATGTGTCTTTTTCATATTTTCAATCAACTTATTTTGTAAATCTGAATCTCTGATAACTCTCTCAATTCCTTTTGCACATTCTTTATTATCCAGCAGTACGATTACCCCATCATACCCATCTTCAACTTGTGAATGCGCTGTTGGAAAATCTGTTACAATTACAGGTTTGTGTAATACCTGAGCTTCCCGGACTGTTACCGCTTTTCCTTCATATCTAGATGGCTGCACATAAATATCACAATTTTTAATATATGGATATGGATTATCCTTTTTTCCTAAAATGATCACCCTATCTTTCATTCCATATTTTTCAATATTGGTGCGGATTAATTGCTCATCTCCACCAAACCCCATCAAATACCACCTGATATTAAGTCCACTCTCTAAAATATATTTACAAATTTCTGGTACATTATCAAAATTTTTTGCATAAGAAAATCGTCCAACAGATAATAATTTAATATGTTCTTCTTTCTCAAACTCTACATCAATTGGTTCATCTGCCTGTTCCTCTACCATGCTATTCGTAACAATATTATCTATCCCAATAATTTTATCCTGCAATGTCGGAAACTTCTGCAAGAAAGCTTCTGTTGCCTTTTCAGATATTGATGCAATGTAATCATATCCTTCCCACATGCTCAGCTCAGTTTCCACATCTATATCAATAGTAGAATAATCCGTATGTATCCACGCAATTTTCTTCTTTGCTTTTACATGGTTCAAGCAAATGTAATGTGGAGTCAAAAAACTAATTGCCAAATCATACTCCACATCAGGATTAATATCCTCCATATATTTCCATGTATATCTATGGCTATACGTTAGCTCAACTTGATTCTCTTTTTTTAGTCCCAATTCTTTGACTCTCTTCTTTGCCAAATATTTTGCTTTTAATCTTCCATATAACATACTTATTTCATGCTTAGCAATCAAAGATTTCACTGGAACTGCCAAATATCTCGCCTGATTCATTGGAAGTAAATTTACTTCTTTAGGAATAAATTTAAATAAATCTCCTTCTTGTCTCATTAAAAATAAGTCCACTTGATACTTTGAATAATCAAAACTATTCAGCAACCCTAAAAGTGCTCTCTCTGCTCCGCCTATTTCCATTGCATGAGAAACTATAATAATCTTCTTTTTTAACATAATAATATCACCTTAAAAAATCTTAATATGATTAAATAAATCATATGTAATACTAAAAGTTCCAAGCTTAGTTAAGTCTAATACAAAATAAATAAAGTAAAACGTATAATAAATTAATATATTTTCTCTTCGATGAGGATTTCCTTGATACATCACATTCAACATCGTTGGTATTGTAATAGCATTTAATACCGAAAAGTATGTTCCAATTCGTGCAAAATAGATTGGATTAAAAAATAGTCCTAACGAAATCATAAAAGCATTTATAATCATCATATTTACTCCAAGCAATAGTAATTTATCCCCTTCTCTATTTATTCTCTTTCTGCACACCCACGAAAAAATTACTGGTACTATTTCAACTAAAACTCTCATCGGATTAACAGTATGACTCATCATTTCTTCAACAGAATAATCTTTTCCAACTATTCCAGCAAAATTTAATAGGGTTTCAAGATTCATGGAAACTAATACTGCAATCACTAAAACTATTGTCATTTTTTTATTCCAAATACCCTCTGTAAATAAAGGTATAATTGCCACACAAATAATATATGGATGAAATGCCATTGCAATTAATAACCAAAAAACAAATTTAAAATACCTTTTCTGTAATAAATTATCAATTGCAAATAAACTCAATCCCATAGCTAACGCTTGCTTAATCCCCCCCATACTGAACACATATGCTCCCAATATCAAGTAAGAAAATATCGTCAATTCAAAACATTTGCTATACTTTGAATAAAAATATAAAAATATAGTATTTACTATAATTGAAGAAACTAAAATAAGTGTTTGCGGATTTTCAGAAATATATTTTTTCAAAAAGGTTTGTAAAATAGTAAATCCACCATATGGTTCAAAAAAGGAAAAAATATTCTTGTCGTTAACATTCAGCATTTGATATCCTTGCATATATGTTTCAGTATCATTATATGTTGTTCTTAATCCTGAAAAAAGTATAACTATTAAAAGTAATGTGAAATATAATATTTTTACTGACCAATCTTTTTTCACAGCATCTTGAACGCTTATATATTGTTTGCTTCTAAGTTCTATCTGATTTGCTAAAAAAAAGCAAACTCCAATCATTACAAATAAATCTATCATACTTGTTTCACCCTTTTCTTATGCAAATACTCATATATTGATTGAGGCAATAATCCGACTATCAAGGGTCTTAACACATAAAGATAATTAAAAACAGATAAACTAAACGCTTTCATTATCAACCATTTCACATACGCCTCATTAATTCTGTACTTAAATTTTCTCCGCTGAATTGCATTTCTATCATCTCGCATTTTATACAATGCTTCTTGAAGGTTATGCCCTTTATATCCTGCTGAATACATTTTAAACCATAAATGATAATCTTCCACTCTTAACAATTTCTTTTCAACAGAATACCCCTTCACTTTTTCATACGCTTCTCTTCTCACCATACAGGGTGCATGGCAAAACGGAGTCCCTTTGATCAAATCTGCTTTCTCTGGAAAAGCAAGCATATTACTTTCTCCCCATTCACCTTGCTCATCAAAATAAATCATATTTGTACTTACAATTGCATATTCCTTATGCGAATTCAAAAAAGCAACTTCTTTTTCTAACCTAGTTGGAAGCGAAATATCATCTCCATCCATTCTAGAAATATATTCCCCATTAGCTTTTTCCAAACATTTATTCAATGTATAATTTAGTCCCATATTTTTTTCATTTTGAAAAGTACAAATATTCCCATATTGTTTAGAAAACTGCATTGCTATTTTATAAGTATCGTCCTGAGAACCATCATCACACATAATTAATTCCCATTCTCCATATGTCTGCTTCAAAATAGATTCAATCGCTTCTTCCAACGTATCTGCACAATTATATATTCCCATTATGATAGATACTTTTTTTTGCATTTCATCAGCTTCTCCTTACTATTATCTCTCTATCTCCCTTATCGTTTTCCCTACAACCTTCTTCTTATCAAATTTCTCCTGCACCACTTCTCTGGATGCCTGTCCCATCCCTTTTCTCTCCTCATACGAAAGCCCAAGGAATTTCTCCAGCTGTCCAAGAAGTGATTCAGCATTTTTCTCCTCCGCCAGATAACCATTTTTTCCTTCTTCCACCGCTTCCAGACATCCATGTATATTAGATGTGATTAACGGTCTTCCGATCGCTCCCGCTTCCAAAAGCGTATTTGCCATGCCTTCGTGATAAGACGGCAATACAAAACAGTGACATTTTTCAATAAATGGCTTTACATCTTTCTGGTAGCCGTGATACACAATCACACCCTTTTGAACAAGCTCTTCCAATCGTGATTTATAATCATCTTCCAAAGGACCCACAACGTCAAAAAAGACATCAGAACGTTGCTGTGTGATCCTCTCTGCTGCCTCAAATAACTCGTCCACCCCTTTTTCTTTCATCACACGTCCGATAAACAGAAATCGAGTTCCCTCGTCAGAAGGATACTCACTAAATGGATAGTCCGCAAGATTGACACCCGCTCCATGCAGCACACAAATCTGTTTTTCTTTTAATATGTGTAAATCTAAAAAGGTCTGCTTATTTCCTATATTTTCAAAAAATACTACTTTTGCTTTTTTCAAGGCAAGCTTATATAAAAATATCACTAATTTCTTTACCATACTTTCGCTCTGAAATGCCGTTCCAAGCCCTGTAATATTCACTGCATACGGCACACGAAGCATACGACACATCAAACCGCCATAAATGTTCGGCTTAATTGTATAAGTAATGACCATATCCGGATGAATTTTTTTCAATACTTTTTTATAAAAAAGTATTAATTTCATATCTGTTTTTAGATTCATGCCTCTTCGATCCACGAATGTATCTATAAATCGACAACCCATTTCTTTTAAATTCTCTAAGAAAACACCTTTAGGAATAGAGACATATACTTCACACCCTTGATTTAACAACTCTTGAATTAACTCTTTTCGAAACTTATATAACCCTTCTGCATTATTTGCTAAGATTAATACCTTCATTTTACCCCCCTACTTCTTTCTCCCGCTATATAAATTAACTCTTTTTATTGTAGCAATCCTTTTATCTTCTCAATAACAACACTATCATACATCATCATCACAACATCTTCTTCGTAATTTCCAAAGCATGGCTCATTTTCAATTCCATTTACATTATTCTCAATCAGTTTTACGAAGTCTACACCTGCACCATACGCATGTAAATATCCGCCGCCAAATCTTGGATTTACTTCTGACAGGTAATACTCTCCATCACGATACCAAAAGTCCATATCTATTGGACCATTGAATTTAAAGACTTTCAATGCTTCACTTGCAAACTGATTTAATTTGTCATCTTTAAAAGAAATAGTCTTGCTCGCTCCACCGATTTTTGTTTCAAGTTTTTTCTTGCTAAACAAAGAAACCGCCTGATTACTGATTGCATCAACATAAATATCTGCATCAATATCTAATGCATCACTCATAAGTTCTTGGATAATCAAACTAGAATCCTCTATCATAGCCTTTTCCAGAGTTCCCATATCATCCACTCTTCGTGCTCCAACAGACCCGCTTCCTCTTCTTGGTTTTACAAATACTGGAAAATCAATTTCTCCTTTGGACTTCCCTATCTCAAATGATTCGATATCACTGTATGTTAAAACCGTTCTTATATTTTTTTCTTTTAAATACTTATACATTACATATTTATCAAAACAAATTTCTGCAGTTTCTTTGTATGGAGTTAACACCTCCACTCCTAGTTCTTCAAATTTACTTCTGTTTTCTGCTAAAATCATAATTTCTGGATCAATTAATGTAGTAATAGCCTGAATTTCTTCCTTCTTACAAATATCCAAAATTGTCGGAATATAATTATCATCGTCTATTCTCGGAACAATATAGTATTTATCTGCCATATAGATAGCCGGTGCCGTCAAGCTAATATCTGTTGCAATAATCTTTCCTTCGTTTGCCATTGATTTTCTGAAATTCTTTAAGAGTTCACATCTTCGTCCCGCACTACAAAACAATATATTCACTTTTTATTTCCTCCTAAAATTTATCATAATCTCTCGGAATCTTTAGCTCAGTAAAATCAAGGCTTGCAGATTCCTTT
>ERZ772877.963-NODE-963-length-15719-cov-2.55292_pt1 | contig 15719 bp, 9 predicted proteins | sample MGYA00580583_ERZ772877 | MGnify/ENA primary metagenome ERZ772877 (study PRJEB29015, sample SAMEA2737661) | human gut metagenome | biome: human gut; feature: human-associated habitat; material: faeces | place: China | collected 2012 ... | reverse complement strand
GAGAGGAGCTGAGTGAAATGTGCAATCTGAGTGAAGCGATTGAAGAGAATGCAATTAAAAGGGGAATTCAGCAAGGAATACAGCAGGGAATACAGATTTTAATAGAGGATAATCTGGAGGAGAAAATTCCCGAGGATCGCATTATCGAAAAGCTCCAGAAAAAGTTTAAACTGAATAAAGAAGAAGCGGTAAAGTATTTGGAGAAATTCCGTGGTGATAAATAAGGATTAAGGATTCCAAACTGGTTTTGAAAAGAACCGTATAATATACCGATTTCTGCCGGCTATTTTTGATTATAGTCTTGCTGATGAAAGCCCGGACTGCACTTTGATGCGGTCAGGGCTTTTTGGCTCCTCGCACGACTGTCAGTATAAAATTGTAAGATGTCAGCCCGGGTGAAGTATGGTATAGTAAGTAGTATATTTCAGGTTACAGTGCGTATCACAGGAGAGGAACAGGAACTGCTTTTTGACAGCAGTATCCAAAGCTACAGGAGGGATAATCGTGTCATTGCTTTTTCATACAGGAGCGTCGGGAGCGGGAAAAAGTACGGGGCTTTACAAAGAAATCATTCAGCGCTCCGGGAAAGAGCCGGATCGGAATTTCCTGATCATAGTGCCGGATCAGTTTACGATGCAGACACAGATGGACCTGGTGACGATGCATCCCTGTAAAGGGATTATGAATATAGATGTGCTCAGCTTCGGAAGGCTTTCCCATAGGATTATTGAAGAGGTGGGAGCGGACGAGAGGCCGGTGCTGGACGATACGGGAAAGAGCCTTGTTCTCCGGAAAATTGCGGGGAAGCTGAAGGGGGAAACTTCGGTAATCGGGGGAAATTTGAATAAGACCGGTTATATCCACGAAGTGAAGTCCGCGATTTCGGAATTCATGCAGTATGGGATCGGTGTGGAGGAACTGGAGAAGCTGACGGATTATTCCAAAAAGAGGGGACAGCTTTATCATAAGCTGAAGGATCTTGGTGTGCTTTATCAGGGTTTCCGGGATTTTATACGGGAAAAATATATCACAACGGAGGAAACGCTGGATGTGCTGGCGCGGCTGCTTCCCAAATCGGAACTGGTGCGGGGGAGCGTGATTGCTTTTGACGGATTTACGGGTTTCACGCCGGTGCAGAACCGGGTGCTGCAGCAGCTGATGGGGCTGGCGGGCGAGGTGATCGTTTCTGTGGTTATGGACGGAAGCGAGGACATGTATGACGAGAAGGAGGAGCAGAACCTGTTTCATCTGAGCAAGAAAACGGTGGCGTCTTTAAGCCGCCTTGCGTCGGAGGCAAATGTAGCCCGGGGAGAGGATGTGATTTTGACGGCTGATCCGGTGCCCCGGTTCCGGGAGAATCCTTCCATGGCGCATCTGGAGAAGCAGCTTTTCCGTTATCCCAGCAGGCCCTATGAAGGAGAGGCTCAGATACGGATCATGGAGGCGTCCACGCAGCAGGAGGAGGTGCGGCAGGTATGCATTGCCATCCGCGAATACCTGCGCCGGACGGGAAACTGTTACAGGGATGTGGCTGTGATTGCCGGGGATCTGGCGGCGTATGCCAGCTTCCTGGAAAGAACGGCGGCTTTGTATGATATTCCCATTTACCTGGATCAGACGAGAGGAATTGTCCTGAATCCTTTTATCGAATATCTGAAAAGCGCCCTGCAGATTGTGACAAGAAATTTCACCTATGAGTCGGTCTTTCATTATATCCGCAGCGGTCTGGCTGATTTTACCCCGGAGGAGGCGGACTTTCTGGAAAACTATGTGCTTGCCACCGGTGTGCGGGGAAAAAAAAGATGGCAGACGATTTTTGTGCGCAAAACGCCGGATATGGAAAATGAACTGGAGGCGCTGGAGGGTTTGAATGTAAGCAGGCAGAAGCTGGTGGAGCAGATGGAGCCTCTGATGCAGACATTTACGGATACCCGATCCCTCGTCATGGGATTGTACGGATTTATTGAGAAAAACGAGGTGCAGGTTAAGCTTAAGGCATATGAAGAACAGTTTGCCGCGGAAGGGGATGCGGTAAAGGAAAGGGAATATGCCCAGATTTACAGGCTTGTCATGGATCTGCTGGACAGCATTGTGGAGCTGATCGGGGATGAGCCGGTGAAAATGGAGGAGTTTTCCCAGATTCTGGAGGCGGGCTTTCAGGAAATCCAGGTGGGGACGATCCCTCAGAACGTGGACAGGGTCGTGGCGGGAGATATGGAAAGAACCCGTCTGAAGCAGGTTAAGGCTTTATTTTTCCTGGGAATCAATGACGGCTATATTCCCAAGTCTGCGGGGAGCGGCGGGATTATATCGGATATGGACAGGGAGTTCCTGGCAGAAAGCGGGATGGAGCTGGCGCCGACCCCGAGGCAGCAGATGTATATCCAGAAGCTTTATCTTTATATGAATATGGCCAAGCCTTCGGACAGGCTGTATCTGTCCTATGCCAGGATGAGCAGCGAAGGGCGTTCCATGAGGCCTGCTTATCTGATCGAAATGGTGAGAAAGCTGTTTCCGTCCATACAGGTGGAAAAGCCGGAGGAACTGCCGGGCCTCATGCAGGTGCAGACACTGGAGGACGGGCGGGACAGCCTGGTACAGGGACTGCGGAAGTTTGCGGATGCCAGAATGGAAAAGGACGGGGAAGAAGAAAGGGATTTCCGGCATCTTTATCAGATATATGCGATGCAGGAGAATACCCGGGAATGGACTCATGAAATGGAGCAGAAAGCGTTTTTCAGCTACCGTGACAGGCCTCTTGCCAGAGAGGCGGCCCTGGCTCTTTTCGGGCGTACCCTTCTGGGGAGCGTAAGCCGGCTGGAGCAGTATGCATCCTGCGCTTATGCCCATTTCCTGCAGTATGGGCTGATGTTAAGGGAGAGGGACGGATACAGCTTTGAAGATGTGGACATGGGGAATATTTTCCATGGGGTTTTGGAGATTTTCGGAGAAAAGCTGAAGGAACACGGCTGGACCTGGTTTGACATTCCAAGGGAGGAAGGGGAAAAGCTGGTGGAGGAGGCTGTGGAGGCTTATGCGGTAACCTATGGGGAAGCCGTTCTTTTTGATAACGCGCGGAATCAATATGTGATAACAAGAATCAAACGGATTTTGAAACGAACGGTGTCAACCCTTCAGTATCAGCTGAAAAAAGGTGCCTTCCGACCGGAACAGTTTGAGGTTTCGTTCTCCGTGCTGGAGGATTTGGAGTCTGTAAATATTGCCCTCACGGGAGAAGAAAAACTGCGCCTTCGGGGGCGGATTGACCGTGTGGATGTATGTGAAGAGGAAGACAAGGTGTATGTGAAGGTCATCGATTATAAATCGGGAAACCGGGATTTCAGCCTGGCGGCCCTGTATTATGGCCTGCAGCTGCAGCTGGTGGTCTACATGAACGCCGCTGTGGAAATGGAAGAAAATAAATACCCGGACAGGAAGGTGGTGCCGGCGGCCATGCTGTATTACCGGGTGCATGACCCGATTGTGGAAGGGGAAGAAACGGAAAACGAGGAGCAGATCCAGGAAAAAATCCTGGCGGGCCTGCGGATGACCGGTGTAGTGAATGCCGATGAAAATATTGTGGCCAGCCTGGACGGGGCGTTCGGAACCAAATCCGATGTCATTCCCGTGGAGAGGAAGAAGGACGGATCCTTCAGCGCCCGTTCCAGCATCCTGCAGGAAAATGATTTCCGGGTGATCTCCGATTATGTGAATTTAAAAATCAGGGAAATCGGCACGGGGATTCTCAATGGGAATATAGAGCTGAATCCTTATATCCAGGGGAGCGGCCAGTCGGCAAAGGATGCCTGTACCTATTGCCCTTACAGCAGGGTTTGCGGTTTTGACAGGAAAATCCCGGGCTTTCGGAAGCGGGAGCTGGAGGCGATTCCGGAGGAGGAAGCGCTCCATAAAATGGAGGAAGCATTAAACAGCAGCAGGGAAGGCGGAAGGAGTTAGAACATGGCAGTGACATTTACACCGGATCAGCAGGCGACCATCGATGCCAGGGGCAGCAGCATTCTCGTATCGGCGGCGGCAGGCAGCGGAAAAACGGCGGTATTGGTGGAAAGGATCATACAGATGGTAAGCGACGGGGAGCATCCGGTGGATATCGACAGGCTCCTTGTGGTTACCTTTACCAATGCGGCGGCGGCCCAGATGAGGGAGCGGATTACCCAGGCTCTTTCCGCCAGAGTGGATGATAATCCGGGAAATGCCCATCTGCTCAAGCAGCTGACGCTGATTCATAATGCCCAGATCACCACCATTGACAGCTTCTGCCTTTATATTATCCGGAACCATTTTGACGAAATTGACCTGGATCCGGATTTCCGTGTGGCGGATGACGGGGAAATCAAGCTTCTCATGCAGGATGTCCTGGCGCAGATGCTGGAGGATTATTTTACGGAAGGCAGGGAAGACTTTCTTGCCTGTGTGGAATATTTCGCGCCGACGGGAAAGGAAAAGCGGCTGGAAGAACAGATTCTGGGACTGTATGAATTCGCCATGAGTTATCCATGGCCGGGAGAATGGCTGGAACTTCACAAAGAGGATTATGCGGTTTCTCCGGAAAACCTGGAGGAATGCAGGTGGGTGGGGCTGCTGGAAGACTATGTCCGCACCATGCTTGCGGAAGCGGGGGACAGCCTGGATCAGGCGAGGATGCTCTGTGAGGAAGCGGACGGCCCGTATATGTATCTGGATACACTGGAGGCGGATAAAAATACCATAGACCGACTTGCGGCAGCGGAAAGCCTGCAGGAGCTGTATGAACGGTTTTCGGTTTTGTCTTTCGGACGGATAAGCTCCAAAAAGGATGACAGCGTATCGCCGGAAAAAAGGGAAAAGGCCAGAGAAATCAGGAACAGTGTGAAGGATTTGCTGAATGGTCTGGCTAAAAAGTATTTTTATGCTTCCCCCCAGGCCCAGGCGGAACGCATGGCGGCCTGTGCCCCATATGTTTCCTGTCTGCTGTCTCTTACCGATGACTTCCGTATGCGCCTGGATGCCAAAAAAAGGGAAAAGAACCTGATGGATTTTCATGATATGGAGCATATGGCGCTGCAGATACTTACGGAAAAGCGGGAGGACGGAGTCTATCCCACCGCAGCGGCACGGGAAATGCGGGAATATTATGCGGAAATCATGATTGACGAGTATCAGGACAGCAACCTGGTGCAGGAATATCTGCTGAAAAGCATTTCCGGTGAGGAGGACGGTAAATTCAACCGTTTTATGGTAGGGGATGTCAAACAGAGTATTTATAAGTTCCGTCTGGCACGCCCGGAGCTTTTCATGGAGAAGTTTGACAGCTATGGAAAGGGAGAAGGAAAAGAGCGGCGGATTGACCTGAAACAGAATTTCCGAAGCCGCCGTCAGGTGACGGACAGCGTAAATGCCTGCTTTTCCGTGCTCATGGGCCGTGATCTGGGGGGCGTGGAATACGACGAGGACGCGGCCTTGTATCCCGGAGCCGTTTTCCCGGAGCCGGAAGGGGAGGAGGAAGATGTTTACCGCACCGAGGTGCTGCTCACGATGTCGGAGGAGGACGGCCTGGAGGATCGGGAACGGGAAGCGCTGGCGATTGCAGGGAAAATCCGCCGGATAGTCGGAACGCTGCCGGTCGTGGATAAGGAAAGCGGTGAACTGCGCCCCGCAGGCTATGGGGATATCGTCATCCTCTTGCGGACCACGGCAGGCTGGGATGAGGTATTTAAAAAGGTACTGGAAAAAAGCGGCATCCCTGTTTATATCACCTCCAAAACCGGATATTTTGCGGCGACGGAGGTTCAGACCATACTGAATTTTCTCAAGGTTTTGAGCAATCCGCTCCAGGATATTCCTCTGTTCGGTGTTCTGAAATCAGATGCAGCAGGCTTTACCGACGAGGATATTGCCTGTATGAAGGCGGAAATGGAAGGGGAGGGCAGAAGGCTTTTTACATGCCTGACCTCCTATACGGAAAAAGGAAGCAGGGAAGAGCTTTGTGAGAAGGCGCGGCACTTCTGCAGCATGCTGGAGCGATTCCGGAGGTATGTGGCTTATATGCCCATTCATCAGCTGATAGAGCAGTTCCTTAAGGAAACGGGGTATCTGTATACCATATCCGCCCTGCCCGGCGGGGAACAGCGCAGGGCCAATGTGGAAATGCTGCTTTCCAGGGCGGAGAATTTCGAAAAGACCAGCTATTTCGGTTTGTTCCATTTTATCCGGTACATGGAACAGGTGGAAAAATATAATATCGACTATGGAGAAGCCAACATTCAGGATGAAAATGCGGATACCGTGCGGATTATGAGCATCCATAAATCCAAGGGCCTGGAATTTCCCGTCTGCTTTGTGGCGGGGCTTTCCAAGAAATTCAATATGCAGGATACCAGCAAGCCTGTGATAATGGACATGGATTACGGAATTGCCCTTGATTTTGTGGATATCGAGTCCCGTGTGAAAGGGAATACCCTGAAAAAAAGCGTGCTTTCCGGCAAGCTGCGCAGGGACAGTCTGGGAGAGGAACTGCGCGTTCTGTATGTGGCGATGACCAGGCCGCAGGAAAAGCTGATTCTCACCGGCAGCTGCAAGGATGAAGATAAAGTGCGGCGGATGCTGGAAAATGGGGAGGACTATGAGCGCGCCGGGGGGCGTCTGGGCTTTATCCCCCGTTCCGAAGCCGCTTCGTATCTGGACTGGCTTCTGCCGGCCTGGGCTGTCTGCGGGCAGGAGGTGACACTGCTGTCAGGATCCGACCTTTTACAGGAAAATATGGAAGAAGAGCAGGGACGGGAATATCTGAGACAACGGCTGCGGACATTTGAAAGAGAGGCTTCGGAGGAAAAACAGGAGGAGGTTGAAAAACTCCGGCTCCTCCGTGAGCGTATGGAGAGCGTTTATCCCCATGAAAACCTCAAAAACCTGTATACAAAAACCACAGTTTCCGAATTGAAAAAGGTGGGAATGGAGGAAGCGGCGGAAGAAGCCTATCATCTGTTTGAAGAAAAGGAAATCGTCCCTTATCTGCCCCGTTTTGTCAGGGAAGAGGAGGCGGTGAGCGGAACGGCACGGGGAAGCGCTTATCATAAGGCGCTGGAGATTTTTCCCTTTGAACGGCTGGTACAGGAAAAGGGTGCAGGCCCGGCAGATCGGGAAAAGGTGGAAGAACTGCTGAATCAGATGACCGAAACGGGAGCGCTCAGCCGGGAATTCCGTGCGGCGGTGAATCCGGATAAAATAGCAAGGTTTCTGGAATCTGATCTGGCGGCCAGGATGGCGGGCGCGGCGGTGAAAAAGAAGCTGCATAAGGAACAGCCCTTTGTGCTGGGCCTTCCTGCCAGTATGCTGAACCCCGGTTTCCCTCAGGAGGAAACCGTACTCATCCAGGGGATTATCGACGTGTATCTGGAGGAAGAGGACGGCCTGGTTGTTGCCGATTATAAGACCGATTCGGTAACTCATGCACAGGAGCTGGTGAACCGCTATCAGGTGCAGCTGGATTACTATGCGCTTGCCCTGGAACAGCTGACGGGCAGGAGGGTGAAGGAGAAAATCATTTACTCCTTTGCGCTGGCGGAGGAAGTGGTGCTTGGCGCTGCCGGCGGACCATATCTGAAATGACCGGGAAATTCAGGGAAACCATTGCAAAAACAGTGAAAATCCGATATAGTTAGGAGGTGGGTACAGGCTGGAAAACAGCTTGTGCAGACTACGTAGGAACGGTGTGCCGGGGAAGCCGCTCCGTCTTGGCGGAAACGTCCGCGGTGACATCGTAAAATACTTTATCTTATGAGGAGGAAACTCAAATGAAACTAAAATTCGGTATCAAAGAAGTTGTTGCTATCGGTATCGGAACCGCGCTTTTCATCGTTCTCACCAACGTTCAGGTTCCTTTCGGCATCATTCCCAATACCGCCCTGCAGTCCAGAGTCGCTGTCCTGACATTTTTCTCGGCCGTATTCGGACCTATCGTCGGCGGAGCCATCGGCCTGATCGGCCATGCTCTGGGTGATGCGCTCTTCTACGGAAGCGTATGGTGGAGCTGGGTGTTCCCGGATGCTCTTTTCGGTATCCTGATGGGACTGTTCGCAGCCAAATATGCCATCAAGGACGGCGGTTTCAACGGAAAAGCAATTGCTCTGTTCAATGTGGTACAGATCATTGCCAACGCTCTTGCCTGGATTTTGCTTGCTCCTGTACTGGATATCCTGATTTATGCGGAACCTGCCAATAAGGTATTTACCCAGGGCGTGCTTGCCTTCATAGGAAATATTGTTGTTGCCGGTGTCCTCGGAACACTGCTTGCGGTGGCGTACTCCAAGATTGGGGCCAGATCCTCCAGCCTGTCCAAGGAAGATTAAAGGTTTCCTTTCCGGAAACAGGGTAAGAATATAAAGAATACCGGGAGGCATAGGTCCGGCTGCATGTGCGGCGTGATCTGTGCCTCCGGGACTGCTCTGACTGCCCTGACGGCAGAGGCCGAAGCCATGAGGATATGGTTTGGGAGCGCTGCCAGAGGGAATTAAAGTGAGGTAAACCATGACCCCGATTATAGAATTCAAGGATTATACATTCAAATACCGTTCCCAGGTAGAACCGACGCTGTACAATATTGACCTTGCGGTTTATCCGGGTGAGAAGGTTCTGATTGTGGGACCATCCGGCTCCGGAAAATCAACGCTGGCCCATTGTATCAACGGACTGGTTCCTTTTTCATTCCCGGGAGAAAGCTCCGGTACTCTGACTGTGGGAGGACAGGATCCATCCAAAGCCGGGATATTCGGCATGTCCAAGCTGGTGGGAACTGTGCTTCAGGATACGGACGGACAGTTTATAGGACTGACGGTAGCGGAGGATATCGCATTCGCCCTGGAAAATGACTGCGTGGAACAGGCGGAAATGTTTTCAAAGGTTGATGAAGTTGCAGAAATCGTGGATGTTAAAACACTATTGAGCCATGCCCCCACAGAGCTGTCCGGCGGACAGAAGCAAAGGGTTTCCATGGCGGGCGTTATGATTGATGACGTGGATATTCTGTTATTTGATGAACCTTTGGCGAACCTTGACCCGGCTACCGGGAAAAAGGCGATTGACCTGATAGACAAAATCAGCCGGACAACCGGCAAAACGGTGCTCATCATAGAGCACCGCCTGGAGGACGCCCTTTACCGGGATGTGGACCGGATCGTGGTGGTGGGAGACGGCCGGATTGTGGCGGACAGGAAACCGGATGAGCTTCTCTGCACGGATATCCTGGAAAAGGAAGGTATCCGTGAGCCTCTGTATATCACGGCTTTAAAGCATGCCGGCTGCGAAATCCTTCAGGAGACCCATCCCCAGCATATTGAAAGCATGGATTTGTCTCCTTATAAGGAAAAGGTACAGGCATGGTTCCGGAAAGCCAAGCTGCCTCCGGCCCGTCCCGGCAAAGAATCGGCTCTGGAAGTTCTGGATCTGGATTTTTCCTATATTACGGGCAGCCCCGTGCTGCGGAATATTGATTTTAAAATCGGAAAAGGGGAAATGCTCAGCATTGTGGGAAAAAACGGCGCGGGCAAGAGTACTCTTTCCAATCTTGTGTGCGGATTTATCAGCCCGGACAGGGGAAGCATATTGCTGGGCGGCACGGATATTTCATCTAAATCCATAAAGGAGCGGGGCGAGGTGATAGGCCTCGTCATGCAGAATCCCAAGCCTATGATTTATGACGAAGTGGCATTGGGGCTTGCGGTCAGGGGCGTGCCCGAGGAGGAAGTGAAGGAAAGAGTATACGAGACGCTGAAAATCTGCGGCCTGTACCCGTTCAGGAACTGGCCCATATCTGCGCTGAGCTTCGGACAGAAGAAAAGGGTGACCATCGCCTCTATCCTGGTTATGAATCCTGAGGTCCTGATTCTGGACGAGCCTACGGCGGGGCAGGATTTCCGGCATTATACGGAAATCATGGAATTCCTGAAGGAGATCAACGACCGCCTGGGAATTACCATTATCATGATTACCCATGATATGCACCTTATGCTGGAATACACGGATCGGGCGATTGTCATTGCGGACGGAGAGCTGATAGCCGATGATATTCCTGCTAATGTCCTGACCAGTGAAACCATTGCGGATAAAGCCTACCTTAAAAAAACATCCCTGTATGACCTGGCGGTGAAGTGCGATATCCCGGATCCCTCCGGCTTTGTGGAACGATTTATTTATTTTGAAAGAGAGGAGAGAGCCAATGGCTAGACTTCTTACTTATGCGCCTAAGAATACATGGATTCACCGGCTGAGCGGCGTGACGAAGATGCTGTTTTTTGTCCTCTGGTCCATTGCGGGCATGCTGACCTATGATACAAGGGTGCTTGCGGTCATGCTTGCGATCAGCCTGCTGATTTTCAAGGTGTCCAAAACGGAATGGAAGCAGGTGGGAACGGTATTCAAATTTATCCTCTTTTTCCTGTTTCTGAATCTGATCACCGTCTTTCTTTTTTCACCCTACCAGGGTACGGAAATTTACGGGACAAAGACAGTGCTGTTTCATATCGCGGGACGTTACAGCGTGACTACCGAGCAGCTGTTTTATGAATTCAATATCATGCTGAAATATTTCACGGTCGTGCCAGTTGTGCTGATGTTTATGGTAACCACGAATCCCAGTGAATTTGCGGCCAGTATGAACCGTTTAGGGATCAGCTACAATGTAGGTTATGCGATTGCCATCGCCCTTCGGTATGTTCCTGATGTACAGTCCGATTTTACCAAAATCAAACATGCCCAGGAAGCCAGGGGAATTGAAATGTCCAATAAGGCATCCATTTTTAAAAGGCTGAAAAATATGGCAAACATTATTTTTCCCCTGATTTTTTCCAGTATGGACCGAATCGATGTGGTAAGCAATGCCATGGAACTGAGAGGGTTCGGAAAAAAGAAAAAAAGGACATGGTACATGGGGAAACCGCTGGAACGAAATGATTATCTGACACTCGCATTTGTAGTCTGTTTTGTTGCGGCGGCGCTGGTCATTACTTTCCACGACGGAAACCGTTTCTTTAATCCATTTCAATAAATGACGGAATTATCCTCAGAATACGGCAGCGTATTAGGAAGGATGCGGAGGAAAACATATGAATTATACAATAGAAAATGACAGACTGAAGATTCAGATAAGCAGCAGAGGCGGGGAAATGCAGTCTGTTATCAGAGACGGAAGGGAATATCTGTGGCAGGCTGATCCCCAATACTGGGATGAAAAAGCGCCTAATCTTTTCCCATATATCGCCCGAATGACGGAAGGAAAATATGTGCTGGACGGCAAAAGCTATCCCATGCCTCTTCATGGCTTTGTCCATGTGACGGAGCTGTCCATGGAAGAGCAGGCGGCAGATCGCATTGTTTTCCGTCTGGATGCCGATGAAGAAACAGGAAAATGCTATCCTTTTGCTTTTACCTACAGAGTGATCTATGAGTTGGACGGAGATGTCCTTCATATTACGTACCAGGTGGAGAACCATGATGAAAAGACCATGTATTTCGGAATCGGCGGCCATCCCGGCTTCCTGGTTCCCATGGAAGATTCTCTCGGATTTGAAGATTATTACCTGGAGTTTGAGGGAACAAAAGATTATGACGAACCTGTCAGAATTGGGTTTTCACCCGATTGCTTTGTGGATGGAGGCGTGACACCTTTTCCTCTGACAGACGGCAGTAAAATTCCGCTGAAGCACAGCCTTTTTGACAATGATGCCATAGTTCTGACGCATACGCCGAAAACAGTGTCGCTGAAATCTGACAGAGGAACACGCCGTGTGACGGTGAGTTACCCGGATATGGACTATATAGGCTTCTGGCATGCCACTCTGACGGAAGCGCCCTATGTATGTATTGAGCCGTGGTCATCCCTGCCTTCGCGCCAGGGGATCGTGGAGGATCTTTCCACCCAGCCGGGGCTGAAAAGCCTGAAGGCGGGCGGTGTGTACCGCAACAGCTGGAGTATCGAGATTCATTAAGAAGGATAATCCGATTCAGACAAAATTCCCAAACTGTATAAAGTTTTTACAATATGGCAGTCCTGTCAGGATTTTTGACAGGGCTGTTTTTTTGTCTATGGAAGGGCTTCTGTAATTAGGCTATCCTATGGCTACAAGGTTCCGACAAACAGAGAACAGCAAATCCAAGAAGGTAAGAATATGTATTACAGTAATGGAAATTATGAAGCTTTTTCACAAAGGATGAAGACCTCTATGACAAGAAAATAGAAGATGTTTTTACCGATGAATTTTTCTCTTCTAACTTCTGGCTTTACTGGAGAACCATGTTTGCCTTTGAGGAATGGCACAGCGCCCTGGAGATGAAGCTGTATATCCAGCGTTTTATCCACCATATCGGAGGCCTTCCTGATTTCTCCGCCCTGAAATTTACCAAGTACAATCAGTATGAATCCCTGATTCTTCCCATGGTGAAGTACCTGGAAGAACGGAGAATTCGTCCCTGGGGGATGATGATCACGCGCCTGTTTGGGATGATTCCGCAGGCGGCTGCTGGCAGCTGTGGCGCAACATCGCGGCTCAGGATCCTTCTTTTGGCCATTCGGATAAATTCTGCACCGATACCAAGGCTACCAATTGGGAATCTGCAACCATCACTACGCTGGATGACCGGATTCCTCCTTATATACAGAAAATCTGCAAGAGGGATCCCTTCAGCGGCAAGGTAGTGACCGGGGGTATTATCACGGTGAAGGATTCCAAGTGGCTGATGAGCTATACCCTGAACAGACAGCCTCATTTCAAGGATCAGCCCAAGGATCAGCTGGTGGTGTGGGTATACGGACTGTTTACGGATGTTCCCGGTGATTATGTGAAAAACCCATGCGGGAATGCACGGGGCGGGAAATTACGGAGGAGTGGCTTTACCATCTGGGAGTACCTGTGGAAGAAATCCCGGATATGGCGGCTGGTTCCGCACACTGCGTTCCCTGTATGATGCCCTATATTACCGCATTTTTCATGCCGGGGGCCGAGGGCGACAGGCCTAAGGTGGTGCCGGAGGGCTGCACGAATTTTGCCTTTATCGGACAGTTTTCCGATACGGTGCGGGATACGGTATTCACTACGGAATATTCGGTACGTACGGCGATGGAAGCTGTATATACGCTGCTGGATGTGGACAGAGGGGTTCCGGAGGTGTTTGGTTCCTGTTATGATGTGAGAGTTCTGCTGGATTCTACGTCGAAGATGATGGATGGTAAGAAGCTGACGGATATGAAGGTGCCGTTTATATTGAATCTGGTGGAGAAGAAGGCGCTGAAAAAAATAGAAGGGACGGTGATTGAGGAACTGTTGGAAAGGTATCATGTGATTTAAGGATGGAAGAGCCGATGAGTGAAACTCCGGAGATTTATCTCCGGAGTTTCTTGATTTGTATCAGCTGTTAATTATTGAGTAAAGTCCTGCTATCCAGTAACAACTCTATCATTTTTGATGGTGCAGAAGTATTGGAGGAAACAATTGTTAATGTATCGGACTCATTTTGATAAAGTTCAGCAGCAGGCCATTCTCCATCAGAAGTAATAATTTTAGCATTTTCGACAGGAAAAGGACAGGAATTCCATACAAGTTCCAAAGTTGTAGAATCATTTTCTGTATCATAAGTCCATATGTGTATAATTTTGTTATCGGGATCCCAGGTCAGATTGCGGACCATGCCCGTACAGGAAAGAATATATGGCATATCTTTACCTATACAAGGATTAAAGGGAAGATTATAGTCAAGGCCGATTCCCCAATCCGGACCACCTACATACATCAGATTCAGCGGACTGTTTACTGCTTTCAGGAAGAGTGCTGCAAAGCGTATGATGTAAACACTGTTGCGTTCTCCCAGTTTGTCAATAGGTTCTCTGCCTTCATAACTGCATTCCAAGCCGATATGAATGCCCTTGTAATCAAAGTTCTTTTCCTGGTAATCCATTTCTGTCTGCAGAATAATACGGAAAAACTGCATAAACAGAGGGTCTCCGGTGACTTTACTCAGATATGGAAGACAATCCACATAATCGTTGATGCGCATAGGAAGGTCATAGGCAGAATAAAAATCCTGTTCTCTTACCAGACCACGTGTTTCATGGGTAAAACCTGGTATCTGTACGGGGATAACAGCAGCCCACTGATATGCAAAAGCATCTTTTGCCATCTGCAGATATCGTTCTTCTCCGGTTCTTATGTGCATTTGAGCACAATAACACATAAATCCCATAATACCGATAGCATCATTATTTTTGGGCGGTTTGCCGCCTCCTACCCAGGCACCTCCGTCCATGCAGCCATCAGCCCAGTTATTTGTATGTACAAAGTTCTGATACAGCCATTTTTCAATTCGAAGCTGTGTATTATGTATCTTTTCATCACCGGTATCCGCGTACATATAATCCATGGCAAGTAATGCTTCTGAAATAGCAGGCGCATATTTATCACATTTTCCATTTATATTATAGTTACGGCCAAGAGAACCATCCTCTTCTGTCATATTTACTGCAAACAAGATACATTTCTGGGCGGCTTCTTTCCATTCCCTTTTATCAATTCCTTCTGTCTTTAATACTTCGTCATAAAGCATGTAAAGGTGATGAGCGCCCAGATTCATATCGCCTATGTTGTAATAGAAACCAAATAATTCCTCTGACTGCATATCTTCAGAATTTGACTGATAAAGGGTACCCATATCCGTATTATAGATGGTGTATTGCCCTGATGAAAGCTGTTGAGATACTAAAAAATCTGCCATTTCAAAAGCACGTTCTCTTGCCCATGTTTCTTCTCTGTGTCGGCACCAATAGCGGTATAGTTCATAACCAAGCTGTACCTGAGGGCCGGGGCAGATATATTTGGAATACCATCCATGAGGAACTGTTGTATCATAGCGGCCGGTATCAGTTCGAATTAACTGGGTATAGCCTTTTCCGGGTATATAGCCAGGAGCATTCTTATACATATCCATCAGCATTTCCACAGCCCGATGAATGGGATAGCGTATGGAAGTGTCTTTATTATAACCACAGTTATCAATATATCCCTTCAGACACTCATACTGTGAATGACCCATTGATACGAGGAAACGAAAGTTTTTGATGGATTCTTCTTTTTCTTTAGTGAGTTCCACTCTAAGCAATTCTAATTCAGTAATACACTGTAAATCTAATGCCCGTGCCATTCCTTTAAAAGGAGAATAAAGACGGAAGGGAGCCTCAGGTGTATTTTGGCTGTCAATTTCGACATGGGCTGCATAGAATTCATCTTCCAGATGATACCCTGCACTAAGATACACTTCCTGTCCATTCAGTTTTTCACAGCCTAAAATTACAGGAGCCCGGGAAATATCCGTATCAATACACCAACGTTTTCCTTCTTTACCAAAAAGAGTATCTTCATATGGGTATTTCATAAAAACGGCTTCACTGGTATAAAAAGGAATGCTTATAAATACACGGTGATAAATAGGATGAATAGGATCAAGTTCATATTCAAAGATAATGGCTGGAGAAGAAGCTGATATACTAGCATAAATGTGAAGGCTTAGTTTTTCATCTTTTCCCCAAAAATGTATTTTTCCTTTTTTCTCTGTATTTTCTACAATTTCATACTGTTGCGCACAAAATTGTTTTCCAACGGAATCTTCTTCTAAAAAAAAGGAAATTGGTTCACCAAGGGGCACATCATCAAGATAAAAGGTACCAAGCCCCCATTTTC